>Ga0172367_10002453_pt1 | contig 25422 bp, 17 predicted proteins | sample Lak10m_FD_114542 | JGI IMG/M metagenome (GOLD analysis project Ga0172367, IMG submission 114542) | Freshwater microbial communities from Kabuno Bay, South-Kivu, Congo - kab_022012_10m | ecosystem: Environmental > Aquatic > Freshwater > Lake | place: Democratic Republic of the Congo: South-Kivu...
ACACGCTGGATGAGATTGCGCGGCTGGGCGAGGTCTTGCGGAAGATCGGAGGGCGTTAAACGTTTAACGTTTTTTGGAGAACAGATGAAGAATATCCTGGTCACTGGCGGAGCGGGGTTTATTGGTTCCAACTTCGTGCGCTATTTGCTTGATTCAGACTCGCAGATTCAAATTGTGAATCTCGATGCATTGACCTATGCCGGCAGTCTCGAAAACCTCAAAGACCTGCCCGCGCAATCTGCGGAGCGTCACACTTTTGTGCAGGGCGATATTTGCGACCATGAGCATATCCCCAACCTGCTTCGGCGGCACAAGATCGACACCATCGTCCACTTTGCCGCTGAAACCCACGTCGACCGTTCCATCCTCAGCCCCGAACCATTCATTCAAACCAATGTCTTCGGTACTTTCAATATGTTGGAATCGGCTCGACAAGTCTGGTTGGTGGAAAAATCCCTGCCGCTCGAACAAGTCCGCTTTCATCATGTTTCCACCGATGAAGTCTACGGGACGTTGAAGCCCGATGACCCCGCCTTCTCTGAGACCACGCCCTACGCGCCCAACTCACCCTATGCCGCGTCGAAGGCTGCCAGCGACCATCTGGCGCGTTCATACCATCACACCTACGGATTACCCGTGACCCTCTCGAACTGCTCTAACAACTATGGACCGCGCCAGTTTCCAGAGAAGTTGATTCCCCTCGTCATCTTGAACGCGTTGTCGGGCAAGCCTTTGCCGGTCTATGGCGACGGGCAACAAATCCGCGACTGGCTGTATGTGGCAGACCACTGCGAAGCAATTCACCTGATTTTGACCAAAGGCAGCCCTGGCGAAACTTATAACATCGGTGGGAACAACCAACCGCCGAACCTGACCATCGTCGAAACGGTTTGCGACATCCTCGATGAGATCGAGCCGCAAGCCGAGCCGCGCCGCAAATTAATTCAATTCGTGACCGATCGTCCCGGACATGACCGCCGCTACGCGATAAACATTTCCAAAATCGAAGATGAACTGGGCTGGAGTCCGCGCCATGATTTGAATCAGGGACTGCTCGACACGGTGAAGTGGATTCTGGAGAATCCCGCCTGGGTGGAGTCGATTCAAAAACAACGGGAATACCAGACCTGGCTTACCAAAAACTACGAAACACGGGAGAAGGCATCATGAAAGGTATCATCCTTGCCGGCGGACGCGGCACGCGCCTGCATCCGCTGACCCTGGCATTGAGCAAACAACTTTTGCCAGTGTACGACAAGCCAATGATCTACTACCCGCTTTCGACGTTGATGCTGGCGGGGATTCGCGAAATCCTGGTCATCAGCACCCCCGAAGACCTGCCTTTTTTCCGCCGCCTGCTGAGAGATGGCAATCAGTGGGGGCTGCGCTTCAGCTACGCAGAGCAGGACCAGCCACGGGGTCTGGCAGATGCCTTCCGCATCGGCGCGGACTTCATCGCTGGACAAGCCTCCTGCCTGATTCTGGGCGATAATATTTTCTTCGGCAGCCACTTGTCCGAGATTCTGCACCGCTCCGCAACATTGACTGAAGGCGCTTGCATCTTCGCCTATCCGGTGCGCGACCCCGAACGTTATGGCGTGGTGGAATTTGACGAGGAGGGCAAGGTGCTAAGCCTCGAGGAAAAACCAACCGCCCCCAGGTCAAATCATGCAGTACCAGGGATTTATTTTTACGACTCGAAAGTAGTCGAAGTGGCAAGAAATATGCAGCCATCCGAGCGCGGAGAACTCGAAATTACAGACTTGAACCGCCTGTACCTCGAAGGCGGATATTTGCGAGTGGAAGAACTCGGACGCGGCATTGCCTGGCTGGATGCCGGCACCCACGAGTCACTTTTACAGTCTGCCAATTTTGTGCAGGCGGTGCAGGAACGTCAGGGGTTGATGATTTCCTGCCCGGAAGAAATCGCATACCGCATGGGCTTTATCGACAGGGCGCAATTACTGCAACTTGCGAACAACCTGAAAAGCAATGGCTACGGTCAATATTTGGAACAGGTGGCAAACGAAAAAAAGTGACCCAAAAAAGCGCCCCGAGGGTTTTCCTGCCTTCGGGGCGCTTCGATTAAAAAGGCGAAATCAGCGGCGTACCTTACAATCCCATTTCATAGGATAAACGGTTCATTCTACAGTTTCCAAAGTAGCGTACAATAGAATTGTACGTGGTATCTGGCGTTAACATCGAAGCAGTGACGGGGTCGCTGCGCTTAAAAAAATCCTGGCATCGTCTCCACATCACACCAACCAACGATACTGCATTGCGTCCCATTTTTTTCTGTGGTCTTTTTGATAGAGATGATTTATGAACCACCCGGAATGAAGGAGTTTGTGATGAATAATAAATTTTTTCAACAAACAATCAAGGCGGCGTTTGCCCTTGTACTGGCTTTGGGCTTGATTATGCCAGCAAGCCCCGCCACGGTTGTGCTTGCAGCAGACACCACCGATACTGATTTCGACCTCCAGTGGAGTCTGCAAGCCAACAACTTTACCGATAATTGGGGGGTCGATGCATCCCCAGCCTGGGATGTGACCACCGGCAGCGCAAGCACCGTGGTGGCTGTACTCGACAGCGGCATCCTCCCGCACGAAGATCTGGATACCACCATCCCGCGCATTCTGGCAGGATACGATTTCGTCAGCAACCCCGCCAACCCCGACGACGACGGACGGGATGCCAACCCTGCCGACCCCGGCGGCTACGAAGCCTGCGCCGACAGCGCATGGCAGGGAACCCTTGTAGCGGGCGTCATCGGCGCGACGAGTGACAACAGTCTGGGCATTGCGGGCATCGACTGGAACGCCAAGATTTTACCGGTACGCGTTAGCGGAAATTGTCTCGCGCCCACCGCCGGCGACCTTGTGGATGGGATGCGCTGGGCGGCGGGTTTGACTGTCGATGGCGTGACAGATAACCCTGTAGCGAACCGCGCCAAAGTGATTCACGTCAGCGCGGGAATTCCCGGTCAGTCTTGCGCCGATTACCAGGATGAGATCGACGAAATCACCGCTGTCGGTCTGGATGAATTTGGCAACCCCAAACCCGGCGCCGTCATTGTGGCGGCTGTCGGCGATGGCGGGGCAAACACCGCAGTCTTCCCCGCCAATTGCAATGGCGTCATTACCGTGGCGGCTACCGACAGAAACGGTGACCGCGTCGGAATCAGCAATTACGGTTCGACGGTGGAAATCAGCGCGCCCGGCGCCGACATTCGTTCCACCTCCAACAACACCAGCGTTGGTTTGCCCAGCGGCGCCAACAACACCTATGTAAACCGCACCAGCAGCAGCATGGCAGCGGCACACGTCAGCGGCGTGGTGTCGTTGATGTTCGCCGCCAATGAATACATCACCCCCACCCAGGTATTGCAAATCCTTCAAACGACCGCCTTCAAATTCGCCAGCGACAGCACCTGCACCACAGCCACCTGCGGCGTTGGAATTCTCAATGCGGGTGAAGCGGTACGGGTTACCGACCTGCCCGATTTGATCATCACCGATGTGGTGATTACGGACATGGCTGACACTCCTCTGAAAACTACGGATGCCGACGGAGATCCAAAACTTGAGATTGGGGCAGGCGTGCCATTTAAGGTAAAGATCAGCGTTAAAAACCAGGGCGGCTCGGATAGCGGCGGCGCAGTTCACGGCAATGTGTATGTCAATCGGGATCCGATGGCAACTCTTGTCATCGATGAAACAGATGGCGCCCTGTATGAAAGCGGCAGCTCGCTCCGCGATGTAGGCGACTTCTACAATCCAAGCGGCAGCAATGACATTGGTCAAAATGGAGTAGGGACCATCACCGTTGTTGTTGATTGGGATGAGTTGGATCAGAGTTTGAATGGGTGGGTCGGTGACCCTGTTGCCTGGGGCGACGGCACGCATCAATTGTATGCCTACATCGACGCCAGCGGCGCCATCGAAGAAAGCTACGAAGCCAACAACCATCATTCCGAGTTGCTGGAAATCAACCCCTACCGAAGGGGCAAGATGCTCTATCCGCTTGGGGCGATTGGTCCCGACTACGTGCCCACGTACATGTGGAACAAGATGGACAATGCAACCCAGTACCGCATCTACGTGAAAAAAGGAACCCGCACGGTCTTCAACCAATGGTATAGCGCCGCGCAAATTTGCGAAACGGATCAGCATACCTGTTCCATGTCGCGGGGACCTGCCCTGCCCTTATCGTTGGCAAGCTATACATGGTACATGCAGTCCTATGGAACCACAGGCTACAGCGCCATGTCTGCCCCGCAGGCATTCAACCTCACTGCGCCATCCGCACCGGGACAGCCGACGTTGACCAGTACCAGTGACGGCTCGCTCATCGACGGCTACAACACCACTTTCACCTGGAACAAGGTCGAAGGCGCAACCAAATACCTGCTTTATCTCAAAGACCCGGCAGGACGATATTTACTGAAGAAGACCTATTCCTCCGCCAGCATTTGCCCGCTGACCACCTGCTCTGTTGCCAGCCCCACCCTCAAGGCTGGTTTGCACACCTGGCAGGTCGTAGCTTACGGTCCCGGCGGATACGGTCCCTGGAATTACGGTTCATTCAGTACCAGCACCGAATTGCCCGGGCAGGCTGTATTAAAGGAACCTGACCCGTTCAGCTCCGATCCTATCACTACCTTCACCCCGGTATTCAAATGGAGCAAGGTCGATACCGCCACAGCCAAGGCAACCTCCTACCGCCTGTACGTTAAGAGAGGGCGCACGGTGGTGGTGAACAAGACCTATAGCGCTTCCAGTTATTGTAATAACGAGTTAGTGGATCCCACTTGCTCTGTAAATGGACCACTCCTGCTGCCTGGTGTATATACCTGGCAGGTTGTGGCGTACAGCCCCGCCGGATACGGTGAGTGGAGCGCCATTGGCACGTTCAGCACCCTTGGCGTCACCGAACAGGTAATTCTCACCAATCCACTCGACACTGACCTGAACGACCCTGACAATTACATCCCAGAAGGCTACAAACCTGATTTTGTCTGGGAGAAAGTCGACGGAGCCACCAAGTACCGTCTTTACGTGAAAGGACCGACAGGAAGGGTTGTACTCAATAAGTGGTATTACGCCACGTCGTACTGCACAGTCGGCACCGAGTGCAAAGTAACCGCCCCCCTCAACTTGCAGGCGGGCACGCACACCTGGCAGGTTCAGGCGTACAGCCCTGCCGGGTATAGCGCCTGGAGCGCGGGAACGTTCAAGACCAACCCCAATGTGCCGGATCAAGTCACGATACCCGTTCCAACCGTACCGATAAATGACGGCACTTTGGGCTTTATCCACGGCTATACCCCGGACTTTACCTGGAACAAGAACACGGCGGATATGACAACCCACTACCTGCTACAGGTATGGGGTCCGACCGGTACGCGGGTTGTGAGCAAGCTGTTTGATCCCAGTATTTGCAACACCGACACAATACCCACTTGTACGGCAATCAAACCGGCAACCATGCAGGCAGGCGAACACACCTGGCAGGTGACGGCATACAGCCCCGCTGGATATGGCGTCCCCAGCGCGTTTCAGAACTTCAAAACCAACGAAGGCGTGCCGCCTGAAGTTGCCTGGACATCCCCCTTAGAGGGAGCAATAATCACAAACGAAGATTCTCCTGTCTACACTTGGCAGCCGGTGGATACCGAAGAAGCCTGGGCAACCCTGTATCGTTTGTATGTCAAGCGGGGACGCACCACGGTGGTCAACAAATGGATAAGCCCAAGCGCCTGTGTGGATATCCCTGATGACGACCCTGATCAAGGTTCTCAATGCACAACGACAGGCGCTGCCTTGAGCGCGGGAACCTACACCTGGCAGATCATCGCCTACAACCCGGCTGGCTACAGCCCGGCTTGGACGACGGGTACTTTCACCATCAGCCCAACCGCGCCGCCAGTGTTGAAGGACCCGTATGCGCCTGGAGACATCGCCTACATTGGTACTAATTACAACCCGAAATACGAGTGGTATGACACCGGCTCGGCAACCCACTATCGTCTGTATGTGAAGATCGGCAGAACGATTGTCCTCAACAAATGGTACACCGCTGCAAGCCTCTGCACCGGAATGGCGGGAGGCAAAAAGGTCTGCTCGTATGTCAGCCCAACCTTGAAGGGCGGAACCTATACCTGGCAAGTGCAGGCGAAGGGCGCCGCAGGATATAGCGCCTGGGCGGGGGCAAGTTTCAACACAACCCTACAGACCCTCCCATCGGGCGCTGTCTTGACCGCGCCGACAGGGGATATCACCATCCAAAACCCGGTCTACACCTGGGAGAAAGTGGACATGGCGACATCCTACCGTGTCTATGCAATAGGACCCGCCGGGCGAGTCTTGGATAAATGGGTTCGATCTATAGATGTATGTAGCGACGAGACGAGAGAATGCACGGCGACTGGTCCCACCCTCGAAACCGGCAATTACACCTGGTGGCTGCAGACCTATAACGCATCCGGCTATTACGGACCCTGGCTCAAGAAGACGTTCAAAGTCGTCGCGCCATAAAAACCTTTTTGAAGCGTATTACGGGGCAACTGTTTGAGTGAACCGACGAGCCGCAGCCCCGCTGCGGCTCGTTATTTTTCTATGGTGATGAAATTAATAGCATCACAAGGCGCATATAAACCGTCGCAAGACGTAAAAAAATGGGAGAATCGCAAATGAATATCGGAAATCGAAATAAGTTTTGGCGAAGTGTTTTGTACGGAATCATGCTCTTGGGGGTGTTCTTTTTTGCCTTTGGCGCGGCGGACTTGCCCACCGTCCAGGCACAGGATGGCGTGGAAGAAACGCCCACGGCGGAGCCGGTGACAGAAACACCCACCCCTGAGCCGGTAACCGAGACCGCCACCCCCACCCCGGAAGTGGAAGCGGAAATTGTAGGCGGCACACTAGCCGACCCGGGAGAATATCCCTGGCAGGTTGCCCTGGTTGGAGGCAATGCCTCCGGCGACTTCTACAGCAACCCCGCCACCTGGCAATTCTGCGGCGGCTCGATCATCGACCCGCAATGGGTGCTGACCGCCGCCCACTGTGTGACCACGTCCAGCGGCGGCGTTGCCTCCCCCTCTTCCATCGACGTTGTCGCGGGAATTCTAAACCTGGAGTCGCCCGCCCCTGGCTACCAACAGAAGAATGTCATTCAAATCATCAGGCATCCCTCCTACAATAGCAGGACGATCAACAACGATGTCGCCCTGCTCAAACTCGAAAGTCCAATAACTCTTGTGGAATCTGGCGAGACAAAGACAGCCGTCATCCCGCTTATGTCTGCCTCTGCTGGCAACCTGGCTGGCTACACGGCTCTAATCAGCGGCTGGGGAAACACAGAGACAACCAATTATTACGGTCAAGGATATCCTACTGAACTGTACGAAGTGGAACTCCCCGTTGTTTCCCAGTCGATCTGTAACGACTACCGCCACTGGGGAGGCTTCATCACCGGCGGTATGATTTGCGCCGGGTATGACCCCGGCGGCGTTCAATCCACCTGCCAGGGCGACTCCGGCGGACCTGCCGTGGTACTCGACCCCACAACAGGCGAAAAGAAACTGGCGGGGGTTGTGTCTTTTGGACCTGTGGGCTGTAACGTGCGCTATGCCCCATCGGTATTTGCCCGCGTCTCCTATTACGAAAGCTGGATCACCGGGCAACTGCTTGAGCCTGCCGAACTGATTTCCCCGGAACTCGAAATCAACGACTCCAACCCGGTGTTCACTTGGAAAGCAACCATCGACGCCACCCGGTATCGTTTGTACATCCCAGGGACACGGCGCAGCCGCTTCGATCAATGGTACAGCGCCGAACAAGTTTGCGACCCCGTCAGCGGCATCTGCTCGGCATCACCGGGACCCGCCGTAACCTTGGGCGCTGGAAGTTATACCTGGCAGATTCAAACCGGCAACGACATCGCCGCCGGACCCTGGACTACCATGAGTTTCACCGTCGCCGCGCCATCCGCAACGGGACAGCCTAACATCACAAACCCGACAGACGCCTCGAGCATCGACGGCTACTCCACCGCCCTCGAATGGGACAAGGTTGCCAACGCCTATAAATATCTCCTATACCTGTACGACCCGTCCGGCAGGCTGCTGCTGAAAAAATGGTATTACTCTGCGAGCGCCTGTCCGCTGGCAACCTGTTCGGTTCCCAGCCCCACGTTGAAGGCGGGCACACATAGATGGCAGGTGGTGGCTTACGGTCCCGCCGGATACGGTTCTTGGAGTTACGCCACGTTTTCCACCAGCGCCGAAGTTCCCGGAAAACCTGCGCTAATCAGTCCAGACCCCCTGGTCACAGATCCAATCAATACCTTCACCCCCACATTCACCTGGAGCAGGGTCGATACCGCCACCTCCTGGGCGACCTCCTATCGTTTGACAGTCAAAAAGGGACGCACTGTAGTTTTGAACAAGACCTACAGCGCTTCCAGCTACTGCAACGACGACGTGGATCCCACCTGCTCTGTCACCAGCCCATCCCTGAGACCGGGAACATACACCTGGCAGGTCGTCGCTTCCAGCCCGGCAGGCTATGGCGCCTGGAGCGATATTGGGGTGTTCAGCACCATGACCAGCACGGCGCAGGTGACAATGACCGCCCCCATCACCGTCGCACCGGAAGACCCTGCAAATTATATCGATGGATACAAGCCGGACTTCGTCTGGAGCAAACTGGATGGAGCCAGCAAGTACCGCCTATACGTGAAGGGACCCACGGGAAGGATTTTGATCAACAAATGGTACTACGCGTCATCCTACTGCTCCGGCGCCGAGTGCAAAGTGCCCAGCCCCGTGACCATGCAGGCAGGAACGCACACCTGGCAAGTGCAGGCGTACAGTCCCGCCGGGTACAGCGCGTGGAACGCCGCAACCTTCAACACCAATAGGAACGTACCGGGACAGGTCACAGTCACCACTCCCCCCGTGCCTGAGAACACTTCAACGCTAACCACCTACACACCCGACTTCAAGTGGAATAAGAACGCGGATATGACGACTCAATACCTGTTGCAGGCATGGGGTCCCACGGGCACGCGTGTCTTAAACCAGATGTTCGATACCAGCATCTGCGACAGTGCAGCAACGCCCGTTTGTACAGCAACCGCCCCGGCGACGATGCAAGCGGGAGCGCACACCTGGCAGGTGACGGCATACAGCCCGGCTGGATACGGTACGCCAAGCGATGTTCAGACATTCAACACCAGCACGGATATCCCCATGCAAGTGAACTGGACTTCTCCCGCAGAAGCAGCAGTTATCACCGATACCTATGCCCCAGAATACAAATGGGAAAAGGTAAACATGGCAACCCTGTATCGTCTGTACGTCAAGCGCGGACGCAGAATAATTGTCAATAAATGGATCGGCGCAAGCGCCTGCGGTGGGGATGGCTATTGCAGATTGAACAGCCCCACGTTGATCGCAGGGACTTACACCTGGCAGGTCATCGCCTACAGCCCCGCGGGGTACAGCCCGGCATGGACGTCCGGCACATTCACTATCAGCCCCACGCAGCCGCCCGTGTTGAAATCCCCCGTCTCGACGGAAACCGTGCCAGCCGAAATCGGCATAAACTACAACCCAACATACGAGTGGTATCCCGTGGGATCGGCAACTCATTACCGTTTGTATGTGAAGACCGGCAGGACGGTGATTCTCAACAAGTGGTATTCCGCAGCCAGCCTCTGCAATAAGGTTGATGACTTTGGCAAGACGTACTGCTCATATCTGAGTCCGACCTTGAAGGGCGCAACCTACACCTGGCAGGTGCAGGCGAAGGGTCCCGCGGGGTATAGCGCCTGGAGCGCCACATACTTTATAACAGACCCGCAAACCGCGCCCTTAGGTACGACTCTGGGCGACCCGAGCGGCAGTATCGATACCCAAACCCCAACATACGCCTGGAGCAAGGTGGACATGGCAACCTCCTATCGAGTGTATGTGAAGGGACCCGCCGGCGCAGTATTGGATCGATGGGTTCGGGCAGTGGATAATTGCAGCGGCGCAGCCTGCTCACTGACAGACGGTCCCACCCTCGAAAGCGGAAATTACACCTGGTGGGTGCAAACCTATAACGCAGCAGGCTACGGACCTTGGATCAAGGGAACATTCACGGTTCCGCAGGTAATTCCCTAACCTTTTAGTTTTCGAAAAGCCTCAGGATTTTTCCTGGGGCTTTTTTCTTGTTCTTCATGGTGGCAGAGTCTTTCCACTGTTATAATTTGCAAAAATCAGTCAAAGGAGAAAGTCGGATGTCATATACAAATGTAAAAGTCCCCGAGGGCGGGGCAAAGATATCAATCGAAAAAGGGAAACTTAACGTTCCCGACAACCCGATCATTCCGTACGTGGAGGGCGACGGAACAGGGCGCGACATTTGGCGCGCATCGGAACGGGCGCTGAACGCGGCTGTGGAGAAGGCTTACGGCGGCAAACGTAAAATCCATTGGATGGAAGTCTACGCGGGCGAAAAGTCTTTCAAGATGTTCCAGAACTGGCTGCCCGATGAAACCGTGGAAGCGTTCAAGGAATTTTTGGTCGGCATCAAGGGACCGTTGACCACCCCCATCGGCGGCGGAATCCGCTCGTTGAACGTGGCGCTGCGCAAACTGCTCGACCTGTACGTCTGCCTGCGTCCCGTGCGCTGGTACAAGGGCGTGCCCTCGCCGGTCAATCACCCCGAACACGTGGACATGGTCATCTTCCGCGAGAACACCGAAGACATCTACACCGGCATCGAATTCAAGTACGGCACCGAAGAAAACCAGAAATTCAAAGATTTGCTCAAGGAAGCCTTCCCGAAGGAATACGCCAAGATGCGCTTCCCCGATACGGCTGGGCTGGGAATCAAACCCGTTTCGGTCGAAGGAACGGAACGCCTTGTCCGTGCCGCCATCCAATGGGCGCTGGACAACAAACGCAAGAGCGTGAACTTCGTCCACAAGGGCAACATCATGAAGTTCACCGAAGGTGCGTTCAAAGACTGGGGCTACACCCTCGCCAAGCGTGAATTCCGCGGACAGGTTGTGACCGAACGCGAGACCTGGATTCTGGGCAACAAGGAAGCCAAGCCCGGTCTGACGGTGGAAGAAAACGCCAAGGCAATCGACCCCGGCTTCGACATGATGAGTCCCGCCCAGCAGGGCGACATCAAGGGCGAGGTGGAGGAAGCGCTGAAATTATGGGATACGCACGGCGACGGCAAGTGGAAGAAAATGCTGCTCATCAAAGACTCGATTGCCGATGTCAGCCTGCAATTCACCCTCATCCGCCCGAAGGATTACGACGTGATCGCCACCCTCAACCTAAACGGCGATTATCTCTCCGACGCGCTGGCAGCGCAGGTCGGCGGCATTGGCATCGCCCCCGGCGCGAACATCAATTACGAGACGGGGCACGCCATCTTCGAAGCCACGCACGGCACCGCGCCCAAGTATGCCGACTTGGACAAGGTCAACCCTGGCTCGGTCATCCTCTCCGGCGAAATGATGCTGCGCTACATGGGCTGGAGCGAAGCCGCCGATTTGATCGTGAAAGGCATGGAAGGCGCTGTCGCCGCCAAGACCGTCACCTATGACTTTGCCCGCCTGATGGACGGCGCAAAGGAAATCAAATGCTCCGAGTTTGGAGACGCGATTATCAAGTGGATGGATTAGAAAGTCGAAAGTCCAAAGTCAAAAGTCGGAGCCAAATGGCTCCGACTTTTTTATCTTTATCATGCAAGGAGATGATACGGGGATCCGCCGTTATGAATCCTGGTTGAACGCCCTCGCCAATTTTCGCCACCAGTCATCCTTTTCCTGCGGCACAAAGGGCGTGTAGAGCGTGATCCGATCCGCAATCCCTCGATAGCGTTTCTTCAAATCGTCCGCCAGGGTTTCCTGTGTGGTGACAAGGCAAAACTCGTTCAACATTTCATCGGTGATGAGCATGGGCATTTCAGCCCATTCGCCTTTGGCGGCAAAGCCCGAAAGTTTCTGCGCGGTATCGCCCCAGCCATGCAAGTCCATCACCGCATGGTACGAAGGCGTGGATGCGTAGAACGCGATTTGCATTCGCGCGAAGGATTCCTCTTCCGGGCTGGTGGCAATGAACGGCGTCATCGAGACGGTAATGTCCGCGCGGCTTCGTCCGCCCTTTTGCAATCCCTCTACAATGGCTGGCATAATAATCTCATTCATATATCGCGGACTGTTGAACGGGTGCGCGTGAAAACCCTCGCATAGTTCACCCGCCAGTTTTGCCAATCCCGTGTTGACGCCTGCAATATAAATCGGAATGTTCGGGTGTTCGATTGCGCCAGGGCTGAAAAAGGGAGTCATCAACGTGGCTTTGTAATACTCGCCGCGAAAGTTCAACTTTGTGCCGTTCTGCCAGGTATCCCAAAAGGCGCGGATGACTTGAATCTGCTCGCGCAATTGCCCTGTCACCGAGGGGGGCCAGGTCATGCCGAATCGACGTTCGATGTGCGCCTTGACCTGAGTGCCAAGCCCCAGAATGAATCTCCCCCCGGATTGCGCCGCCAAATCCCAGGCAGTGTAGGCAAGGTTGGCAGGTGAACGCGCAAACGATACGGCAATGGCAGTCCCAAAGCGGAGATTTGCCGAATGTTCAGCAATCAACGCGCAAGGCAAAAAGGGATCATGCTGGGTTTCCTGAGTCCACAGGGCGTCGAACCCGATATCCTGCGCGGCTTCTGCAATCGCAGGAATTTCCTTCAATTGAACAGGGGGAAGTGCGGCATCTAGTTTCATGGTCGTAGTATAAAGGAAACAGGCGCACAGGTAAACGGGTAAATAGGTAAATAGGGGTTTCTTGTGTACTTGTTTACTTGTTTACTTGTTTACTTATGTACTTGCCTACTTATGTACTTGTCCACTTGCCTACCTTTCCACATCCAACAGATACGCCATCACCCACTGAGTCGTGGCATTCAGCCCGTCCATGTGTGCGCGTTCGTAATTGTGCGACGCATCGATGCCAGGACCAATCAGCGAGACCGCCACATCGCCGCCAGCGCGCCAGAAGGCTTCGCCATCCGAGCCATAGAATGGATAGACATCCGTTTTGTATGAAATTCCGTGTCGTTCGGCAAGCGCGCGCATTTTTTTGTTCAGCCCTTCGTGATATACGCCGCCGCTGTCTTTGACGCACAGGGTCGCGTGGAACTCATCCGATTCCTGCCCCACGCCGACGACTGCCATGTCCACAGAGACCAGTTCCGCCACCTCGGCTGGGATTCCCGCCGCCGCGCCGTGCCCGACCTCTTCGTAATTCGAGATATGGAAATAGGTTGTGCGCGTCGGGCTTTGACCCGCATCGCTCATGGATTTAATCGCCGCGACCAGGTTTGCCACACAAGCCTTGTCATCGAGAAAGCGCGAGCGGATGAAGCCATCGGTCACTTCCACGCGCGGGTCGAATGCAATACAGTCGCCGATGTTGATTCCAAACGCGCGCGTCTCTTTTTCAGAAGTTGTGCGAACATCGAGCCGTACTTCCATGTGATCCTCGTTACGCGGGGTTTCTCCGCCTGCCATATTGTAAATATGAGCCGATGCAGTATCGATCAAGATGGCGCCGCGAATCTTTTTACCTTTCGCGGTGACGATCCACACGCCTTCGGTTTCCACCACATTCCATTGGAACAAGCCGATGCGGCTCAACTTCAAACGCCCGTTGGGTTTGATCTCCTTGACCACCGCGCCAAGCGTATCCACATGGGCGGTCAGGGCAACAGGCGGCAGGTCAGATTCGACTTGCCATTTGGCGACCAATGCCCCCTTGCGTGTGCGCGAGAGTTGCAATTGCTTGTATTTGGAAAGTTCCTTTTCCACAAATTCGATGGCGGGTTCTGCAAAGCCAGTCGGCGAGGGGACATTGAGCAGGTCAACGAGGAAGTCGGTGAAATGTGTTTCGTCAATTTTTGGCAGGGACATGGGATTCTCCAAAAGGTTGGCGGGTTGGAACGTTCAAACCATCCAACCTGTAAACTTTCAAGCTATCAAACCTTCATATTTCGTGATTTTTTTCTTCCACTCTTCAGGCACGGGGATGGGCTTCAAATTTTTGTAATCATACGTCACCATCACCACCGTTCCTGTGGACATGATTTCGCCCGTGTCGGCATTTAGTACGCATTGCTCCACGGTCATCGACTTATTGCCGATCTTTACTGTCTTCACGCCGACTTTGATATTGTCATCATAATGGATGGGCGCTTTATAGGCGATATGAATATCCGCGATGACAATGCCGATTTCCATAAAGGATTGGTCGCGGCTGAACAGCCCCAGTTGAATCAAATAATGAACGCGCGCCTGCTCGAAGAAAGTCAGGTGCTTGGCGTTGTTGACGTGTCCCTGCGGATCCAAATCTCCGTAGCGGACTTCGATGGGATGGAAGAATTTGAAATCAGTCATGGTGAAATTATACCCAGCGCGGTCACGAATTGCGCCTTTTTACCCTGGTCGAAATAATTACCTCGTTAAGGTAAAATGAGCCGCTGAATCTATCACTCTCTTTGCAGTAAAAGGATCGCTATGATTTCTGGACTGGATGGGCTGCGGGCAGTTGCATTTTTGATGGTTTTCCTGTTCCACACAGATTATTTCGTCTTCGACTTTGGCTGGGTGGGAGTCCAGCTCTTCTTCGTGCTTTCGGGCTTCCTCATTACCACCATCCTGGTGAAGATGAAACAGAACCTGCCGCCGCGCGATTATTTCTCCAAATTCTACGGCAGGCGGGTTTTGCGGATTTTTCCCCTTTATTATTTCTATATCCTCCTGATTGTCTGCGTTAAAATCGCGCTGACAATCGGCGGCTACCAGGCGAATAAACTGGAATTATTCAAAACACAGATTTTATACGCGCTCGGCTATGTATATAATTTCTTCTTCGCGGGCACTGCCGGCGGTCAGTTCGATATTTTTCTGGTTCACTTTTGGTCGCTCTCGGTGGAGGAGCAATTTTATATCTTCTGGCCCCTGCTCATTTTCCTGTTCAGCGAAAAAGCCCGCAAACGCCTGTTCCTGTTTGTGATTGCCTTTGCCCCCGCGTTTCGGTTTCTGATCCTGCTGGGATATAAATACTCCCTCCTGCCCTTCTTGAACGCCAAAGTGTCCCTCGCGGTATATTCCCTCACCTTCAGCCATGTCGATGCTTTTGCGCTCGGCGCATTCGTGGCGTGTTTTTCCATTCCAAAACCCAAAACCCAGCTTGCCATCCTCACTTTTTTGCTGCCCGCGCTTGCCTACGCCTGGCAGTATTTGTACGCCGGCGAAATCAGTTCCCTCCCCAGCCTTGGATATCCTTTCATGATGCCGCTGGCATATCAGTTCATGTGGGGATACACGGCGCTCAATTATTACTTTGCCGTTTTGATTCAAGCCATTGTCAGTGAGGGCTTTGGAGTCAAACTACTCGAAAACCGCATCCTGAAATATTTGGGAAAAATCTCATACGGGCTTTACGTGTATCACATCATTGCGATCTGGTTCGTCACGAACCTGCATAAATTCGGCTTGGGCGAAAAATTGCCCAGACCCGCCGCCATGCTTGCCGCATTCGTCGTTACAGTCGTCATGTCTGCGCTGAGTTATAAGCTGCTCGAAGCCCCACTGCTAAAATTGAAAGACCGTTATTTCCCCGTTGTAAACGGCAGTTGATCAATCGCAGAACTTCGCCAGCCCCGTTCGATTGTGGATGACAAACCGCCCATTCGCATCCGTGCTGACCAAACCCTGCTCCTTGAAGAAGACCATCGCCTGATTCACGCGCTTGCGCGACGCGCCCACCAAATCGGCAAGGTCGCTCTGGGTCAACACAATCGGCACTTGCGTACCGACGGGCGTCTCGTGACCGTAGCGTTCGGCAAAGGCTAGAATCTGACGCGCCACCCGCCCGTTCACATCCAGCGTGGCAAGGGATTGAATGACCTGATCCGAGAGCCGCACGCGGGCAGAGAGAATCTTGACCAGGTTACGCGCCACAGGCGGAAAGTTATCGAGGATGTAGTTGAAGGTGGTCTTGTCCATCCACAGCATGAGCGAATTTTCGAGCGTGATGGCGCTTGCCGAGCGTCCCACGCTGTCGATGAGACTCATCTCGCCCAACAGATCGCCGCTCCCCAGCACAGATAAAATCACGTCACGCTCGCCCTGCTCGATGTGAATTTTCACCGTCCCATGCAGAATGATGTAAACCGCCTCGCCGGGCTGTTCGGCGGTCATCACGTTCGTTCCCAGGTTGAAAACCCGGCGGTGCGCGTGCTTCGAGATCCAGTCCAATTGAGTGGTGGTCAATCCCTCGAACAGTTGAATGTCCGAGAGCAGGTGGCGGGTGTCGTCTCTTCTCAGTTCAGTCATCTGGTTCATATTTTACTTCCGTCTTGCAGGCTTCCGAAGTCTGGTTTCGGTTTTGCAACATTGTTCAAGAGACTTCGCAAGCCTGGCTTTAATCTAATTTCAAGTCCTTCACGCGCGGCGCGCGAAACGGGGAACAACCTTTGCGCGGCGGCTTCCTGGGCGGCGACCCTGTCATCCGCGTAGGCAGGGTCATGATGAAACAGAATCAGCCCATCGACTTCGGCAGCGGCGGCAACTTCCGCCGCCATCGCCGCCGTCGAGTGACCAAATCCCTGCGTAGATGGGAATCCCGCCAGCCCTCCGCGATAATGTTCCTCGCTGTACTGCGCGTCGTGAATCAGCAGGTCGGCGTCGCGGGCGAAGGCGACCAGTTTGCGATCCATGCCCACATAGCCCTCGGTATCGGTTGCGTACACCACCGACTTGCCGCGCCAACTGATGCGGTAGATGTAGACCCCGCCCGGATGCGCGTACGATCTGTGGATGCGGATGACCACCACGTCGGGACTTACGCTCGAAGCGGTTTCTCCGACCCAAACCTTTTCCTCATCCCAGACGATGACCTGCGTTTCGCGCACCGACTCGATGGTCTTTGCCGCCGGCATATCCCGCAGGCTGAGCGGAAACGTCTCTGCCGACTGGTTGCGCTCCAACACGCGCTTCAAGGTTTCAGGCGTTCCGCCCGGTCCAAAGACATGCAGGCGGGTGTTCGGGAAATAGGCGGGCGTAAAGAAAGGGAAGCCCTGGGTGTGATCGTGGTGCAAATGGCTGAAAAGCAGCATCAGTTCCAGCCCGCGCTTCTCTTGAATGGCGACTCTCGCCAGTTCGCGTCCCAACGGAATGATGCCCGTGCCAGCATCGAGGAGGATGGTACGTCCGCCCGCGTTGATTTCGACACAGGAGGTGTTTCCACCGTATTTCACCGTCCCCACGCCAGGCGCGGGGTAACTTCCGCGCACACCCCAGAATTTGATTTTTAGTTCATCGGTCATGGCGTAATCTCCTTTCGCAAAATGTCCCGAAGGGGTTTCCGAAAGTTTTTGGTGATGATTAACCTTCGGGACGTTATTGACCACACCCTCATTATCCCCGATGGAGATTTTTTCTCAAGGAAAGTTTGCACAGCGCGGCTGGGAAATATGTCACAGCGGGCGGGAGGCGCATAATGGCGTTTGTATTGCAGGATTCACATAAAACCCTTGACAATATAGAACACTTGTTCTATATTCGACCTACCTAACTAGACTGGAGGTCGAAATGGCTCAATATCGTAACCCGCTTGTGGATGGACTCAAATCAGCCTGGCACAGGCTGCTCCACAACCGTCAATTTAACCGAGGCGCCGCCTGGGGCATGATGATTATTGGCGCACTGGTGTCGTTTGAAATCTTCAACTTCAGCACCACCCAGTTTGCCCTGCACGACATGCTCGGCGACCTGACGTTTGCAGGCATGAAATGGTCGAGCATCCTCGCCATCGCCTTCTGCGGCATCGACTTTGCAGGCATCGCCCGCATCTTCACCCCCGAACAGGGTCGCGACGAACCCGCCGAAGTCTACTACCTCTTTGGCGCATGGCTGCTCGGCGCAGGATTCAATGCCTGCCTCACTTGGTGGGGCGTATCGGTTGCCATCACCAGCAACGCCAACCTGCAAGCCAGCGCCGTGATGAGCACCGCCACATTGGTCAAAGTCGTGCCGATCTTTATCGCCGCCATGGTCTGGCTCGTGCGCCTGCTGATTATCGGTACCTTCTCGCTTGCGGGCGACCGACTCTTTACCACCGCCCAACAGCACATGCCGTATAAAGCCCAATATCAACAACCGCAGCAGGCTCAACGCTACAACGCGCCCCAAAACAGCTATCAGGCGCCGCGCCCCGTTAATCAACCTGTAAATCAACCCGTCCTGCGCCCTGCTTCGCAGATCGCCCGCCCGGCGAATAATGTCAACGCCAGCGTGGGGGCTTTCCGCCCTGCGCCCAAGCCCGCGCCGCAGCAGACTTCATTTGTTCCGCCCGAACCCACCTACCATCCCGTATCCTACGGAGCCCGCAGCGCCGAAACCAGCGACCGTCACTACGACGCTTAAAACATCAAACGCTGTTATCGCAACCGAATATCCTGCTTTCGAGCACGGGTCCCTCAGACCCAGAATGGAGAATTAACTTATGTCCCGCGCTCGCCCTGAAGACATTGACTGGCACGCAACGCGAGCCGCCGCCCAAGAAGAAGGCGGCGGCTGTTTGTCTGGCTTTACGGTGATTCCCCTCACCGTGATTTTCATCAGCGTCCTGCTTGGCTCTCTGGCGTGGAAGACGACCAAAACACCTGCGACCTTGCCGGTGGCCACCTCGACAGGCATTTCCCCCATCTTTCGAGTTGAAGTCCGCCACTGGGCTGATTCCATCTCGAAGTGGGCGGCGGCGGCAGGACTCGACCCGAACCTGGCAGCCACCGTGATGCAAATCGAATCCTGCGGCGATCCCCGCGCCACATCCAGCGCGGGCGCGATGGGACTTTTTCAGGTCATGCCCTTTCACTTCCGTCCCCTCGAAAATCCCTACGACCCGGAGACCAACGCCACGCGCGGCCTCGCCTACCTTGCCAGGTCGCTTGCAACAGGCAGGGGCGATGCGCGGCTGGCGCTGGCTGGCTACAACGGCGGCATCGGCGTCATCTCGCGCGGCGAATGGAGTTGGCCCGCCCAAACCAAAAGATACGTCCAATACGGCGCGCCCATCTACGAGGATGCCCGCAGCGGACATTCGTCCAGTTCGGCTTTGAATGAATGGTATGAAAAATATGGGGTCAGCTTATGCAGGCAGGCAAGTCAACGGCTGGGGTTGCCCTAGGCAACGCGTCCTGTTACTTCGCTGTCGTCAGCCAAATTACAAACGTCGTTCCCTTCCCCTCTTTCGATTCGACCTTGATCTGTCCGCCGTGATGCTCGACGATCCAATTGGCGATGGATAAACCCAGACCAAACCCGCTGGAGACCGAACGCGTGCGCGATTTCTCGGCGCGATAAAAACGGTCGAAGATGTGGGGCAGGTCTTCGAGGGGAATCCCCGGTCCCGTATCGCGGATGATGATGCGCGCCTGCTCGCCGATTTTCGACATGCTCAAAAACACATCTCCGCCCTGCGGCGTGTACTGAATTGCATTCGACACCAAATTCAACAAGACCTGCTTCAAGCGGTCCCTGTCGCCGTTGACAATCACCTGGTCGATGTCGTTCAAATGGACTTTCACTTTACTGCCTGCCAGCACGCACATCTCGGTGAAGACCTCGGTCAACAACAGATCCAGTTCGACGGGCTTCATATTCAGGGCGAGTTTGCCCGACTCGGCTTGCGCCAACATCAACAGCCCGCCCACCAGGCGGGTCAGCCTGCCCGCCTCCTGGTCGATACTGCCGAGCGATTCTTCGTCTGCCTCTTTGATGCGGCGCATCAAATCCACGTTGCCTTTGATGACCGTCAGCGGCGTGCGGAGTTCGTGGCTTACATCTGCCAGGAATCTCTGCTGTGAAGTGAAAAGCGATTCGAGGCGTTCGAGCGTTTGGTTGAAAGAGATGACCAGTTCGCCGATTTCGTCTTCGCTGCCGTCCTGGTGCGGGATGCGGCGCGAGAGGTCGTCGGCGCGGTTGATCTGATCGACCGCTTCGGTAATATCCTCCAGCGGAGACAACGCCCGCCCCAAAATGACCCACGACCCAAGCCCGGTGGTCAACACCCCAATGACAGCGACAAGCGCCATCATCGAAAGCAGGTTGCCTTGCGTCGCATCCACCACGCCCAGCCCCGCCCCCACCTGCAAAGTTCCAATCAACCGCTCCCCCAAAACCAAGGGCACGCTAAGCACCCGCAGATGCGCCCCGTCGAGTTGGGAATCCCTGTAGATCGGAGATTGAGTTTTCAACCCGGTTGGGTCGAGGGGCTTGGTCAATGAGCCGATGCCGGGAGACGTGGCGGCAAGGTTTCCGTTCAAGCCCCAGACCTGAACGTAAGCGGTGGAGGTCATATCCAGCGGAGGCAGGCGCACCACGCTCAACTCGCCGACAGAATTGACCTTGGTGACTTTGGTAATGTCGTGCGCCACCGCAGCCAGCGTGGTATCCACCTGGTTTAATAGAATCACATTGACAAGAAGATAGACCGATGCGCCAAAGATCAGCAAAATTCCGCCCATGAATGTCGAATACAATAAGGTCAGCCGCAGGCGCAAAGACATGTCGGTTTTACGATTCGATGATCTTGAATTTACGAGCGAAGTTCAACGCTTATGGGTTTTCACGCAGCACATACCCAACGCCGCGCACAGTATGAATTAGGCGTGTTTCGCCTTCACCTTCGAGCTTCTGGCGCAGGTAACGGATATAAACTTCGAGTACATTGCTCTCGCCGCCGAAATCATATCCCCATACGCGGTCGAAGATGACTTCGCGGGTCAACACCTGCTTGGGATGGCGCAGGAATAATTCGAGCAGTTCATATTCCTTGGCGGTCAGCGCCACCACGCGGGAACCGCGCGATGCCTGGCGGGAACCTGTGTCGAGCGAGAGGTCGGCAAATTTCAACACTGGGATGCGTTCGGGCTGGGTCCGCCGCAGGAGCGCGCGCACCCGCGCCAGCAGTTCATCCAGGTTGAAAGGTTTGACCATGTAATCGTCGGCGCCGGCATCGAGTCCTTGAATGCGGTCCTGCACGGTATCCTTGGCAGTCAGCATCAGAATCGGAATCGAGCCGCCAGTCCGCAGGCGGTGACAAACTTCCAGACCGTCCATGCCGGGCAGCATCCAATCCAAAACTACGAGGTCGGGGGTGTGATCACGCGCGGCAATCAGCCCCAGCCTGCCGTCGATGGCGGTATCCACGGTATAGCCTTCATAGGTCAAACCACGCTGTAATAATTTTAGAATCGCCTGATCGTCTTCGATGATTAGGATTCGCTCATTCATGGCAGTGTCTCCTGTTTAGAATATACCATAAAGTTCGGGCTCTTCGGAGGCTTCGCGCAACGCGCATGTTGCAAAAAAGACGAAGCGAATCTTCGTCTTTTTTGCGCAGAACTTCGCTACGCGTCCACCTTTTGCTTCGACTTTCTCTTCGCAGGCGCGGCTTCGGCGTGGAAGATGATCTTGTCGTCTTTCACGTCCACCAGCACGATGGCGCCGTCTTTGAATTTTCCGCCGAGCAGTTCCACCGAAAGCGGACTCTCGACATATTTCTGGATGGCGCGGCGCAGGGGGCGGGCGCCGAAGGCTGAATCAAAGCCTTCTTTGGCGAGCCAGCCGCGGGCGGTGTCGCTCAGTTCGACGGTGATGTCGTGTTCGTTGAGCCGATCCTGCACTTCCTTCATCTGCAAGATCACGATCTCTTCCATCTGTTCGATGGTCAGCGGCGAGAACATGATCGTCTCATCCACGCGGTTGAGGAACTCGGGACGGAACGCGCCCTTGAGCGCCTTCTCGATTTTGCTGTGCATGGCGCGTTCGTCGTCGTCGGCTTTTTGGGTGAAGAAGCCGAGGGTGCCGCCACGGGTCACGTATTCGGTGCCGAGGTTCGAGGTCATGATGAGGACGGTGTTGCGGAAATCCACCACCTTGCCCTGCCCGTCGGTCAGCCGTCCATCGTCGAGGATTTGCAGGAGGGCATTCCAAACTTCGGGATGCGCCTTTTCGATTTCGTCGAAGAGGACGACGCGATACGGGCGGCGGCGGACGGCTTCGGTGAGTTGTCCGCCTTCCTCGTAGCCGACATAGCCAGGAGGCGCGCCAAACAAGCGGCTGACGGTGTGCTGTTCGCGGTACTCGGACATGTCGATGCGGACAAGCGCGTCTTCGTCGTCGAACATGAACCAGGCGAGGGCTTTGGCGAGTTCGGTCTTGCCGACGCCTGAGGGTCCAATAAAAATGAATGAGCCAATCGGACGGCTGGGGTCTTTGAGTCCGGAGCGGGCGCGGCGGATGGCGTCGGAGACCGCGTGAATCGCCTCCTCCTGTCCGATGATGCGCTCATGCAGGCGGGCTTCCATGTGCAGCAGTTTTTCCGACTCGGTTTCCATCATTTGGTTGACGGGGATTCCCGTCCACTGGTGGACGACGGCAGCAATGTCGTTCACATCTACCACCTCGTCGAGTTGGTGCTCGGTTTCCCATTTGTCGCGCTTCTCGCCGTATTCGGTTTCGAGGCGCAGGCGCTCGGCTTTCTTTTGAGCGGCGCGTTCGTAGTCGCGTTCCAAGCCCGCCTGTTCTTCCTCGGCGCGGAGACGATCCACATCGGTCTTCATGCCTTTCAAATCGGGCGGCATGGAATACAGCGCCACGCGGACTTTGGCGGCGGCTTCGTCGATCAGGTCAATCGCCTTGTCGGGCAGGTGGCGGTCGGTGACGTAGCGGTCAGCGAGGCGGGCGGCAGCGGTCAACGCTTCGTCCGAGAAGTGGACTTTGTGATGCGCCTCGTAGCGGTCGCGCAAGCCGTGCAGCATTTTGATGGTATCGTCCACGCTCGGCTCTTCGACATGAATGGGGGCGAAGCGGCGTTCCAGCGCGGCGTCTTTTTCGATGTGCTTGTGAAACTCGTCGAGGGTGGTCGCGCCGATGCATTGCAATTCACCGCGAGCAAGGGCGGGCTTGAGCATGTTGCTGGCATCCATTGCGCCCTGTGCCGCGCCCGCGCCGACGACGGTGTGCAGTTCGTCGATCATCAAAATCACGTCGCCTTTGGCGCGTTGCACTTCGTCCATGACGGCTTTGAGGCGTTCTTCAAATTCGCCACGGAAGCGCGAGCCTGCAATCATCGCGCCGAGATCGAGGGCGACGACTTTCTTGCCCGAAAGAATCTCAGGCACATCGTTGGTGGCAATCTTCTGCGCGAGTCCTTCGGCGATGGCAGTCTTGCCGACGCCCGCTTCGCCAATCAGCACGGGATTATTTTTGGTGCGGCGCGAGAGAATTTGAATCAGCCGCAGAATTTCCTTGTCGCGCCCGATGACGGGGTCGAGTTTGCCTTCGCGGGCGAGTTGGGTCAGGTCGCGCGAGTATTTTTCGAGAGTCCGGTAGCGGGTCTCAGCCTGAGGGTCAGTCACCCGCTGTCCGCCGCGCAGGTCTTGAATCGAATCATAGACGCGGTCACGGGTCAGCCCAGCCGATTCCAAAATGCGGGCGGCGGGCGTGTTGCGCTCGGTCAGAATCGCCAGGAAGATATGCTCGGTGGAGATGTATTCGTCTTTCAGGCGGTTGGCTTCCTCGTTGGCGAGGTCGATGATCCGCTTGACGCGGGGGGTGATGAAAATTTGTCCCGCACCGCCGCCGAAGATGTTGGCTTTGGGACTTGCGCGGAGCGTGGCGTCGAGCCGCTCGGTGAGGGCTTCGGGGCTGACGTTGAGTTTTTCGAGAATTTGGGGAATCACCCCGCCGGGCTGCTCGATGAGCGCCAGCAGGATGTGTTCGGTGTCTATCTGGTTATGTCCGTAGCGCTGGATGATTTCGGCGGCGCGTTGGGCTGCCTCTTGGGCTCTCTCTGTAAAACGGTCAAATCGCATCATGGGTGTGTCCTCCGATGGCGGAGATGGACAATGGACGGTGGACGGTACCCTGCGGTCTATTGTCCACGGTCTACGGTCTGATCCAGCCAATGGCGTCATTATAACAAAGGCGGGATTTTCGGTCTGTATGCAGGGCGTAAGAGGTGTGTTAGATTTCTACGCATCGCATGATACAAAAGTCCCGCAAGGCTGAAACCTGCGGGACTTTTCACCGACGCCAAAAATTGAGAGAGAGGTTTTACTTTGTAATGCCCAGGTAGCTTTCCATCACGCGCTTGTCGTGAAGCAGTTCCTGTCCTGTGCCCTCCATGTTGATGGTTCCGGTCTTCAATACGTAGGCGCGGTTGCATATATCCAGCGCAATCGAGGCGTTCTGTTCCACCAGCAGAATGGTCAGTCCCAGTTCCTTATTCAGGCGCACAATGGTTTCGAACATCAAATTGATCACGATTGGCGCAAGCCCCAGCGACGGCTCATCGAGCATCAACAGTTTGGGCTTGGACATGAGGGCGCGTCCCACCGCCAGCATTTGCTGTTCACCGCCGGAGAGGGTTCCGCCGCGCTGATTGATGCGTTCTTTGAGACGCGGGAAGAGCGTGAACACCTCCTCCATGGTGGCTTCGATTTCCTGTCGATCATTGCGGGTGTAGGCTCCAGCCATCAAGTTCTCGCGCACCGAAAGCGGGGAAAAAATCCGCCGTCCCTCGGGTGAAAGTGTGATGCCGTCCTTGATGACTTCGTGCGCTTCCTTCTTGAGCGGCAGTCCGTTGAACATGATTTTTCCAGACGAAAAATTTTTGACCGCCACGATGGTCTTCATCAACGTGGATTTGCCCGCCCCATTCGCGCCGATGACCGAGACAATCTCGCCCTCGTCCACATGCAGGCTGACCTGGTTGAGAGCGCAAATGCCGCCGTAATAAACGGTCAAGTCTTGAATATCGAGCATGGGCGTTTTCTCAGTCATTTTTTGGTTCTCCCAGGTAGGCGCGGATCACATCGGGGTTGCCCTGGATTTCGGTCGGAGTTCCCACCGCCAGCAGCGAGCCGAGGTTCAGAACGTAGATGCGAGAATCGCGGCACAAGTCCATGACCACGTTCATATGATGTTCGATCATGATCATCGTATAGTGCATGGTGGTGTGAATCTCGCGGATGAGTTTAATCAGGTCGTTGCACTCGTCGTCGTTCATGCCTGCGGCGGGTTCATCCAAAAGCAAAAGCTCTGGATTGGTCGCCATGGCGCGCGCCATTTCCAGGCGGCGCTGCAAACCGTAGGGCAGGCTCGAAGCGCGGTCGTGCGAATGTTCCTTCAAGTTGACCATCTCCAGCAGTTCCATCGCCTTCTTGCGGGTGTCGATTTCGATTCTGCGGGCGCGGGGTGTGCGGATGAAGGCTTCGCCAAGCGAATAATGCGGCTCACTGTGAAAGCCCAGTTCCACATTTTCGTAGGCGGTCATCTGCGGGA
>Ga0172367_10002455_pt1 | contig 25420 bp, 17 predicted proteins | sample Lak10m_FD_114542 | JGI IMG/M metagenome (GOLD analysis project Ga0172367, IMG submission 114542) | Freshwater microbial communities from Kabuno Bay, South-Kivu, Congo - kab_022012_10m | ecosystem: Environmental > Aquatic > Freshwater > Lake | place: Democratic Republic of the Congo: South-Kivu...
AAGAACCAAGGCCCTATTCACATATTTCGGGAATTTCTCCAAAAGCGTATCGGCATATTGTACAGCGCGCTGATGGATATTCATTCCTGAATATTTCATATGTACTTTGTCGAGGCATTCAGCAGCATAAGTGTCTTCAGGATAGTTATGGTAAAAATCCAGTAATCGGTTGATCAACTCAAAATGAGTTAGATTTGGAATCTGCTTGATCTCATGGATATTTACTTGTAAGCCCTTCAGGGAATCTTCCATTTCTTTAATTCGTGCCTTCAAGTCCTCTTTGGAAGGTTTATCCGTTTTCACGGTGGAATCTGAACAGGAATTCAGTCCAAAAAACACACTCAACCCTAAAAAAAATACAAACGCGTTACGTTTCATCATCTTGATTTTTTAATTGCCGGAAACTTCATTTTATAATCCACTTTAATATCTCCTTTTGAAATATTCTGAAGTCGTTTGGTGAGCAAGCGTCTTTTCAGAGGAGACAAATGGTCTGTGAACAAGATGCCATCCACGTGATCGTATTCATGCTGAATGATCCGGGCTGCATAACCTTCAAATACTTCTTCGTGGAAATTGAACTGCTCATCGTAATAGGAAATGTGCACTTTTTCTTTTCTAAATACTTCTTCCCGAATCTTTGGAATGGAAAGACATCCTTCATGAAATCCCCACTCCTCACCTTCTTCCTCCTCAATGACCGGGTTGATAAATACTTTTTTAAAATTTTCAATTCCGGCAGCCTTCGGATCGGGTTCTTCTCCTTCTTCCTCATCATCGGCAAATGGCGAACCATCCACTATGAACAGACGTATCGACTGTCCAATCTGAGGAGCGGCCAATCCAACTCCCGAGGCCGCGTACATGGTTTCATACATGTCGGAAATGAGTTGTTTTAACCCTGGAAAATCTGCATCGATCTCCTCCGCTTCCTTTTTTAGGACAGCATCACCATAGGCTACAATTGGTAGAATCATTGATAGAAGTTTGCTGCAAAATTAACGTATTCGTCCGAAGTCAATGAACACTTAACTTTTTTTAAAACCCATGGAAATCTTCACCTCCTCACCGTTCGACTATGCAGAGCGCGAGTCGCTCGAAGACTAAAGACTAAAGACCGCTGCGCTCAAAGACTAAAGACAAAAGACCGCTGCGCTCAAAGACAAAAGACAACAGACCGCTGCGCTCAAAGACAAAAGACATTAGGACCGTTTGCGACAGCTGGCTATTAGATTAACATCTTCAAATCTTCAAATCTTCAAATCTTCAAATCTTCAAATCCTCAAATCCTCAAATCCTAATTATTTCAATCTCTCAAGGTAAGACTGCAGCAAGATCGCGGCACTCACCATATCCACAAGCGCTTTATCCTTTCGCTTTTCTTTTTTTGCACCGCTTGAAAAAATAGCGTGTGATGCCATTTTAGAGGTAAAACGTTCGTCGTGAAGACAAATAGTCAACTCAGGGAACTGCTTTTGTAACGCTTCTTTCAGGAGATAAACGTTTTGAGTGATGTGTGAATCACTACCATCCAAGCGCTTTGGTTCGCCAATGACGATCGTGCTTACCTTTTCTTTGACCACCAATATTGACAGAAAAGAACTCAATTGACCCGAGTCTACCGTTTCCAAAGGTGAAGCGATCATACAAAGATCATCCGTAATCGCAATTCCTGTGCGTTTCAATCCAAAATCAAGCGCAATGATCTTTCCATTCATTCATACAAAGATACGTTCCCCTTATGAATTAATCTGTTCCTTATATTTGCGGCAAAATTAATCGTCATGAGATCCATCATAGAAGCAGCCTGGGAAAATAGAGAACTTTTGCAGCAGCCTGATACCATTCAAGCTATTGAACATGTGATCGAAGAGATCGACAAAGGTCGCTTACGTGTGGCTGAGCCCGGAGAAAATAACGAATGGATCGTCAACGAATGGGTAAAGAAAGCTGTTGTAATGTATTTTCCTATTCGCAAGATGGAGACGATTGAGGTTGGACCGTTCGAATTCCACGATAAAATGGCGTTAAAACGCAATTACGCAGATTTAGGCGTACGGGTTGTCCCACATGCAGTTGCAAGATACGGTGCTTTTGTCGCACCAGGCGTGATCATGATGCCTTCTTACGTGAATATCGGGGCATATGTGGACAGCGGCACTATGGTGGACACTTGGGCAACCGTGGGATCTTGCGCACAAATTGGAAAGAATGTTCACTTGAGTGGCGGCGTTGGTATTGGCGGGGTGCTGGAACCGCTTCAAGCAGCTCCGGTCATTATCGAAGACGATGCGTTCATTGGTTCGAGATGTATTGTTGTTGAAGGTGTGCGCGTTGGCAAGCAAGCCGTTCTGGGTGCGAATGTCGTTTTAACCAAATCAACGAAAATCATTGACGTGACAGGAACAGAGCCTGTTGAACACCGAGGTTACGTTCCTGAAAGAAGTGTGGTTATTCCCGGATCCTATACCAAATCTTTTCCTGCAGGAGATTTTCAGGTTCCTTGCGCATTGATCATTGGTCAGCGTAAGGCCTCTACTGATCTGAAGACCTCACTGAATGATGCTTTGAGAGAACATCATGTAGCCGTTTAGGCATCACTGATTTCTTTCAATTTTAGCATTCCTTAACTTTTTTTACATCTGTTTTAAACAATCGTTTAAAATGCTTGTTAAATTTGCAGCGTCTACGACAAAACAAATGAAAAAAGATTCTTCCACAGAGGAAAAAATACGCGAGGCGGCACGACAAGTATTCCTGACCAAAGGATTTGCCGGTTGTACCTCCAGAGAGATTGCTGAAGCTGCAGGTGAAAATGTCGCTTTGGTAAATTACTATTTCCGATCCAAAGGGCAACTTTTCAAACTGGTCTTCGAAGATGCGCTCGAAGAGTTTGTCAATTCCATGGTACTCGTATTTGGTTCCGAGAAATCATTGAAAGAAAAAATGGCCATTTTCATTGAGAAAGAATATGCCTTTCTCGCCAAACATCCTGAAATTCCCGCTTTTCTTTTAAATGAAATGAATCGGGAAGACGGTTGTTCGATTCCTTCGAACGTACATTTTGAAAAGATTGCGGCGACCGGTGTTTTTCACGATTGCATAAAAGCACAACAGGAAGGTTCCATGCGTCAGATCGATCTTCGAAGCATTCCCTTACTGATCATGTCAAACTGCCACTATCCCATCATGGCGAAAAACCTCATCATGCATCTACAAGGCATGAATGAGACAGAATACGACGAAAACCTAAAGCAGCATCGCGAACACGTTGCCTCAATGCTTGTCAATTACTTATTTCCTGAAAAATAACCATGTCATGAAGTTCCTATTTACATTTCTGTTTTTTTCCTTCTTTAATGCGACTGTAATCCTGGCGCAACAACTGGATCTCAATGCCTGTTTGCAAATGGCTGACACGGCAAATCCAACCTTACGCAATGCTCAGCTTGACATTGAAATCAACGGGAAGAATCGTTCCGCTTACCTCGCTTCAAGACTTCCGCAAATTACATTCAGCGGCGACTACAAGTACAACGCTATCATTCCCGGACAGGTAGTTCCTGCTGCATTTTTCGGTGGTACGCCAGGAACATTTTCAACCGTACAATTCGGTGTTCCTTACAATTTGAGCAGTACTGTTCAACTTACTCAAATATTATTTAATCCTCAATTGGAATATGGTCTTGCTGCACTACGCATCAATGCCGAAATCGTAACGATTCAAGAGAAACTCGCCACACAGGATATTAAATACCAGGTGGCCTCTACGTTCTTTAATCTTCAGGCGATCAAAAAACAACTGAATTACGTGGATGGCAATATAAAAAACATGGATAAGCTATTGCTGAACATGGAATCCATGGTGAAACAAGGATTGGTCATTCAAACCGAACTTGACAAACTCACCATCAGCAGACTAACCCTTTCCAACACAGCCACATCGCTCAAAGCAACCCACGATCAACTTGAGACACTTCTGAAAATATTCATTGGTCTTGACATGCAAAGTAAAGCGGAATTTCTTGCCGATGAAACCGTTGAACAGTCGCTACTTGTCGATAATAATGCTATTTCTTATCCGGAGATTGAGCTACTTTCCGCTCAACAAAAAATGAATCTCGAAGAACACAAAGGGAACAACATGGCCTATCTGCCGAGCTTATCTTTTTACGCTGCATACAACTATAACTATAATATGAAACCTGAGGATGATTTCCGTAAAGGAATTGAAGGTGCTTTCATTGGTTTGCGCGTAGATTGGAAGCTGTTCGATGGGCTTGAAAAAGTGCATAAGCAGAAAGCAAATGTGCTCAACGCGGAGAAATTAAACAATCAAAAAGACTTGTTATCCAAACAGCTCGAATTGAAAGCAATGAATGCAAAGCGTCAGATCGAAGTGCAGACGAATGCATTGAAACTTTCCAAGGAACAGTTAAAACTCGCCCAAAGTATCTATGATCAGACCTCATCCAAATTCACATTAGGAACGATTGGCTCCAATGACTTGATCACAGCTGACAATGGATTGCAACAAGCCCAAACCAATGTTGTGGCAGCGTACATCCAATTAAGGCAAGCAGAACTTGACTACTTGAGATCCATCGGTAACATTAAATAATTGCATCAATTAATACGTAAACATGAACAAAAAGAACATCATTCTCATCCTCCTGGGCATAGGATTGATCGCCCTAACGGTTTTAAAATTAAAATCGAACAAGGAAAAAGCAGCGGAAAAAATCTACATCCACGATACCGATGCTCCGATACTTGTTGAAACGACCAAAGCCGAGAAACATACGTTTTCAAGCGCCTTTAATTACCTGGGAAGTTTTGAACCCTACCGACAAAATATGATCGGCTCAGATGCCTCCGGAAAGTTGATCCGACTAGACGTACAGGAAGGTGATCGCGTTACTCAAGGCCAGGTAATCGCGAAGATCGATGATGAGATGTTACAGATCCAGCTTCAAAATATGGAGGTGTCAATCGAAGGTCAGCGCAATGATGATCAACGCAACGAAGCACTCTCCAGAGATAAAGCCATTCCTGAAGTTCAGATCGAAAAGACGAAACTTGGAATAAAATCGGCAGAACTTCAGAAAAAACAGCTTCAAAAACAATTGAGAAGCACCAATATTACTGCACCATTCTCCGGTGTGATCACAAAAAAAATGGTGGATCTTGGTTCCGTTATAGGACCCGGTTCTCCCTTGGTCGAAATTACCGATATTGCTTCGTTGAAACTCACTATTTCTGTCCCGGAGCGTGACATTTTAAAATTCCGTAACGGTCAGGCGGTAGAGGTTAAAGCGGATGTCTATGGTACTAAAAGTTTCCAGGGAAAAGTCATGTTCTTGTCTGTTCAGGCAGATAAATCGCACAACTTCAAGGTTCAGATAACGGTTCCAAATGCGAAAAATGAACTCATGGCCGGCATGTACGGAACTGCCTCTTTAAGCAATTCGAACAGCGTGACTGCACTTTCCATTCCGCGCAAAGCTTTGGTGGGTTCAACAAAAGACCCGCAGGTTTATGTCGTAAAAAATGGCAAAGCAAAATTAACTTCTTTCAATGCCGGAACTTCCGATGGAGAATTCATTGAGGTGATTTCCGGAATCTCTGCTCAAGATCAGATCGTGATCAAAGGACAAGTGAATATCCAGGACAATTCGAACGTTAAGGCCAGCAAATAAGCTTTTTATGACACTTACAGAACTATCGATCAAACGTCCTTCCTTCATCATTGTGATCTTTACGATCCTTATTGGAGGTGGATTGCTTTGTTATAACCAGCTCAGCTATGAGTTACTACCGGATTTTTCTCCGCCCATCCTGACCGTAACAACAACCTATCCCGGAGCTTCACCCGCAACGGTAGAAAGTCAGGTTTCGAAGCCACTGGAAGATGCGCTGGCAGGATTGGAAAACATTTCAGAGGTAACTTCTTTTTCGCTCGACAATGCCTCCATCGTATTGTTGGAATTCAAAGCTTCTGCCGATATTGATGCCTCACTTGAAGCTGCGCAACGAAAGGTCAACAATATCTTGAATAGCTTGCCGGATGGAACAAGTTCTCCGGTATTGGCAAAAATAGAACCCAATGCCTCTCCGGTATTACAAGTCTCTGCTGTTGCATCGAATATGGATGACAGAGATTTCATGGAGCTCATGGATGACCAGCTTATCCCGCAGATCAAGCAAACGAAAGGGGTTGCCGAAGTGCAGGTCATTGGAGGTGAGCGAAGAGAGTTTCGGGTTAATGTTGATAAAGAAAAACTGAAAGCCTATGGCTTGACGCTATCCTCAGTGAATCAGGTGATCAATGCCGCCAATGTGGAATTCCCAACGGGTAAAGTGAAGAATAAATCCGAACAGATCACCGTGAGACTTTCAGGGAAGTTCAAAAGTGTCAAAGACATTGAAAACCTGATCTTGTATTCGAGTAATGGTTCTTCTGTCAAATTGAATGAAGTAGCCGATGTGATCGATGGTTCAGCAGATCAACTTGCTGTAAGTCGTTTTAACGGTCAGAACGGTATTGGTCTTCGTATTAAAAAGCAAAGTGATGCCAATGCAGTCGACATGGCGAATGCGACGAAAGAAAAGTTCAAACAAATCGAAGAAAAATACGCGAATAAAGGTGTAAAATTCACTGTTGCTACCGATACTTCCAAACCAACGATCGAATCGGTAAATGCCGTAATCCATGACCTTGAACTTGCTGTTTTGCTGGTCGCCGCGGTGATGCTGCTCTTCCTCCACAGTTTGCGGAATGCCTTTATTGTACTCGTTTCAATCCCGGCATCGCTGATCTCAACTTTTGTGGCAATGTACCTGTTGGGGTACACGCTTAATCTGATGACCTTGCTTGCGATGTCATTGGTCATTGGAATCTTGGTGGATGACTCCATCGTTGTTCTTGAAAACATCTACCGTCACCTTCAGATGGGGAAACCCAGACGAAAAGCGGCACTGGAAGGACGAAACGAAATTGGTTTTACGGCCCTCGCGATTACCCTTGTTGATGTCGTTGTGTTTTCACCGGTTGTATTCATCGAAGGTACGATCTCAGATATTCTTCAACAGTTCTCCATCGTTGTCGTGGTTTCAACGTTGATGTCCCTTTTCGTTTGTTTTACACTGACTCCATGGCTTGCTTCACGGTTTGCGAAGGAAGTCAAATTAAATCCAAAGAATCCACTCCAGGCAATCCTGATCTGGTTTGAACGACGTGTGCAATTGTTTACGGAAAGTTATGTCAAGCTTGTAGGATGGTCTCTTCGTCACAAACTGATCATGGGCGGGATCGTGATCGTCATATTCATTGTATCCTTTGCCACAATGGGACTTGGAATTGTCGGACAGGAATTCGTTTCACAGGGCGACCAGGGTAAATTCATGATCAAACTCAAATACGACAAGAGTACCACGTTCGAAGAAAACAATGCGACTACGATGAAGATCGAACAATTGATCCTGGCTCAGAAGGACGTTGTCGATATCGTATTCGCGAATGTTGGCGGCCCGAGTTCAGGAATGGGTGCTGCTTCATTCGGTTCGGAAAATCGTTCTGAATTAACAGTAAAAATGAAACCGGGCATGCAAAAGATCTATCCAACGATCAAGTACATGACTGAATTGCGTAAGAAAATTGAGGATTCATTTCCTGGAATGGAGGTTAAAGCATTGAATATCGGTATGGTAGAATCGGAAGAAGCACCCATTGAGATATTCCTCTCATCGGATGACCATGAATTGCTGATCAAAGAAGCGCGTCGTTTGAAAAACAAGATTCTGACCATCAAAGGAGCAAAAGATCCTACGATCTCCACGGATGACGTCACACCGGAATTACGCGTTGAACTCGATCGTGAAAAGATGGGTCAGCTTGGTTTACCGATTGCTGTTGTAGGAATGCAATTGCAAAATGCACTCACCGGGAGTGATGACAACCGTTTCGATGATAAGGGTCAGGAGTACGATATCCGCGTGATGATGGACAAGTTTGACCGCAAAAACATTGAAGATGTGCAATCCATGACCTTCAGCACCAACGACGGTAAACAAGTGCGTTTAAGTGAATTTGCGGACATCTACATGACGAACGGTGAAGGTTCACTGGAACGCAAGAATCGTATTTCCAATACCACATTGCGTGCGTATGTGCTTGGAACAGCCTCAGGAAATGTCTCCAAAGAGATCGAAGATTACCTTAAAGTAGAACCTCTGGATGAAAACGTTCGTTTGTTGTGGGGTGGTGAAGTAAAACGTCAGAAAGAATCAATGGGTGCACTGGGCACGGCTATGGGAATCGGCTTGATCCTGGTATACCTCATCATGGTGGCGCTTTATGACAACTTTGTCTACCCGTTCGTAGTTCTTTTTTCCATTCTTGTTTCTCTAACCGGTGCTATTCTGGCACTCAACCTCTCTTCCTCGAACATGGGAATCTTTACCATGCTGGGAATGCTTATGTTACTTGGGCTTGTTGCCAAGAACGCCATTCTGATCGTCGACTTTACCAACCATTTGAAGGAGAAAGGCATGTCGACGTATACCGCATTGCTGGAGTCGGTGAAAGAACGTATGCGTCCGATCCTGATGACCACCATCGCCATGGTGATTGGTATGATCCCTATTGCGACGGCAACCGGTTCAGGTGCAGAATGGAAAAATGGTCTGGCTTGGATCCTTATTGGTGGATTGACGAGTTCCATGTTCCTAACGATCATTGTTGTACCTATGATGTATTATGTGGTTGACCGAATCCGAGCACGGTTTTCCCGAGGAAATAAGATTCAACTGGAAGAAGCCGCTGACAGTGAACCTCAAGAACTATTGATTTGATAAAGCGCTCCGGAAGGATCGTTTTTTTATTCAAGCATTTTGGAATCAGTCCGAATCCATTAATTTTACCTCATCAATCAACTGGTATGAGTAAAAAGAAGTTCAATCCTGCAAAATCGCAGACATCGCAGGCCAACCAAGCTAAAGAAAACAAAAAACCTCAACCATCAAATAGCACCGCCACCCCGGTTTCCTCCAACAAATTCCTGATCTACATCACAGCGCTTGTCCTTGCCATTTCGGGAGGATTACTTTATTCGAACACTTCTGAACACAACTACAACCTGGACGATTTCTCAGTCATTGTTGATAATGAGTTTACCATCAAGGGGACTGAAGCGATCGGTGATATTTTTTCACATGGGTACCGCACCGGAATGAATTTCGAGGACAACCTGTACAGACCGTTGAGCAAGGCCATGTTCGCGTGGGAATACGAACAAAGCGGCGGAAAACCTGAGTTGTCTCATAAGGTCAACATTTTCATATACAGTTTATTGTGCGGGTTCATTTTTCTGTTGCTCAATCGTTTTTTTCCTAACCGTTATTACCTCGCGCTGATCGCGTCCCTCCTGTTTGCATTTCATCCTATTCATACTGAAGTCGTTGCAAACATTAAAAGCCGGGATGAAATGATGGCCATGTTCTTCATGGTGATCGGACTTTGGTATGCGAAATCATACGGCGATTCTTTAAAGAAACGCTGGCTGCTGCTCTCAGGAGGCTCCTTTTTTCTGGCACTTTTATCCAAGGAATCAGCAATCACCTACGTGGCATTAATGCCTGTCACCTTGTATTTTTTCAGTGAACTCAAATGGTCAAAAATTGCTGTTGCAGCAGGTTTTACGGCAGTCGTCGCCGGAATATACCTAATGATCCATCATTCCGTGATCGGTGGCATCGGACTAAAAAGCATCAATATTGCCGACAACTCGCTGATGGCTTCTGCCAGCTTTATGCAACAGCGAATGACCGCCATTGAAATTCTTGGCAGATACATTTACCTGCTTTGCTACCCGCATCCGCTTTCATGCGATTATTCCTTCAATACGATCCCAATGGTTACCACGTTCGGTAACGGACGTTTTCTGCTTGCCCTTGCATTGCATATTGGCGGACTGTATTTCGTATGGAAAGGCTGGAAGAAAAAAGAGGCGTACAGTTATGGCATTCTCTTTTACCTGATCACCATCTCCATTGTCAGCAACGTCTTCATGTTGATCGGAACTAACATGGCCGAGCGACTGGTCTTTTTGCCATCCCTTGGGTTCTGTATACTGATGGCCTGGTTGATCACACGCCTAACAAATTCACTCGATTTGGTTCCGAGTAAGTTAGGTGAAATCTTTACTCAAAAATCGCTTAACTGGATGTTCCTTGTTCCGGTATTGATCTTTTTCAGTGCCAAAACAGTTGATCGCAACAAAGACTGGAAAAATGTGAAGATTCTTTTTGACAAAGACGTGAATACCGTTCCGAACAGTGTGCACATGTTGTACTATCATGCCAACATGATGACCAATCACGACACGTTGCAAACAAAATCAGAAGAGGAGAAAAAGAAGATATACGATCTCGCCGAAAAAGAACTTCGCACCTCACTGACCATTCTTGAGGCTTTTCCGGAAGTGCATTCAACGCTTGCTAAAATTCTGCAATACAAGGGTCAATACCGCGAGGCAATTACCCATTACGAACGCAGGCTGCAACTCAATAATCTTGATGCGACCGTGTACAATAACCTTGGAACCTGTTACGGATTTATGAATGTCACAGATTCGGCAGAAATGAATTTCAGAACTGCGATCGAAAAATCAAGCAATTGTTACGCTGATGCACTCTGCAATATGGCAACAGCCTATATCAACAGAGGTGCAATCAGTCTGCAACAAAACAAACGTGACGAAGCCATTAAGCATTACCAAACTGCCATAGATTACTCCAATCAGACAATTGCTTGTAAATGGGATACACCATTGGCCTACAAATACCTCGGGATGGCATACGAAGCACTGGGTGATCCGGAAAAGGCAAAGAAATATTATTTGCAAAGCGAGCAGATCCAAAAGAACAGTCTGCCTGCTCCCGCCAAATGATTTAAATACGTAAATTCGCACAGCAAATTAGAGTCAGGAATTATGAGTTATGATCTTATCGTAGTAGGAAGCGGACCAGGTGGATATGTTACTGCCATTCGTTCTTCACAACTTGGACTGAAAACTGCCATTATTGAGCGTGAGTCGCTCGGCGGAATCTGTCTGAACTGGGGATGTATCCCAACCAAAGCGCTTCTGAAAAGTGCCAATGTGTTCGAATACCTGACACACGCAAGTGATTATGGAATTACGGTGAAAGAAGCCAATGCTGATTTCAGTGCTATGGTTGATCGAAGTCGCGGAGTTGCAAATGGCATGAGTGCCGGTATCCAATTCCTGATGAAAAAGAACAAGATCGATGTGATCAAAGGTTCTGCTACGTTACTTGCCGGTAAAAAAGTAAGTGTGAAAGCTGAAGACGGAAGTACAACTGAGTATACAGCCGGAAAAGGCATCATCATCGCTACAGGTGCACGCTCACGTGAACTTCCTAACTTGCCTCAAGATGGTGAAAAGATCATCGGTTACCGTCAGGCGATGACCCTGAAAACGCAGCCAAAGAAAATGGTAGTTGTTGGTTCAGGTGCGATTGGTGTGGAATTCGCCTATTTTTATAATGCTATTGGTACTGAAGTAACGATTGTAGAGTATTTGCCAAACATTGTTCCGATTGAAGATGAAGAAGTATCCAAGCAGTTGGAAAAATCTTTCAAAAAAGCGGGAGTCAATATCATGACAGGAGCATCTGTTGAATCTGTTGATACGAAAGGAAAAGGATGTGTGGTTTCCATCAAAACAGCTAAAGGAGAGGAAAAGATCGAATGCGATGTAGTACTTTCTGCTGTTGGAATTCAGGCAAATATTGAAAATATTGGATTGGAAGAAGTTGGTATTGTGGTTGACAAAGGACGTATCCTTGTCAATGATTATTACCAAACAAACATACCTGGTTATTACGCCATTGGAGATGTCATTCCTACCCCTGCCCTTGCTCACGTAGCATCTGCAGAAGGAATCATTTGCGTAGAAAAAATAGCCGGTCATCATCCTGAACCGTTGGATTACAAGAACATCCCGGGATGTACCTATTGTTCACCTGAAATTGCTTCAGTTGGATACACAGAGAAATCAGCCAAAGAAGCAGGTTTTGATATCAAAGTAGGTAAATTTCCATTCTCTGCATCAGGTAAGGCAAGTGCAGCCGGTGCGAAAGACGGTTTCGTAAAACTGATCTTTGATGCGAAATATGGCGAATTACTTGGCGGACATATGATTGGTGCCAATGTAACGGAGATGATTGCAGAAATCGTTGCGATCCGCAAACTGGAAACTACAGGAGAAGAACTGATCAAAACGGTTCACCCTCACCCTACCATGTCAGAAGCGGTTATGGAAGCTGCAGCACAGGCGTACGGCGAAGTGATCCATTTGTAAAACAAGAATTACTCGAATCAAAACGCCGGAGAAATTCGGCGTTTTTTAGTTTACAGCCATTACCTGATGGGTAATGAATCGTTTTTTCTCGAGACAATAATCCAGACGTCCGACTTGCACACCGGCATACCCCACTTGATTGATTAAAACGGTTTCTCCTGATAGATTTTTTGTTTCAAAAGGTTTGTCAAGAAACGTATGGGTGTGTCCACCCAGAATTAAATGAATCCCACTTGTTTTTGATGCAAGGACTTTATCTGAAACTTTCTCATCCGCGTATTCAAATCCCAGATGGGAAAGACAGATGATCAGTTCACACCCTTTTTCTTTCAATTCCTTTGCCTGTTGATTCGCTGTTTGAATTGGATCAAGGTATTTTGTAGCCCCATATTTTTGATCCGGAACCAAACCACTCAATTCGACGCCAATTCCGAAAACTCCGACCTTTATTCCTCCACGTTCAAGAATGGTGTGTTTAACCGTTTGGTCTTTGAGAATGGTATCAGAAAAATCGTAATTCGCACAAACGAAAGGAAAGTTGGCAAATTTTCTAGCTTTGAGAAATCCCTCCAAACCAGCATCGAAATCATGATTCCCCATGGTGCCAGCATCGTATCCCATCTCAGTCATCACCTTCATTTCAAGTACTCCTCCGTATTTATTGAAATAAGGCGTTCCTTGAAAAATATCTCCGGAATCAAGCACAATAACGTTAGCCTCTTCTGATCTTACTTTTTGAAACAGATCAAAACGACGTGCCACACCACCTAAACCGGGGTATTTGGCATGATTCGAAGGAAACGCGTCAATATTGGAATGCGTGTCATTCGTATGAAGGATCGTAAGTTTTGTTTTCTTCCTTGACTGGCCTGCAAAAAGGTTAGGACCTATCACCAAGGCCCCTGTAAGAAGTGACGTGTTGCGTAAAAATGTGCGTCTTTTCATTCCAACTGCATTAAAAATGAATGCGACTTAACGTGTCGATCTGTAGTTCTTTCTGAATCCTGGCTTCCTCAATTAATGCATTTCGCATAAGCTTACCCGTAAAGTTAGACTCCAGACGTTTGCTGAAAAACGTAGCCTTATCTCCTCCGTTGATTAGATAGTCTGATGTGATCACCAGAAAAGAAGTGTTTTCGGGCCTCAAACCGTTGATAAGGAGTTTTCCATTCTGAACAGAGGCATTCGACAAGGGTTCTCCACCGGTAGACTTTATAAATTTCTCGATATCAGGAATTGCCGAAACTGGCATCCGAGCCCAAACGATCTCGTTATCAAAGGGCATCAACTTAAAAAGATCTGACAGCGTAACCTCGCCTTTATTGATCGTTGAACGGATACCACCCGTGTTCAGCAAACAAATGACTGGCTCGGATAAACGTACTGTCTTCGTTTGATTGGTAAAGACGGCATCTGCCACCCAATTCATCAGATCAGAGCCAGGACGCTGCGCAACCATTCCTCGGGATGAAATTGCAATAACTTCACCCATCTCCGCTTGCAGTGTATCATGGTAAGGCTGAATCATGGAATCGATTTTATTCGCACCACTCCCATTTACTTTGACGTAAGTAGAAGTCACCTTTGCTTGGTTAACAGAAGAGCAGGCCCAAAGACCTGCTCCTATGATGAAAATTAAAATCGATTTTCTCATTACTCAATGATCACCTGACGCTTCACTGATCCGTATGGTGTTTCCACCTGAATCATGTACGCACCGGAACGGTAGGCACTTCCTTCGAGAATAAGGACCGGAAGATTCGTGTTGGATGCCGAAGCAACTGTTCTTCCTTGCATATCGATAAGGTTCCAGGATAATATTTCCGTACCATTCACCTGCACATAGATCTTATCATTCGCAGGAACAGGGAATACGACAAAGTTTGCATCCAGTTTTTCTGCTATTCCAGCCACACAACCTGTTGCATCGTATGTCATATCTGTAAATTTCACAAAACAAGCAAAATCGACAGAATCAACATATGGGTTTCTGTTTCCTTGAATACTGTAGATATATTCATGTCTTGCTATCTCGTAATTATCCGGCAAGTCATTAAAGTGCCAGGTTTTCAACGATGCCTCATTTTGCAGGATCGACGGGTACGCTGCAGTAGGTGGAATGTGCCAGTTATTCCCGGAAATTCCATTGTAACATGTTGCCATGTAGAAGATTGCACGAGCAGCGTTACCTTTTTGTTTTGCTCTTGGTTCAAATACCAATTGAGAACCGTTGTAACCAACTTTATCTTCAAGGTAAGAGAATACAACAGTACCTGTTACATCCATCAAAGGAAGGTTACTTCTTGGTGTATTCGCGTTGGTCAAATTGGTTGGATAAAGATTATGCTGGTCAGTATATTCAGGGGCCTCTGGACTGTCACACGGATAAGTTGGCATCCAGGAATGACAAAAACTGTGTTCTCTGGAATATCCTTGCGCTGTCCAGTCAAATGGGTCATTGAATACTTTATTTTCTCCTGAATAGGCACATGTAACGAAAGACTGACCACCTGTGGTATCTTTTACCTCGAACTGATTCATCATCGTTTGTTTGTAATTAAAATACGAGATGAATGTATGTGGATTGATAAGGGCTGATAGATCTGCCAATAATGTAGACGAAGAGGAAGAAATCCCTGCATAATAGGAACCTACCTGTGCTCCGAGACTTGTCGTATTTCCTGTAGCAGGTGATGTCGTTAAATAATTTTCAAATCCTTCCGGGCCATTGAACGCATACACTGCAAAATAATAGTGTTGATTCGCAATCACACCACGCGGTGTAAACGATGTTCCCGATCCTGAATAGGTTACTTTTGCATCTCCCAACCAATCACCTCTTTTATAGGTGGTTCCGTCCACCGGAACGGCTGTTATTGGGCTATCCGTTTTCCAAAGCACCAAGTAGTTTTCGGCATTTGTTCCTGCTGCATATTGTCCACCAACCGTGTAAGCCTCCACCAATGGGAATGTCAGGTTTGAAGGATTGGAAGTGGGCTGAGTTGCCAAACCATCTGTACCGACCGCGATTAAATTAATCACGTAAGGATTCTCATCAGGATCGTTGGAAGCTATACTCAACGTTGCAACACGCGTACCGGTGCCTGTCGGAGCATAATTCAAGCTGTATGAATTGGAGCCAGCTGCCGCTACATTACCTGCAACTATATTCGTAGAAAACTCAGCGGCATTTGTTCCGGAAAAGGAAGCACCTGATACCGAAAGAGATCCCACTCCGGCATTTTCAATCACAAGTGGTGTGGATACCGAATTTCCGACTACATAAGTGCCGTTGTTCAAAACGGTGGTGCCGTTCAGCTTTACATTGATCTCCTGATTTGGAGCAACATAAGCAAAAATATCGTTAAGGTCTCTTGGAATCAACTGGTAATTCGCATTGAATTGCCCTAACAAACCTACCACTGAAACTGCTCCTGACGGTATGGCAGTACCATCAATATTGGTCGTTGAATTAATGCGCACATCAAAGGTATTCGTACCATCTGTAATCTGAACAGTACTGTTACTTCCTGCAGTCCCGAAAGTTCCGGTAGTCACAAAAGTGACATTATCGATACGAACCAACTGTGCTTCCAGCGACTCACCAGCACTCGAGATAGGTATCACCAATGGACTGGGAGTCACCACGGCATTACCGTGATTCGTAAAACTGCTGGTTGGAGAAATTTCTAATAATCCACTAAAATCAAAAAGCACTCCCGTCGCGGTGATCGTATCTCCTCGTTGCACGCTACTCAACGTTGAACCGTAAGCCGGCAAGGCACCCGTCGCATCCTGAATATAGCGGATACTGCCGAGTTCAGAACCGTTCGTAACGACTCCATGAACCGTCACTGTTTGACCGATTCCCATCTGACGTGCATCGGAAATTGTGGCTTGACTTTTTCCAGCGAAAGAAATAGCCATTAAGCTAACCAGTGTAAAGATTTTTTTCATAGTTGAATTTTAAAATTGTAAAGCAATTGACAAGTTGAATCGGAAGCCCGCACCAAACATGACCGTGGCAGATTGAGCATTCGAATTCGAGTATGGTGCATTTCCGTTGTCGGAAGCCTCCGCGATAAAATTGTTTCGTAGTGACGTTCCATTCCATAGTGACCCCAGATCAGTCAAGTTAACTACGTTCCCTGAGAACACCAATGCGTATTTCGGACGATCCCATTTATACCCGGCGAATAAATTCACCAGATAATAGGATGGAATTTTCCAAGCTTCCCTTCCACCATCCGCACCCTGAAGGAAAAAAGGATTAAAATCAGAGTAATAGCGATCAAAATACTGGAATTGCACTTTGAAATAGGTACGCTTGAAGGGCTCGTATCTGGCTGCAATAGCATAAGCTGTTTGTGCTGCATCACCCACATGAACTCCCTTGGCGTCAAACGTCAAGGTGTAATCATATTGAGGAACATATACCGTCTGACTGGAGTTCCAGATCCAGTTACCATAGGAGAACATCAGTTCACCGGACCATTTTTTATTGAATTTACATGCCATATCCAATTCACCCCCAACATGGATGGCATCCATACCATTGATATTGATGGCAACCGTTTGTGTCGGATCAAGCGGATCTGGCACAGAGACGCCGTAAGGGAATGGTTTATTTTGCCAGTTCGTAGCATAACCATTCAAGTTAAGTCCAAAGATCTCATTGGCGAAATTGAATCCACCTTCCAAAGCAAGGATCTTTTCATTCAAAATTTCTTTGAAAAATGTGTTGGTTGTGTTATCGATGACATTGCTGAATTGCGGTGTACGGTTCAAAAATCCCGCGTTCATAAAGATGGTGGCGTATTCTGTCAAAGCATAACTTCCTCCAAACTTTATAGTCATACCCGGCAAATACTTCCAGCCTGTCTCAAAATAAGATACCCCCGGTGAATTCTGAGTGTATGTGGTTCCATTGTAAACAATAGTGTCATTTACTCCTAACCGTAAGGTTGTATCCCCTACAGTTATCATTTTTTTCTGGAAGTAATCAATCCCATTATAACCACTTACAATTCCGGATAAATTGATGAAACCGGTCCATTTGTCGCCGTTATACTCCGCCTGACCAAATGCACCCATCCAGTTCACCAGAGCGTCTCGATGATTGTTGTAGGGCTTCATAGCAACCTTATCACCTGCGACATTCATTGGATTTGCATCATTTTTATTTGAGGTTTCGATGTAATAGTCACCTCCGAGAAGATCCCTTATTTCCTGATAATGCGTCCCTTTATAATAGCGATAATCCAATCCGCCGGAAAAAACAAGTTTTTTTGAATATTCGTAATTGAACTGTCCCAAATAACCTGCCCAAAAATGGTTATTCACAGTATTCAATAACACTTGTGAGGATTTAATCAATGTTAAACTGTAAAGGGGATCAATGTTTGGTGTACCAAAAAGACTACTTACCTGATTACTTTCGACTATTTTATCCCAATCGATCTGATTGAGAGAATCTCTTAAAACGGTCGAATTACTTAACCTTGTTCCTCCACCACGCCCAATAGACGAGTATACAATATTTGAAACAGATAATTTTTCATTCACTTTCCAGAAATCTTTAAGCGTGAATTGAGGCTTATTGTAGTAATTGAGCACCTCATTCTGGATCTCCGTCTTCCCATTTACAGTACGGTATCCCCAGTGCTGATTATACCGAACGCCCTGATCAAGAAATAGTGCATTCGTATCAACGGTGCATCCCAATTGTTTCGCATACGTCGTATCCCAATATTGTATCGCTTGTTTGTAACTGCGTTGGCCGTGATGTTGTGGTGCTGCAAATGCCGAGAGTGAAATCAGGTGTGACTTTATTTTTTTCTGAACTTTCATGTACCCAAAAGCCCCTTGACTAGGTGTGCCATCCACCCAGCCATCTGATTGCTTGTAAGAACCTGAAAGCGTTAACCCCCAACCTTTTTTGGTCATGCCGGAATTGTAACTTAATGAAGTTCTTAATAGGTTACCTGTTCCATACTCTTGCTTGATACTCAAACCTTTTTTATTTCCCACACCTTGTGTCAGAATATTGATTGTACCTCCTACAGAGGGCATAGCCAATTTTGTGGCTCCTAAACCGCGTTGTACTTGAACGGTTGATGTGATATTATCCAAACCAAACCAGTTTGACCAATAGACCCAACCATTTTCCATGTCATTCACGGGAACACCATCAATCAAAACACCCACATTGCGCTGGTCAAATCCCCTCACATTGATCCGGGAATCTCCGTCACCACCACCCGTTTGTGTGGCATACACCCCGGGAGTAGCATTCAAGAGCATCGGAAGGTCTCTGGAACCCAATTCTTCGGTAATTTTTTGCGTTGAGAGTTTACTCACAGCCACAGGAGTCTTACGATCCGAAACCAGGTTACCGATCACCTTAACTTCCTCAAGTTCCGTGCTACCTCCCAATACGATGTTCATAACCACCGCCGGCTTATCTGCTTTGAGGTCTAACCGAAGTGTATCGAAAGAGGGCATAGAAACCTGCACGACATAAGTCCCATAAGGCAAGGACAACAACTCAAATTTTCCGTCTGCATCTGTAATCGACCTGAATTGAGCAGTTACAAAGATCTTTGCTCCCACTACCGGTTGTTTGGTCACATTATCAACAACATTTCCAGTAACAGTAGCTGTCTGTGCCAAGGCACTCATGGAAATAAAGGACAGCACAAACAATCGAAGCACGTTCTTCATACAGCAGTTTTGATTTAGAATTTACAGAACTTACTTAACGATCACTCGTTTCGTATGCTGCTCACCACTCTCCTCAGTCATTTTCAAAATATACAAACCTTTCAACGGACCGAGATCCATGGAGATCACTGATTTCGAATTGTTAGAAATTCGTTCCACCAGTTGTCCCAAAGAATTGTATACACTGATCTCTTCGACCTGTGAAGCACCTTTAATGTAAACCAGACCAGTTGTAGGGTTCGGGAACACAGACAATTCAGGAGCTTGTTTTATCGATGTGACTGCAGCAGGAGCGCATGCACAATCATGTGTTCCAAGAGAAAACCAATTCCCATCAAGTATCGGACTACCACTTGTTCCAAAAACCGTATCACCGGTTACCGGATCCAAACGCACTACGACAGCTGGAATAGTGTCCCACTCCAAAAGCGGATCAAAAAAGGAAACTGGTGTTTTTACCCCTTTTTGAATCGTATTTTTGCGAATCATCGAATGATCCGAAGTCACCAAAACTCCCTGTCCTCCACTGTAAGGAAATGTCGTCGACCACGCACCATCGTTGGCAGAAGACACACCTGATGCATTTGCTGGGTTTTCACCGATCTTACCAAAAATATCCACAATAACAAATCCTGTGGCTGTCGTAACATCTGCCGTTGGATCAGCAGAAAGAGTTCCTTTTGCCAGCATCACCGCATCGTTTCCATTCCAGTAAAATGAATTGTTAGTCGTGTAAACTGGTGCGTAAAATCCGTCTGCTCTAGCCTGAAGAGAGTCCCAAATTGGAGCTTCCTGTCCTGTGCCCGCAGGATCTCTTTTATCTAGTACAGCGACATAAACATCGTAAGGAGCGATCGTTCCAATTAACTGTATCGCGTTTGCCCCGGTAGCCGTGGTTGATCCATTGGAATAGCGAGCAACGAAATAACCGCCAAGGCTGATCGGACTTGCCGTTGGATTATAAATCTCCAGAGCCTTATTATTCGACCATCCTTCGACATATTCAGAAATAAATAGGTCAGAACAGTTTTGGGCAAAAAGTCCGCTAACTGCAAAAAGCGAAAACGTAAGTAATGATTTTTTCATTCTATTAGGTGTTTAGGTAAAAAATATGCGCTTTAAAAATGAACGAAAATGTACGGTGAAAAGTTGGGAATTCCAACAAATTGTAGCCAAACTTTTTTGAAAGCTGCCAAATTGTTGAGTCGTACACATTAGTTGTTCATACCGAAGTCTTTATTACCGCATGGTTTCAGCCTGAATTTCATCAGCATCAAGGAGGACATGCAGCAATTTGATTACAAATGTAACCGATTTTATCCCAAGAAAGATTAGGAAAATATTAACAAGGTTTTAATCTTTTCATGGAGGCTTAAAAAACAGGTTTCATGAAGTATCGCTATCTTCGTTGGCGACTAACACTTTATTATGACACGTATTTTCGCCTTCCTTTTCGTACTCATCTCCATTGATTCGACCTTTTCTCAATCCCTAAGTGTCGAAAAGATATGGAAAGAATATGCCTTTTATTCAAAAGGTGTGGAGGGATTTAGATCCATGAATGACGGCGCCCATTACACGAGATTAGTTGACAAAAATGGTGATCAGTCTATTGTAAAATATGACATTCTGGCTAATAAAGATGAAGGCGAAGTCCTCGTTGCCCCTGATAAACTTATCTTTAATGATAAAAAAATTGAAATCGAGGATTATTATTTTAACGACGACGAGTCCAAGATCTTGCTCGTAACCCAATCCGAAATGATCTACAGAAGAAGCTACCAGGCAGTACACTATCTTCTTGATCTGAAAACAATGAAGTTACAGCCCCTGGATGAGGCGCACCAACCACAAACACTTGCTGAATATTCTCCCGATGGTCAAAAGGTATCCTACATCTATAAGAATAACCTTTATGTTAAGGATCTGTTTACGGAGAATGTGCGAAAAATGACTGATGATGGGAAGAAGAACAAAGTCATCAATGGAACAACGGACTGGGTTTACGAAGAGGAATTTTCAATCACCAAAGCTTATGGATGGTCTCCGGATAGTAAAAATATCGCTTACCTGAAATTCAATGAAAAGGATGTTCAGGAATTCAACCTTATTTATTACGGCGAACTGTATCCTGAGAAATATAGCTACAAGTATCCAAAAGCCGGAGAAGCCAATAGCAAGGTCACAGCGCATATACTTAATGTTCGATCAGGAAAATCGATTGCTCTGGCTCTTGGTGAATATGAGTATATTCCGCGCCTCGAATGGTCAGGAAGTGAAAACAAATTGATCTTACAAACCTTGAACAGACAACAAAATGATCTGAAATACCATATGGTTGACATGACAGGTAAAAAAGCTGTTCACAAAGTATTCTTTGAAGAGAAATCAGACACCTACGTCGAAATAGACAATAATCTGCTCATACTGTCTGACGGTAAAACCATCTTGAGAACAAGCGAGTCTGATGGTTTCAATCACATTTACAAGCTCACTTTCGATGGGAAGAGTGCACAAATTACCAAAGGATCATGGGATGTCATTGAATTCTATGGGATAGATGAAAAAGAAGGTCAGGTCTATTATGCTGCTGCTGAGAAAAGCCCCATTTCAAAGGCAATTTACCGCATCAGTTTAGACGGATCCGTGAAAACTGCATTATCTTCTGAGACAGGTTACAACGAAGCAGAATTCACATCCGGGATGAAATACTTTGTCAAAACCTATTCCAATGCGAGTACACCTCCGGTTTATAAACTATGTGACAACCTTGGAAAGGAATTGATCGTCCTCGAAGACAACAGAGAACTGGTCACCAAGCTCAGCACATTCAACCTGTCGAAAAAGGAATTTGTGACGTTTAAGTCCGGTAATACGGAACTCAACGGATGGGTTATTAAACCGGTGAATTTCAATCCTCAATTCAAGTATCCTGTCTACGTTACCATCTATGGAGGACCGGGTCACAATGAAGTAACGGATACCTGGGACGGAAACGATTACATGTACCATCAATTACTTGCTCAGAAAGGTTATATCGTTGTATCTGTTGATCCAAGAGGTACAATGTATCGTGGTGCAGCATTCAAGAAGTCAACGTATCTTCAGTTAGGAAAACTTGAAACGGAAGATTTTATCAATGTCGCGAAAGAATTGCAGAAACTATCTTACGTAGATCCAAATCGAATTGGTATTCAGGGATGGAGTTTTGGCGGGTTTATGACTTCATTGGCAATGACCAAAGGCGCTGATTATTTTAAAATGGGTATTGCTGTTGCACCTGTCACCAACTGGCGTTTTTACGACAATATTTACACGGAAAGATTCATGCGCACACCAAAAGAAAACGAGCAAGGTTATGACGAAAATTCGCCTATCAATTTTGCCCCTCTTCTCAAAGGGAAATATTTCCTGATTCATGGTTCAGGGGACGATAATGTGCATTATCAGAATGCGATGGAAATGGTAAATGCATTAGTGAAAGCGAATAAACAGTTCGATATGTTCATTTATCCGAACAGAAATCATGGGATTTATGGGGGAAATACCCGGAATCATTTATTCAACATGATGCTTGAATACACCCTTAAAAACCTGTAATTCAAAGGGAAATATTTTTTATTCTCAGACCAGTTTTTTTTCTTAACATTTCTTCCGCAGTTTTGAACAGCGAATGAATTTCTTTGTTAATTTAGGCGGGATTAAACCAATTAGAATTAGCAGATGAGCCAAGTTGCAAAAATCGAACTCGAAGGAAATGTATATGAATTTCCAGTTGTTGTCGGGTCGGAAAATGAAAAAGCCATAGATATCAGCAAGCTTCGTGACACAACGGGATATATTACGTTAGACACAGGTTACAAGAACACAGGAGCAACTAAAAGTAAGATCACCTTTTTGGACGGAGAAGAGGGAATCCTGCATTACCGTGGTTATCCTATCGAGCAACTTGCTGAAAAAGCAACATTCTTAGAGGTTGCGTACCTGCTTATTTACGGAGAACTTCCTACGCATGCTCAACTTGATAATTTCAAGAATAATATTACAAAACATACGCTGGTTCATGAAGATATGAAACAGTTCTTTGAAGCATTTCCAGCGAAAGCACACCCGATGGGCGTTCTTTCGGCGATGATTTGCTCTTTGTCGACGTTTTATCCTGAATCGCTCGATCCAAACAGAGGTGCTGAGGCAAAAGACCTAACGATCCAACGTCTACTGGCGAAATTACCTACACTTGCCGCATGGTCTTACAAAAACGCGATGCGTCACCCGTTCATGTATCCGAGAAACGAGTTCGATTATTGTAAAAACTTCCTTCACATGATGTTTGCGATGCCAACGGAAGATTACAAAATTGACCCGGTAGTGGTAGATGCATTGAACAAATTGTTGATTCTTCATGCTGACCATGAGCAAAACTGTTCAACTTCGACAGTTCGTATCGTTGGTTCTTCACAAGCCAATCTTTATGCAACCATTTCAGCTGGAATTTCGGCACTTTGGGGTCCACTTCACGGAGGGGCAAACCAAGAGGTGATCGAGATGCTTGAGAAGATCGCAAAGGATGGTGGCGATGTTGACAAATGGGTTGCAAAGGCAAAAGACAAAGATGATCCGTTCCGTCTGATGGGCTTCGGTCACCGTGTTTATAAGAACTTCGACCCGCGTGCTAAGATCATCAAAAAAGCTTGTGATGATGTACTCACTAAGTTGGGTATCAATGATCCAATGCTTGAGATCGCAAAGAAACTTGAAAAAGTAGCTCTGGAAGATGAATATTTCAAATCAAGAAACCTTTATCCAAACGTAGATTTCTACTCAGGAATCATCTACAAGGCGTTAGGAATTCCAACAGAGATGTTCACGGTGATGTTTGCCCTTGGACGTCTGCCCGGATGGATTGCTCAGTGGAAGGAAATGACCGAGAACAAAGAACCGATTGGTCGTCCAAGACAGATCTACACGGGTTATACCCCAAGAGATTATGTCGAAATTGGAAAACGATAATAGAAAAGGTCATTCGAATTGAATGACCTTTTTTTATTCCCGTTTAACCGGATGATTCAATCAGAAAAAGATACTCAATAGGAATAAACTTCCGTATCGATCACCAGTTTGTTTTCCACTTGTGTTACACCAGGTGCAAGATAGGCAGCTTTTTCAGCATCCTTTTTTTTCACGAATGAGCGTACCTTTCCCGACAGAATCACTTTACTTCCTTCAGTTGTTATCGAAATCGAATCAGAATCAACGGTTGCGCTGCGGTGGAAAGCAGAAAAGATCTTGTTTTTAATGTCCGCTGATTTCAATTTTGGGGAAATACGAATATTGTTAGAGATTCCGACGACACCCTGTAGATTCTCCACTGCTGATTTTGAATAATTACGCTGAAAATCCCATTCTACCTCGCCTTCAAGTGTAACCCAACCTTTTTCAACTTTGATCTTGATCTTTTCTTCACGCATTTTACCCTGCCAGACTGTACAAAAAATATGGAATTCGCTGCATCATCCTCCCTGTAAATATGTTCCTTCTTCGCATAACGTTTTTCCTTTTTTTCAGAAGCTAGTTTTTTCAAGACTTCAAGGTCCTTCAATTGTTCACCTTTTGACTCAATGATATCAATTGCATTCCTTATAAGATCTATACGTTCAATGGTATCAGAAGAAATTAGATTACCGAATAGGATATAAGAATTAACTGTGTTTGATGGTATGGCCAATTCCTCCTTAAGCTTTAAGCTTTTCTTCAAAAAATAAATTGCCTGAGAAAAAGCTTTGTTTGCTAATTCATACTGCCTCTGTTGGATTAATTTATCCCGACGGAGTTTATAAAAGACACCAAGATTAGTGTAAAGATCCGCAAGGAAGGACTTATCTGTAATTTGTTGTTTGCGACTTTATTCGTCTCCCGTATTGCATACCCGTAATACTGTTCAGCTTTCTTTAGTCCATATACGTTCTTTTCATTTTCTGAAATTTGGATCAACAATGTTGCTTTACTCGTATCTGAGGTAGTTCGTTCAAGCAAGCGTTTTAATGAATCCAACGAGTTATTATTTGCCCTCGCTTGCAATAGAAGTCCCGTGCATATAAATAAGATCAACTTAAGTTTCCGCATAGGACGAATATAAGGAAAACGAGGTGTAATTCCATTTTTATGTTGTATGGACTATTTATACTGAGGTTTCAAGTCAGTATAAACAAAAAATCCCGACCATTTACATGATCGGGATTCTTAAAAGTGGCATCCCTGTCTGCGCTGTAGCTACTACAGGCAGGCCTGTCTGCGCTGTAGCTACTACAGGCAGG
>Ga0172367_10002457_pt1 | contig 25414 bp, 28 predicted proteins | sample Lak10m_FD_114542 | JGI IMG/M metagenome (GOLD analysis project Ga0172367, IMG submission 114542) | Freshwater microbial communities from Kabuno Bay, South-Kivu, Congo - kab_022012_10m | ecosystem: Environmental > Aquatic > Freshwater > Lake | place: Democratic Republic of the Congo: South-Kivu...
CGTGGGCCAACTCATCGAGCAGGAATATGGCATCAAGTTGCCAGTGCGCAGCGTGGGTAAATACCTTGCCCGCTGGGGCTTCACACCCCAGCGCCCCATCAAGCGCGCCTACGAACAAAACCCCCAAGCAGTGCAGGCTTGGTTGCAGGGCGAGTACCCCGGTATCGAACAACGCGCCAAACGCGAGGGCGCAGAGATTCACTGGGGTGACGAGACGGCACTGACCAACACGGACGTGCGTGGCAGAAGCTATGCCCCGGCAGGCAAAACACCGGTGGCACTGACGGTAGGCGGCACCCGCCAGAAACTCTCCATGATCGCCACTGTCACCAACCAGGGCAAGACGCGTTGGATGATCATCGAGGAGTCTTTTGATGCCGACAAATTCTGCGAATTTCTACAGGCTTTGATCAAAGACGCAGGCAAGAAGGTGTTTCTGATTCTGGACAACCTGCGGGTACACCACAGCAAAATTGTGACGGCCTGGGTGGCTGAGCACAAAGAGCACCTCGAACTCTTTTACCTGCCCAGCTACAGTCCGCAGCTCAACCCTGAAGAACGGCTCAATGCAGATTTGAAGCAGGAGATGAGCAAGCGTGTACCGGTGCGAACCAAAGCCAAATTACGCCAAGCAGCCACCGAGCACATGACGATGCTGGAGCAAACGCCTGAGAGGGTCATTGGCTACTTTCAGGATCGGTATGTCAAATATGCGGCTTAAAACTTCATCGAGCCGGATCAATATTCACAAAGGGTGGCGCGGCTAGGCTACGTGAATTGAGTGTTGAATGGAAAAGGGCGCATCGATTTTGAAAAACCAACCCAAACAAAACTTGTACTTTGATTACGCGGAGTCCACAGTTAAGAGAAAGAATTTCAGTCGTGAACGTTATTTGCTGGGTGGGTTCTGTCCATCTAGTGATGCGACACAAAGCGCTTCAACGACAGATGATTTCTGTTTTCGAATACCTATGGAGTGTTTGGGCGGCGAATCTTATGCGAGGCAATTATGGTTTGTTGACGGCGTGTCAACCCCTCAGGTCTCTACCCAAGATGGTGATGTGACTCTCACTTCATTTTGTACCGATACTTTTCTTTTTGCCGCCATATCATTAGCGGACAATTGCCTAGAACGACAGGTTCGCGGAGCCTACCGCCTGCTGCTGGAAGTGCTTCGGGATCATGGCATACATAACCTTTTGAGAATATGGAACTTTGTACCAAATATCAATGGCTTCGACGTGGGGGTTGAGCGCTATCAATTATTCAATAAAGGGCGCAGGGATGCTTTGTTTGAAAAGGGCTACGCTCTCAGTGGAGGGGTTCCCGCAGCGTGCGCCTTGGGGACACAAACTGGTGGTGTGCATGTCATTGTTCTGGCAAGTACGCATCCCCCCATCGCGATCGAAAATCCACGCCAAATCAGTTCGTACCGTTACCCAAGGCAATATGGACTTCAAGCGCCAATTTTTTCCCGGGCAACGTGGCTACAGCAGCCATCAGGTGAAGATTTGCTGTTTATCAGTGGTACTGCCAGTATTGTGGGGCATCAGACCCTGCATGCCGGCGACGTGCTGGAGCAGGTGAAAGAGTCGGTGCGAAATATCGAAGCCGTTTTGTACAGTGCCAATCAGCGAGCAGGTGCGTCTTTGTGGAAGCTATGCGAATTGAAGGGGCGTGTGTACCTTCGCCATGTTACAGACTATGGCTTGATTAGAGAGCATCTTTTTGCGCTGGGGATGACGAAATTCTGCTTTTTGGCGGCTGATATATGCCGCAGTGATCTGCTTGTGGAGATTGAGGCTGAAGGGCAAAGTGATCATCGACGCAGGTGATCCGGATAAAGCAACTTCTATTCTGTAAATTTCGATTTTTGGTGACGTGATTGTTGCGCGAGCGCGTCGGGTCAAGGTTTCATATTCAGGTAGATTTTGGCGGTCAACCACTCCTCATCTTGTTCAGCCAGCAAGGCGCTGACCAGGCGCAAGCAGCTATCGGGGTTGGGAAACAGGGTGGCCACGCGTGTGCGTCGCTTGAGTTCTTTGTTCAAACGCTCCAGCCCGTTGGTGGTGCGCATGCGCACACGGTGAGCCTCTGGCAGACCAAAGACAGCGAAGCCTTCTGGCAAATTGGTCTCGGCCCAGATGGCCAACTGGGGATGGCTTGTCTGCCAGTCCTTGAGGGCCATGTTGAGCAAGCGTTGAGCCTCGTTGGCGTCAGGCGCATTGAAGATGCCACGTATTTGACGGGCCACCGGAACACGCTGATCGAGGCGACTGACATAGCCCTGCGCGTTGTGTTGCAAGTGAAACTGTGATCCTGCCCCTGTTTTCCGGACTCCTTAAGCTACCAATGATGCGGACTTCCTGTCTTGCTGCTGGGCCGCTGTCCAGCGTTGCTCAAAGGTCATCGGGCTGACGTAGCCCAATGTTGAATGCAATCTTTTGCAATTGTAAAAGTTGAGCCAGTCCATGACCTCGTCCATGGCCTGGCGCCTGGTGGCAAACTTTCTGCCATATAGCCTTCCAACCTTCAATCGACCCCACAGGCTTTCAGTGGGCGCGTTGTCCCAACAATTGCCCTTGCGGCTCATCGACGATTTCATCTCATAGTCTTTCAGAACGCCTTGAAATTCATGGCTGCAATACTGGCTGCCGCGGTCCGAATGAAAGATCAGGCCAGGCTCTGGCCGACGCCGAAACCACGCCATGCGCAGCGCATCCGTCACCGCGTTGGCCTGCAGCCTCACGCACGCGCTCATAGCGCGCATCCAGAATCAGATACGGCGTCTCGTCCAGAGGTCGGGTACCAAGCCTTTAGCCCCTCATCAAGCAGCGCTGTGCAGCGGCTGATCTGGGTGGAGGAAATGCTGATTTGCGGCCCGACAAGTTTTTGCAAAACGGTGATCACCTTGCGGGTGGAGACGCCTTGCACATACATTTCGGCCAGCGCCAGATTCATGGCCTGCTCTGAGCGGCTACCACGCTCCAGGGCACTGGGGTAAAAGCCACCCGAGCGCACCTGAGGTACGTCGAAAGTGACCTCACCGACGCGGGTCAGCACGGTCTTGGGCTTGTAGCCGTTGGCATAGTCCTGACGCTGTGCCGAGCGCTCGTAGGGCATGGCCTGCAGGTGTTGGGCGCGCTCGATGCGCGAGGCTTCGTTGACCAGAATGCGCAGTGCTTCAGCCGCGCCGTCAAGGCCGTTTTGCAGCAGGCAGGCGTAGGCCTCGTGCATTTGATCGTTACTGTCGCCTGGTTGAGTTCGTTGGGCCATAAAAATATCTGTTCTGTCATCGCACCCTGCAGGCCTGCCGGCGGTGGGTAATGCATGAATACATGCACAACCGGGGGGCGCCTGCCGGCGGCCCTGGCAGGGGCCTATTTCAAAAAAATACCAAAATGCAGTTGGCTGAGTCTACAGATTGCACTGCTTGAAATTACAGAACAGATGTTGCACTAACGTGATCCGCCTTGGTCCCTGCTGTCGATGGCAAGAATATCAAGAATAATTACACACTTTGTCAGGCGGTGTTCTTGACTCGGTTTAGAGATGCCACAGCAAATGCAACACCAACCCCTAGGCCGCAGATGACATCAAGAGCGACATGTTGCAAAGATGCCAAGGTGGACCAGATGATGGCCAGACAACATGCCCAGCTAAGCCAATGAAGCATTCGTGGTGCCTGTAACTGCGAAAATATTCGATTGAGCCAGAAGGCCGAAAAAACCGCAGATGCCACGTGCAGCGATGGACAAGCATTGCCTGCAGCATCTATCCCCTTGATCATGGCCAAGCCTGGATAGTTTTTCCAGTCGATATCAAACCTCGGTGTTTGAGTCGGAAAAATCCAGAATGAAGCTAGACAAAACAGGCATAAAGAACTCACCCAAAGGCCAAACAGGATGAGTGATCGGAGATTACCCATGAGCGCAGGGGGCAGCGAAACATAAACCCAGAGCGAAGCATAGACTGGAAAAGAATAGGGAGTGAACGCGATCCATTGATCCAGCCATATCAATGGCATCACAGATGGTGAGCCATAAGGATGGTTCAGTACAGAAAAGTAGCCCAAAAAAAACAGCACCATAAATAGCGAAGTACCAACAGCTTTAAGAGCCCAATATCGAACCAGACGTTCTCTGATGCGTTGAGTCAGTTCAAGTGCCATCTCGGATCTCTAAGTGTGTTGAATTCAAGCGTAGCATGGTGGTATCTGTATAATTTTCGAAGAAAAAGCTCGAAACAAGAGTCCTCACACCTTCAAGTATGCTATTTGGTGTCTCTTACGGTGCAACCTTTAGTTCGATGCTTGAAGTTGGGTATTCATCAACTGCTAAATGCTACACCCGCTTCACGACTGTTTTCAAAGGAGTTCAGCGCTGCTTCCTCAGAGAGTGGCCAATGACTTTTCGCAATCTATATTTAATTTGTCTTCGGGATACAGAAATGCCAAGTTGGTGTCTTAGTCTGTAGCCGGGCAGCAACTGTGAAAACTTTCAAAATGTCTGATTTGGTACCTGTTGTCTCTGACAAGCTCATGACTGAAGTGGCTGCACTGATTGTGGAGGCGCTGAACCTGGAAATGCAAGCTCATGAGGTTATGGCGGACGAGCCGTTGTACGGCGATGGTTTGGGCCTGGATTCCATTGATATGCTGGAAATTTCCCTTGTCATCTCAAAGCGCTATGGTTTTCAATTGCGTTCAGATAATGAAAACAATGATCAAATCTACTCCTCCCTTCGTGCGCTTAGTCGTTATATTGCCAGCCAGCGAACCAAATGAACCCGAGTTGGACGCGGGCTTGGCGCGCATTGGCGGTTGTCCTGTTGTTAATGCTGTGGGCAGTTGTCGCCCACATGGGCAGCGCAGGCATCGGTAGTGTCGACCTTAACGCAGCAATTGCAGTAATGCCTTTGCTGTTCGCCTGGACTGTTCTCTTGTTGCATTCCGTGCGCCCTGCATTGCGCTTGGTGGGAATCATCGCTGCAGGGGGGCTGATCCTCATTATGTGGGGCCAATTGCGGCAAAATATTTTACTGCTTTACTACCTACAGCATCTGGGCGGTCACTTGGTGCTGGCGGTACTTTTTGGTCGAACACTAACAGGTACGGGCGATGCCTTGATTACAACTATGGATCGCTATATTTACGGCAATAGCCAGTCCCAGGGCAAAATTCGCTACACACGACAGTTGACGCTAGCGTGGGCACTGTTTTTTGTGACTAATGCGATGGTTTCGACCGGATTGTTTCTTTGGGCGCCAGTTGCGTTGTGGTCGATTCATGCCAACCTGCTTACCGGTCCACTAATCGGATTGATGTTTTTGGTTCAGCACCTCGTGCAGAAGCGTGTTTTGCAGCCACATGAGCAACCAAGCATGGCAGATGTAATCCGCGCCTACCGACAACGCATGGGCAAAGCAAGTGACGAGGATCGGCAGATGGAGTCCGGGGCATGAGCAAGTGCCCTTTGCTCAGCAATCGACAACTTGACGACATCATGGCATGGCGGCCATCCGGTCCAGTGACTGTGCGGGAATTCTTGACTACCGCCCAAGCAATGGCTGACTTCTTACCCTCAGGTGACTGGGTAATTAACCTTTGCGAAGACCGCTACCATTTTGCCGTGTTGTTCGCAGCCTGCCTGCTTGCGGGTAAAACCAGTCTGCAGCCCGCGTCGCAATCAGATGAGACATTGCGCCAGTTGGCTCAGGGCTATCCTGGAGCTCTTTTTGTCACTGACGGCACTTTCGATGTGCCCGGTTTGCCACACTTGGTTTACCCAGAAATACCTGGAAAAATGTTACCTTTGATCGATCACATGCCGATGATCGCGAGCGAGCGCATTGTCGTCATCCTGTTTACATCGGGCTCAACCGGACTGCCGCAGCCACATGGAAAGACATGGGGCAAACTGGTACAAAACGGCCGTGCTGAGGCACGGGGGCTTGGATTGGATCAATGCTCGCATGTGCTGGTGGCAACAGTGCCGGCGCAGCACAGTTATGGTTTTGAGTCTTCGTTTCTCCTTACATTGCATGGAGGTTGTAGTTTCTGGAGTGGTAAGCCGTTTTATCCTCAGGACGTCGTCGATGCGCTTTGCTCTGTGCCGCAGCCACGCATGCTAGTGACGACTCCCCACCACTTGGCGACCTTGCTTGCTTCGGATGTGGGTTTGCCACCGCTCGAAATTTGTCTATCAGCCACTGCTCCGCTGAGTGTGGATCTGGCTGCAAGAGCAGAACGTTGTATCGGTGCGCCAGTTTATGAAATTTATGGATCGACAGAGTCGTCTCAACTGTCTTGCCGACGCACCACTGATGGCACGGCATGGAGACTTTTGCCTGGCGTTTTGTTAGAACAGAAAAATGGTGCCACCTATGCAAAAGGTGGTCATGTCGAAGGCCGGGTGGCCTTGTCAGACATTATCGAGTTGCTTCCGGACGGCCATTTTGTGCTGCATGGGCGCCACGCCGACGTAATCAATATTGCGGGCAAGCGCACCTCGCTGGCCTACCTGAACCACCAACTTTGCGTCATCAACGGTGTGCGTGATGGCGCATTTTTCCTACCCGATACCGAGGTAAGCGAGGTTTTCGCTCGTCTGACGGCCTTTGTAGTTGCACCTGATCTGGATCGTGATGCTTTAATGGCTGAGTTGAGACGACGTGTTGATCCGATATTTTTGCCGCGGCCTCTGGTGTTTATCGATTTTTTGCCACGCAACAGCACCGGCAAGTTACAGCGCAGCGCCCTGCAGGCGCTGTATCGGGACAAGGTGCACCATGATCGGGACTGAATTCCATTGGCGAGTGCCATTTGATCATCCCGCATTGGCTGGTCATTTTCCTGGTCGCCCCATTGTTCCGGGGGTGCTGCTGCTCGACCATGCCCTGTTCTTGGCACAAGCGCAAATGGGTCGAAAGGCAGCTCTCTGGAAGATCGCACAGACCAAGTTTCTCAGCCCATGCGGCCCCGGTGACGCGTTGGTGTTCTCATTTGAGCAAGGTGCCCACGAAAACCTGTTCTTTTCGATTCGGTGTGCTGAACGGGAAATCGCTTCTGGCCGCTTGTTACCCATAAGTGCATGAAGACCGATGACAGACCTGACTGGATGCAGAAGCAGGAGCGCAGTCATGCATATATTCTGAGGTTAATGGTCTGGATATCGCTGACTTTTGGACGAAGCTTAGGTCGTTTGGTTCTTCACGGCATCGCTGCCTATTTTGTGCTGTTCTCACCGCAGGCACGCCGTGCCAGCCGGGCCTATCTGACGCTTTCTCTCGGCCGAGAAGCGAGTTGGCGTGACGGCTATCGTCATGTCTTCAGTTTTGCAAGCACGATTCACGATCGTGTGTATCTCCTTAATGAACGATTCGACTACTTCGACATTGAAGTCTTGGGAGTGGATGCGTTGGAGCGTGCACTGGATCAGCAGCAAGGGGTGCTGCTGATCGGTGCACATTTGGGGAGTTTCGAGGTTTTGCGGGCCACTGGACGAGGCAGATCGGGCCTGCGCGTAGCCATGTTGATGTACGAGCAAAATGCGCGCAAGCTGAATGCCAGCCTCGCTGCAATCAATCCCAAGGCAGTGCAAGATATCATTGGACTGGGCCGTTTGGAATCCATGCTTGAGGTTCGTGACAAACTCGAAAATGGCTATGTCGTCGGGATGCTGGCCGATCGCTCGCTGGGCGGCGATGCTACGATGGAAGCAAGTTTCCTGAGTCAGTGCGCCGCATTCCCTCTTGGACCATGGCGCATGGCAGCCATGTTGCGCCGCCCAGTGTTCTTCATGGCCGGGCTGTACCTGGGGGGCAATCGGTATCGACTTCACTTTGAGCCCTTGGCCGACTTTTCTTTGGTGGACCGTGCCGAGCGAGATAACGCAATTACCGATGCGGTACATCGCTACGCCGATTGCCTAACGCGTCATTGCAGACAGATGCCATACAACTGGTTTAATTTTTTTGATTTCTGGCAAAAAAAATGAAACAACATTGGTGGATAGCAATTTGTTTGCTTTCTCTGAGTACGAGAGTTCATGCAGCCTATGATATCGAACAATTAATGGCCGATTTGGCCGGGCACAAAGGCGGGCGTGCTCATTTTGTTGAAAAACATTATTTAGCCGTTCTCGATAAACCGGTTCAATCCAGCGGTGAAATGATATATAGCCCTCCCGATCGACTGGAAAAGCGCACCTTGCTGCCCAGAGTCGAGACCATGGTACTCGATAAGGATACGCTTAGCTTTGAGCGCGACAAACGCAGATTGTCGATTAGTCTGAGCAGTCGACCCGAGGCTCTGGCGTTTGTGGACAGTATCCGGAGTACGCTTTCTGGCAACCGACGCGCGCTTGAGCAGCACTACACGCTCAGGTTGCAGGGTGACAGCAGACAGTGGGTTTTAATCATGGTGCCCACTGAGCCTGCCATCACAGTTTTGCTGCAAAGAATCACAATCAGCGGCAGCAGAAACCAGGTGAGGCATATTGAATACCTGCAAGCCGACGGCGATCGTTCTGAAATCGCGATCGAGCCCATCGAAAAACCATGAAGTTGGCGGTTCGTGTCTTTTCGCTTTGGCTGTTGTTTATGCTTGTTGGCATAGTGATAGTCTGGAATAGTCGTTTTTCGACCGATATTTCCTTCTTCCTGCCGTCCAAACCCAGTATAGAACAACGCGCGCTGGTGGGACAGTTGCAGGGCGGAGCGGTGTCGCGCCTGTTAATGATATCGGTTGAAGGCGGTGAGGTTGAACAGCGCGCTGCGGTGTCGCGAGAACTGCGACAGCGACTGGCTGCAAGTCCTGCCTATGTTTCCGTTCAAAACGGCGAGACTGGCGGACTGGAGGAGGAGCGCGATGTCTTGTTTCGTTATCGCTACCAGCTCAGCCCTGCTATCACACCAGAGCGCTTTACCGTCGAGGGTTTGCAGTCTGCGGTGACCAATACCATAGACATGCTTTCGTCACCAATCGCGATGATGTTCAAGCCGTACCTAACCCACGACCCGACTGGTGAGTTGCTGGAGGTGATAGGCCAATTCAATCCCGACATCCAACCTGAGACGCGCGCCGGGGTTTGGGCTTCGCGCAATGGCGAGCGTGCCATGCTGCTGGTGCAAACCAGAGCTTTGGGTGCAGACACTGATGGTCAGGCTTTCGCCATCGCGAGTGCACGCGAGTCGTTTGAGCAGGTGATTCAGTCAGAAGGACGCCGCGACATGGCGATGCAAATTTCTGGACCGGGCCATTTTGCCGTCCAGGCGCGCGAAACCATCAAGTCAGAAATCTCACGCCTGTTCTTCATCAGCATGGGTGGTATCGTCGGTGTATTGCTTTGGGTCTACCGTTCTCCGCGTCTGCTGGCATTCGGCCTGATGCCCATGCTAAGTGGTGCACTGGCAGGTGTGGTGATGGTAAGCATGGTGTATGGCACGGTCTTTGGCATCACTGTAGGTTTCGGCTCGGCGTTGATTGGCGAGGCTGTAGATTACGCTGTATATTTCTTCATTCAAACCAGACGCTTGGGTCTGGATAATTGGCGCAGATTGTTTTGGCCGACGGTGCGCTTGGGCGTAATGACCTCTACCCTTGGGTTTGGCGCTCTTCTGTTCTCAAGCTTTCCGGGCTTGTCTCAATTGGGTCTGTACGCATTGACAGGCGTGGTCACGGCGGCCATGGTTACGCGGTTTGTGTTGCCTACACTGGCTGGTGAGCAGCTTGGCGTGGCAGTGCCTGGACCTTGGGTGCAAAAGATGCTGAATCTTCTCAACCAGACGCATCGTCTTCAGTCGGCGGTGTTTTTCTTGGCCATGCTGGCGGGTGTTTATTTGTGGTTACAGCGAGACACCTTGTGGGATGCAAATCTCTCGGCGCTGTCCACCGTCAGCCAATCAGAAGCCGCCATTGATACCCGCATGCGAACTGATCTCGCAGCACCTGATGCACGGTATCTGGTCACAATCAACGCTGAGAACCAAGAGAGTGCCCTGCAGATTGCCGAGCGTGTCAGTTTGCAATTGGATCGCCTAGTGGAAGCAGGGGCGATAGGTGGCTACGACAGCCCCTCACGCATTCTGCCCAGCGAGATGCGGCAACGTCAGCGCTTGGCCAGTATTCCGGCGCAGGATGTGCTGGAGGCCCGTTTGCAGGCAACTCTGGTGGATTCCCCTCTCTCCGCTGACAAGCTTGCGCCATTTGTTGCCGATGCGCAAGCCGCACGCATTGCAGGGGTGATGCGCCGCGCTGACCTGGATGGCAGTGCCTTGGCATTGGCAGTTGACTCCATGTTGACGTTGGGGCAGGACGGCAGGTGGAGCGTGATGATGCCGCTGCGCCCAACCCCGGGTGCTGCAGGTGCCGACATACCAGTGGAGCTACTGCGTGCCACTCTGGAAGGTAGCGGTGCCTTGTTTGTCGATATGAAAACTGAATTTGACTTGCTGTACAGCGGCTATGTGGACGAGGCGGTGCAATTGTCACTCGCCGGGTTCCTTGCCATTGTGCTGCTTCTGGCCATAACGTTGCGCTCGATCAAACGTCTGTTGCATGTACTGCTGGCATTGATGTTGACCGTGGTTGGTGTGATCGCGATGCTGCACTTGGCGGGCGAACACTTGCATTTGTTGCACCTTGTGGGCATGCTTCTTATTGTGGCTGTGGGCTCCAATTACGCGCTGTTCTTCGATCGCGCTGCTGGTGGCGAACCACTGGATACGGCAACCCTGCTGTCGATGGCCGTTGCGACGATCACCACGGTCATCGGTTTCGGAACTCTGGCTTTGTCTAGCGTCCCAGTGTTGCGAGCCATAGGTATCACGGTTGGCCCGGGCGCTCTGCTTGCTCTGCTTCTTTCGGCGGTTCTGGTGTATCCGGCGGGCGGCAAATGAGCCTTGATGGTGCGTTGTTTCAACGCTGCGGCGCCGCCAATCTTCTAGTGCTATTGCCAGGTGCGTTAATGACGCCACAGCACATGGTTCAAGCCGGATTGTTTGCAGCCGTTCAGGAACGTGGTCTGGCACTTGACCTAATGAGCCCTGACCTGCATGCTCACGGAGTTAGCAATAGTGCAGCGCTTGATCAATTGCAAAGTGAGATACTCTCGCCCGCGCGGCATCAGTACCAGCAGGTTTGGCTGGGGGGTATTTCACGCGGTGGCCAACTGGCTTTGTCTTTCCTTGCCGAAATGGAGTGTCGGGTCGATGGAATGTGCCTGCTGGCGCCTTACGCAGGAAGTCGGTTGACGACCAATGCAATCCTGCGTGCTGGAGGCGTTGATGCCTGGCAGCCAATGGCTGAGGAGTTGCAAGACTCTGAGTTCCGGCTCTGGCGATGGCTCAAACGCCCTAACTTCAAGGAGCCGATATTTATGGGGTATGGAGAGCAAGACCGTTTTGCCGATGGGATGCAGCTATTGGCCAAATGCCTGCCGACGGCCAGCCATTGCACACTACCGGGTGGTCATGACTGGCCAGTTTGGCAAAAACTCTGGGGGCATTTTCTCGATCTGGGGTTTTTCCCACGATTGCCATGAGCCCCAAGTGGACTGCTTCCCATACGCTGAAAGCTTCAGCTCTCGTTCACACTTTTTCTGCGCTGGGGGCACTGGCTGTACCCGCCGCCTGGCCGTGGGCTCTGGGGGCGCTGCTGACCAATCACGCGGTCTTGACATTGGCTGGGCTGCTGCCTCGTTCGACCTTGCTGGGTCAAAATCTGATCCGCTTGCCCGCTGCTGCAATTATGCGACGCCAAGTTGCGTTAACCTTTGACGACGGACCAGACCCGAAGGCCACACCGTGGGTACTGGATCAACTCGATGCTGCCGGGGCTAAAGCCAGTTTTTTCTGTATCGGACGGCGTGCAAGGCAACACCCTGAGTTATGTCGCGAAATCGTGGCGCGGGGCCACCGTGTGGAGAACCATGGAGATGCGCATTCGAACGCATTTGCGCTTTTCGGCCCAAGACGCATGCATGCCGATATCTCAGCGGCGCAGGCTACACTGAGCGACATTACCGGCCAGATTCCGCTTTTTTTTCGTCCAACCGCCGGGCTTCGGAACCCTTTTTTGGAATCGGTATTGACACCACTCGGGTTGAGCCTGACAAGTTGGACACGACGCGCCTTTGACACGCGCGAGGGACGACCACAGGTGGTGTTACAAAGACTCTCCAAGAGGCTCGGCCCTGGTGACATCTTGCTCATGCATGATGGCCACTCCGCCCAAACGTCCGATGACCAACCAGTCATACTCTTTGCCCTGCCTTTACTTCTGTCAACGTTTAGCCAACTTGGGCTACAGCCCGTGACCCTGAAGGATGCGTTGTCATGACAGCCGGTTTTCTTTCCACTTTGCTTAACCAGGCAAGTCTGCCTTTTCTTGCGAGTGGCCGATTTGCCTATCATTTTGCTCGTGGCAAGCTTGGTGGTGACTGTATCTTTCGAGAACTGCTCCAGCGTGGCATTTTTCCTTCAAAGGGACATTATCTGGATCTTGGGTGCGGTCAAGGCAGCTTGTTTGCTTGGCTGCTGGCTGCGCGTCGACTTTATGAGCAGGGGCATTGGCCCGCCGATTGGCCCACCGCGCCACAGCTACTCAGTCTGCGCGGCATTGAACTTATGCAAAAAGACGTGGATCGTGCAACACTGGCCTTTGGCGCCGACTATCTACTGGTGCGAGTAGAACAGGGCGACATGAACCAAGCTGACTTTGGGCGGCCTGATGTCATCACCATTCTTGATGCCCTGCATTATTTTGATCATAAGCAACAGTTACTTGTGCTACGGCGCGTACGTGCGGCCTTGCCTGCCGGGGGATTGTTTTTGACTCGCATTGGTGACGCTGATGCTGGCCTGCTATTTCACTTGTCCAACTTTGTTGACCACGTCGTTTGCATCGCACGTGGGCATCGTCTGCCTCGCCTCTACTGCCGAAGCTTGACCGAATGGAAGCATCTGCTAAACGGACTGGGGTTCGAAGTATCAAGCGATGCCATGAGCAAGGGCAAACTCTTTGCGAATGTCATGCTGGTGTGCAGGGTACCATTTGGTTGATCTGAGTCTTGAAGTTGAAGTCCTGTTCGATGCGCTGGAACATGCGTTATGTGGCCGACAGCCTGAACATACCGATGCCCTGATTCACCATAGCGACAGGCGATTGCAATACGTTGCTATCCGGCACAGCGAGCGGCTTGCCGAAGCCGGAATTCACGTTAAACTTTCCCAACTCGAACACTCAAAGATCACTGTGTCGCCGTTGCTACTTTCAGCTTATACCCTAACTACTTCCCTGGGGCGAGGGCTAGAAGCCACGCGTGAGGCAATGCGCTACGAGCGCTCTGGCCTTGCGAAGTGCTGTTTTGAGACTGTGGAACTTGATACTTGGGTTGGCGTGGTAGATGGTGTTGATGCGCAGCAATTGCCAAGAGCGCTAGGACATTACGACTGCCGAAACAATCGATTGGTGCAGTTGGGGCTTGAGACGGATGGTTTTGCGCTACGTGTGCGTGAAGCGGTTGAGCGTTATGGTAACGACCGCGTTGGGGTTTTTTTAGGTACCAGCACAGCCGGTATTTTGGAAACGGAACTAGCCTATCGCAGGCGTGTTCAAGGAAGTGGTGTCTTGCCAGACGATTTTCACTACCGTACTACTCACAACGCGTTTTCGCTGGCTGAGTTCACGCGCGAGTATTTTGGACTTACGGGCATGGCAATGACTATTTCTACCGCCTGTTCTTCTAGCGCCAAGGTGTTTGGTGCTGCCGCCCGCCAACTCACAATTGGTAGCATTGACGCGGCCATTGTAGGGGGGGTCGATTCGTTATGCCTCACCACGTTGTACGGCTTTGCCTCGCTTCAGCTTAGCTCTGCGCGACCTTGCAGGCCTTTTGATGCTGCGCGCGACGGCATTTCGATCGGTGAGGGCGCAGCTTTTGGATTGCTCGAACGCACTGAACAGCATCCACCTGGATCGCTTCTGCTGCTGGGCGTTGGCGAGTCCAGCGATGCCTATCACATGTCCTCGCCGCACCCTGATGGCTTAGGCGCGCGCCTGGCAATGGAGGCTGCGCTGCGATCGGCTGGGTTGGCGCCCGATGAGGTGGATTACATCAACCTGCACGGTACTGCCACGCTGGCCAATGATGCATCCGAAGGCCAAGCTGTGGCAACTCTCTTCGGTGATTGTGTCCCGTGCAGTTCCACAAAAGGCGCAACTGGTCATACCTTGGGTGCGGCGGGTGCGGTAGAGGCAGTGATCTGCGCAATGGCCCTAACCGATGGATATTTGCCTGGTAGCCCGGGAACTACCGAACTTGATCCAACCATCCCGATCCGATACCAGAACCATAACGGTAGCGCATCGCTGCGTCGTGTACTGAGCAATTCTTTCGGATTTGGTGGCAGCAACTGCAGCCTGATTTTTGGATTGGCCAATTGAAGTCCTCCTTCGTCGCACGACCAATGCAAGCGTGGATTGACGGCATCGGCGTGATTGCGCCAGGCCTGCCCAATTGGCGTAGCGCGCGCGAAGTTCTGAGCGGTGTGAGGGACTTTGAATTCACGTCCACTGTGCTACCTCTACCGTCGTTGTTGCCGGCAGCTGAGCGTCGGCGTGCCAGCAATGTTATCAAACTCAGTTTGGGTCTTGGGCTGGAGGCCGTGAATCAGGCTGGAGTCGACCCGTCGACCCTAGCCACGGTGTTTGCTGCATCGGGCGCCGACGGTAACAACTGTCATGCTTTGTGCGAGCAACTGGCTAGCAAGGATCGCCAGATTTCGCCCACGCGTTTTCACAATTCTGTACACAACGCTTCAGCAGGTTATTGGGGGATCGCTACTCGAAGTATGGCGTCGAGCCAAGTAATTGCTGCCTTTGATGCAAGTTTTGGTGCGGGTTTGCTTGAAGCGCTGGCGCAGGTGGTGTGCAACGGCCAATTGATGCTGCTTATTGCCTACGATAGCGAATATCCGCAACCTTTACGCGCCAAGCGCAACACGCCCGACTGCGGTGGTGTGGCCTTGTTACTCAATCCACAATGCAGTGTGGCTTCGCTAGCTTCGATCACGCTCAGTCCCAGCCATCAGTCCGCCGATGTCATGACCGATGCAGGGTTGGAAACCTTGCGTCAGCAGATACCAGCGTTGCGTGCCCTGCCCATGCTGCAGCGACTGGCAAGTGGTCAGGCGGGAAGCGTGATCCTTGACTACTTGGCGCCAATGCAATTGAAACTGGATATGCAGCCGTGCTAGACTGGAACTGGATCGCTGGGCGCATCCCACACCGGGGTCGCATGTGTTTGCTCGATAGGGTGCTTGAATGGACTGAGCAGTGCATCGTTTGTGAGACAGAAAGCCATCACGCACCCGATCATCCATTGCGCGCTGCGGGTCGTTTGGGTGCAGCGGTTGGGGTGGAGTACGCAGCCCAGGCGATGGCAGTTCATGGCTCCCTGATGGCATCCATGCAAGATTGTCCGAGGCAAGGTTTTCTCACCAGTGTGCGTGACTTGACCCTTAATGTGGAACGTCTCGACGATCTGGTCGGGCCGCTGCGTATTCGCGCTGAACTAATATCTCGTGATGATCGCCTGATTCTTTACCAATTCCAGATTCATCATCAGTGCATTTGCCTGCTCGAAGGAAGGGCTTCGGTAGTGCTTGATGCGCAGGCTTTATGAAGCACATCAAAGATAAGAGGAGGGCGCTAGTGACGGGGGGCAGCGGTGGCATCGGTGCCGCAATATGTCAAAGGCTGGCTGCAGACGGCCACCATGTCATCGTGCATGCAAACCGTGGGCTGGACAAGGCGCTGGCCCTGGCGGCTCGGATCGACTCCAAGGGGGACAGCGCCGAAGCGGTGTCCTTTGATGTCACCGATCGCGCTGCCACGGCGGTGGCGCTTGACGCATTGTCGAAAGCCGGTGCGATCCAGATACTGGTGAACAATGCCGGTATCCACGACGATGCAGTATTTCCCGGGATGAGCGGGTTGCAATGGGACCGGGTGCTGGATGTGTCGCTGAACGGTTTTTTCAACGTAACCCAGCCGCTCACAATGCCAATGGTGCGAAACCGCTGGGGGCGCATCATTAGCATTTCTTCGGTGGCAGCGATCACGGGCAACCGCGGCCAGGTCAACTATTCGGCGGCCAAAGGTGCATTGCACGCAGCCAGCAAGTCACTGGCGCTGGAACTCGCCAGCCGGGGTATCACCGTCAACGTGGTAGCTCCGGGCATCATCGCTACCGACATGATTGAGGGGAGTTTTGATGTCGAAGCCATCAAAAAACTGGTTCCAATGCAACGCGCAGGCCGGCCCCAGGAAGTGGCCGACTTGGTGGCCTTTCTGGCCTCTGACCAGGCTTCGTATATTTCGGGGCAGGTGCTTTCAATCAACGGCGCCATGATCTAATTTTGCCGAAGCGGGCAGCCTGTCACCCTTGAGGATGCTCCTCTTTTGTTAAAGGTGCCTGCCGAATGGCACGGCGCCTCTGCTGCTCAACCATAGGCAAGGTAAGCATAGTGCTGGCAACCGCCATCAACAACATTGCAGTAAATGTGGCGTTGGTGATGATGTTCTTGTCCAGCAGAATATTGGCAAAGATGATCATGATCAGCGCCTTGGTTTGCAGGAGCCAGCCGATCACGGACGCGTCGCCTGGCGGCCAGCGAAGTAGGTAAGCCGCCAAATGCACCCCAATCAATTTACCCGCCACGGAAGCCATCAGCAGCAGCGCAGCAGCAGCGAACACTTCTGCACCACCGACGCTCCAGTTGGTGCGCAGTCCGGTGGAAAGAAAGAACACCGGCATCATCACCATTAGAACGTTGTGGCGCAGCTGATCTAGTTTTTTCTGGTTGAACCAGTGCGCATCCATGATGCCTCCGGCTAGGAAAGCCCCAACCATGAAATGAAGGCCAGACCAGTCAGCCCCGAGGCCACACAGGGCTAGCCAAATCAGCGCCGCGTGCCAACGATCAGGTTCTGTGACTCTGCTCATGATCTTGCGAAACGCCAGGCCGAGAACCACGAAACCAGCCAAAAAAGCAAGTTGCTTACCCAGGCGGGTCCAATCCATCAGGATCAGCGCGAGTACACCCCAGATCACGATGTCGTCCAAGCTGGCATAGCGTAAGATGCGCTGGCCCAGTGGCTTTCGTAGAATGTTCATCCTTTCCATCAGCAGGATCAGGATCGGCAATGCAGTCACAGCGCAAGCCATGCCTATACCCAGAACAAATTGCCACGTGCGCGCTTGAGTGCCTATCCAGCCGTCAAACCCAATTAGCACGGTAGCCACACAACAACCCAGTATCAGTGGCACTCCAAGCGCCAATCCAGCAGTAATGCCACTATCGCGACGGTGCCGCCAAGCCTGCTTTGGGTCCAGTTCTATCCCGGCGATCATGACGAAAAGCATCACTGCCCACCAGGCAATCCCGTTGAGCGACTGCACCACAAACGGGGTAAAGACAAACTCATAGTAATCAGGAAACCAGTGGCCCAGCAAACCCGGTCCGAGCACAATGCCAGCAATAATTTGCACCACCACCAGCGGTGCGAAGTAGTCGGTCTTGCACAGCCGCCAGATCAGCCAGGGGAGGCTGAAGATGATCAGCATCGCTATCAGGAAAATCTCTGTGATGTTCACATCTTGCGACCGGTGTACTCACGAAATATGCCCAGGCTCACTGAGCAAGCCACGTCGACAAAACCAGTTCGGCGCAGGGCATCGAGGATAAGCGCAGGCTCAATCGCAGCCTCGATGGTTCTGCCATAGTATTTCCATAAACGATGGACGTCGGCATGGCGGCGCGTCAGTCGTGCCAGCAACGGCACCACGACCTTGATGTGAAAACTCAACAAACCGCGCGCAACACGACTGTGCGGGCGGCTGATTTCCATGATGCAAACCCGCCCGCCTGGGCGCAGCACGCGCAGGTACTCATCAAAGACCGGGTTCAGGTCGCTGACATGACGCAGTGCATAGCCCATCGATACAAAATCAACCTGTGCATCGGGCAAGGGTATGGCTTCTGCGTAGCCCTCAATCGTTTCTACTTTGATCTTCTTGCGCAGTTCGGTCAACATACCTGGGGATGGGTCAAGTGCCCACACCCGGCCCTGCGGCCCGACGATCTCTAGCGCGGCTACCGTCACCAGCCCAGTGCCCGCAGCCGCATCGAGCAAAGACATGCCGTTTTGCAAGCCATTTCGGAGCAATACCTCTCGCCGATACCAAGTCCCGCTACCCAGTGCAGTCAGATTTTCGGCGTAGTCGTAACTTGGTGCCGCTTGGTCAAACATGGCCCGGGTGACGACCCTGCGTTCATCATCACTGACGAAATAGTCAGCCAGTCCCACGTCTGAGTTCATTGGACTAGTGTGGTCTTGGGGGGGCATTACAGTCTCCAATGGCACGCGCTCGGCGCCAAATTATCCAGGGCAGGCGAAGCAAAAAGTTCAGAAACAAGCGGGCATGCATCCAGGTCAGCAAGATGTTATCGCGCAGGTATCTGAAGTGTGAAACGCCCCCTTCTTCGATAGATAGGTAGCGTACTGGTGCATCAATATTGACCGGTTGAACGCCAGCCCAGCACAAGCGCACCACGGCCTCGGGATCGAAGTCAAAACGGCGCATGAAACGGTTGCCTCGCATCACGTTCACTAACGGCGCAATCGGATAGACGCGAAAACCATACAGTGAGTCACCAATTCCCATCCACAGAGTTTCCAGATTGGCCCAGCCATTTGATACCTTGCGCCCGTTGATACGCAGCGCTGGCGCATCGGGACCGAACACCGGTTTGCCCAGAATCATGGCAAAGGGCATTTGTCGCGATGTCGCCATGAAATCAGGTATTGCGTCAGCCGGGTGTTGACCGTCGCTGTCCATTGTCAGGGCATGGGTAAAGCCGACCTGATCCGCCAGCGTGATGCCGTAGAGCACCGCCGCTCCTTTCCCCTGGTTACTCGGCATAACAATGATCCTCAGGCCAGCGTCATTACGCGCCAACGCCTGGAGTTGCAGATCGGTGCCATCTGTGCTGCCATCAACCACTACCCAGACAGGGTTCCAGAAGCTGCGGGCCTGGCGAACCGTTTCTATCACTTGCGACCCCGGGTTGTAGCTCGGAATCAACACCAAGTGGCTGGTCGACGCGTGGGTGACCGGCTCAATCATCATGGCGGCCCAGGGCGGGGCAGGCGATTTCCTTACGAAAATATGCCTCTAGTTCGTAAGTGAACTTGGCGTAATCCTCCGGGGGCTCAAAGCGACGTCCCAAACGGGCACGGCAGTGCAATGGAAGGCATGGTTCGCGAAACAGCGGCCAGTCCTTGCCAAGGTAGGGCGTGGAAAACTCCAATATCACTGTTTGCACCGGTACGCCAGAACGGCGGGCGATCATACCTAGCATCGGCGAGATTGTGTCAATGGGGAAATGCTGCGTGCGAGTGCCTTCCGGGAAAATCAGCAAGTGTGCGCCCTGCAGCAAGCCATCTCGACTTTGCTTGAGGATTTGCAGCGCGCCATCATTGCGGATGTAGCGCGCCATTCGGGCTGCCGCACCAAACAACAAGTTGTCCATCAGACTAGCCTTCATTACACAAATGGCGTTGGGCAGTTTTGAAACGATCAATACGGCGTCGAGTAACGATGGGTGGTTCGCCGCAATGATCAGTGCACCCTCGTTGTGCAGCTGATCGAGTTCTGACACATCAAATCGGCAATCGCATAGGGTCGTCAAAATCTGTAAATAGATGCGAAATCCCAGCGTAATTACCCATCGCCCCAGCCGCTGCCCCAACTCGACGGGCAACAAAGGATACAGGATCATGGCAAATGGTAACCAAGCCAAGCAGATGACAGCCAAACTGGCCAGACCAATGAACATGGCACCGCGTTCATAGAACCTCCAAAGCGGATGGGTTCGCGTGCCTCGCTTAATCATTAGTCATCACGCGGCTTGACGACTCACCCAGCATCCAGGACAAGGCGAAACCGGAAGCGAAATACTTCTGGCTAAGCACCAGTGGGCTGGCGCCAAAACTGGCACCCTGCAGGTTGTCATAGCGCGCGAAGGCGCCGATCCAGTATTTCGGGTATCGCTTCGTTAGGGCCATCAGAAATTGCATGCCAGCGTAGCCGCCACTTGCTTCGTAAACAGGTCGGTCGCTGTTGACATAAGCGGGGGTTACATCGTAAAAGTATGCGTGTTGACGTCGGTCACCAAACAGCGGCCCGCTCTGTAGACCCAGAGTCCACCCAGTCAGACCGCCTGGATCATAAATGTCCAAGTTGAATTTTGGATGAAAAACCCAGCCGATACTTTGCGGTTGACCCGTCAGAGTGAAGGCTGCGCGCAATGGCAACAGCAACCTGAGTTGGTCGGCCTTTTCAGCGCTTTTCCAAAGCGTGACATCAAGCTGTGGTCCGATCTCGAAATTGGCATCCAGATCAGGCATACCTTGGCGGGCCACAATATCATTACTTGCCGCAGGTGGCGATAGCCCTACTGAGATCGACAGGTCAACGAGTTCGGACTCGAAAAGGGGACCGCGCACGCCATGCCGGTCCGCTTTGAAAAATTTGCCTCGGTAAATAAAGTAGGGAGCGGGAAGCAGCATGGTACTGCTTTGATCTGAACCTCGATAGGCAGGGAAGCTCACCACGGCCATGCCCAAACCAAGTTCCCACAAAGGCTTTTCTTCTTCGGACCAGGCAACTTGAACACCCAGTACCAGACCTGATGCAATCCACAGAGAACGGCATTCCATTCGGGGAAGCATCCGCTGCAAACCGAGTCGTACTCTCTTAGAGATCATGCGTTGTACAAGTCAGGGGAATCTACCCTGCGTATGTTGAATCGTCGCTGTTTCCAAGCCATGAAGGCGCGTTTGGGTTGCAGTATGTTGGCTGTGTAGTACATCAGTTTGAAAGCAAAAACCGAACGCCAAATAGGTGTCATACCAAAGATGTCGCCGGCCAGCACGGACAGCAGGGCTTCTTTTGCACGGAAAATGTTCGCTGGCTCCATGAAAAAATCACGCATGATTGGATTTGTCACGCGGTAGATAAACCAGGAAAACTCCTTTGGTCCATGGCGCATCAGGCGATCAAAGCGCTTGAGTGCTGCAGCAGACTGGGCTGGACGCCTCAGGCATGTATCAATTGCCTCGGCTCCAATCACGCCGCTATTCATAGCCAGCCAGACCCCGGAAGAAAATACCGGGTCGATAAAAGCATAGGCATCACCCAGCATCAAGTAGTTGGCTCCGTGGTTTCTTTGAGAGACGTAGGAAAAGTTCCCAGTGGCCTCCACGGGACTGATGAGGCAGACGTTTTCCATCCGCGCACTCAACTCTGGGCAAGCTGCAATGTTGTCCATCAGGAACTGCTCAATGCTACGCCGCCCGCGTGCTTTGATATGGTATGGCCAAGTGACCATACCTATGCTGGTGGTGCCATTTGTCAATGGAATGAACCAGAACCAGCCATGGTCAAACCAGAAAATAGTAATGTTGCCTTCGTCCTTACCGACATTACGTTCAGCTTGGCTGAAATGAGCATAGATTGCAGAGCTGTTGTGCCTTGCATTGCTCTGCTTGATCTTTAAGCGGTTAGCCATAAAAGTATCGCGCCCAGATGCGTCGACCACGAAGTTTGCCATCCATTGCTGCTCATGACCATCGTCGTAAAGGGCGCTAACCTTAGCAGTGCTATCTGCCTGGAAATCCACTGCTGTGACCTTGCAGCCCTCATGCACCTCAGTACCCTTGCGGGCTGAATGTCGAATCAGGATTTCATCAAATTCCGAGCGCTTGACTTGATAAGAATGAGGCATGGTCTTGTCCCAGGCCTCGGCGAAATAATATGTTTGCTTCCTTTGGTGAATGGGTGAGACAAACTCGGCTCCGGGCTTGAGCATGCCTATGGCTTTGATTTCTTCGGCAATCCCCATTTTTTCAAAAAGTTGCAGGTTTGCCGGCAATAAGGATTCGCCGATATGGAAGCGCGGGTGGTGGGCTTTTTCCAGCATCACCACACGGTGACCTTGTTCTGCCAGCAGACTTGATATGGTGGAGCCAGCCGGTCCTCCGCCAATGACCAGTACATCACAGGAGGAAAATACCTTTTGCGGCGGGGCGCTGATTGTTGAATTCTCCACTTGGATGTCTGCTTATAAGTTTGCTGTCGGGACGGTTTTCGGCTTGAATCATAACTTCGTGTACTTCGAATAAACATTGAGCAATGACCTTGCTCCCGAAAAATGTCCTGCTTAGCCTACTTTTTCGGCAGGAGAAAAAAGTTTTGGTGTCGGACTTCTGATCCGAAGTTGGCATTGTTACAATGATTTACATCCTTGGCAATAAACTTCTCTTATTGAGGAGTTGGAGAATTCGATGACATTTTCTGATCCGCCAATGACCAGCCGGGTGTCTGCACCACCAGCAAGGGCTATCTTGACTTTGGCGCTGCCGGCAAGACGATTGGTAATGGGACTGGGTTTTGGGTGAATGAGCCGTGAGCAATGTACGCGGCAACTCCCTCGACTGGGTAGCACGATGCTTCATAGGATTAGTATCAGGAACTTGAACCAATATTCGCACGCATGTTTTGTCAAAATAGGAATCATTATGAAGAAGTTTTTGTTTCGGAATTTGCATTTATTTGCTCTTGTTGTGTTGGCAATTTTTGTGCAAACCGGCTGCATGACGGTGCAACAAGGCGGAGCCGTAGTCGAAAACACAAACACTCAGCAATACAGCGGCAAGAAAGTTGCAGTTTTGCCCGTTAAAACTCAATCGGGTCTGGCGACCGATTCAGTGCTTCCGTTAAGACAAGAGATTAATAAGCTCTTGGGACCAGTGGTCAGAAACAAGTTGACCAATTCGAATGTGCTGGATGTACCTGCGATCGTCTCTGAGCTGAATAAGCATAATTTGCTTCCTACATATGAACAGGTGGTTGCAACTTACGAGAACACCGGGGTTATGGATCAAAGAATGTTGAAGACTCTGGCCCAAGGATTGGGTTGCGATTTCCTGCTCTTCACCCGATTGAAAGCAGAGAAGATGGATATCGTGATCAGTAGAGGTTTTGGTGCTTCAATCGATGCCTTATTGTTGAATTCCAATACAGGGGAGGTCACTTGGAGCGGTACCGGAGAATGGAAGCGTGGCGGTGTTTACGGTTTCGGTGAAACCAAACTTGATGATGCTGCAGCAAAGCTCTTGGAATTGACGTTTGCCAGTCTAGAAAAAGCGAAGAGTTCTACGTCTCCCACGCCGAATGCCGCACAAGCCCCGTCAGTGGGTTCGGTTTCAAAAGAACCGACTTCCACGCCTGAACCGTTAAAGACAGCGGTTGCCCCGCAAACAAAGACGACGCAACAAATTCAACGTCGATTGGCAGAGCTTGGCTACCAACCCGGCGCGGCAGATGGCAAAGCGGGCCGGAAGACGGTGGATGCTTTGAAAAAGTTTCAAGGGGACAATCATCTTGCCAAGAGTGGCCAGGCGGACAACGAAACGGTGGCAAAGTTGTTTGAGTCGAAGGAGTTCCAACCAGAATCGACAAGTTCTCCAAGCAAATCATCAACTGAATCAACGCAGAAATCCTTGCCAACCAAGGCTGGCAACCTCTCGGAACTTTAGTCTTTTTTTAGAAGGGAAAACCATGGCCATGCAAGTCAAAGACCTCGAAGAACTGTTTCTGAAAATTTTCAAGATGACGGTTTTGTTCGTGATGGGCGCGGCACTATTGGCGATGCTGGTCTTGGTTGTTACTGCGGCATATCAATTTTCACAGTCGCCCAAAGAACCTGCACCGGCACAGAAGGCGGTCGTGAAGGAAATCAAGCTCGAAGATTTAAAGCAATTCTTGATCGAGAAAGAAAAGCGCGATAGCGGAAAAGGAGGGGCAGCCGAGCAACCCGTGGTCGGGTCGACCATTTCATTGCGCTATCAGGAGGACGCCACTGTGCTCTTTCGCTGTGCGAGTGAATTTGGCAAAGAGGTGGGAGTTGAATTCCAGAATGTCAATGACGCGGTGAATGCTCAAACGTTGCAACAAATACGTGGTTACCTGGAAAGTTCGGCAAATGGCTCCACCTTGCGTGGCGAGCCGTGGGTGAAGGCGGTTGCGTCATTTACCTGCACAGCGTTGGCCGATAAGTCGATCATTGCGCTTAAAAAGGAAGAAAAGGTCAAGAACGTCTTTTTTCCGATCATGTCGTTTCATTTGCAAGCCTGGGACTTCAACCAGGCCGAGAAAGTCAAGTTTGATCAAGGTGAAGAAAATCGCGTGGCATCAGAGCGGGCTGCTGAGGCATTGCGGGTTGCTGCAGCGAAAGCCTTGGCAGTGATATGCCTGTCCGCTGCCGCAGGCGCTTTTGGCTTGTTTATGCTGCTGGCGCTTTATCTGCTGGCGGCCAAGATTGAAAATGATCTGCGTGAGATCAATGTGTCGATTGGTGCGGCGACAGCGCAGGGTGCGTAATTCAAATTGGCTATGAGTTCTGACCTCAGGGCTTGACCACCGGCCAGCCGCGGCGATTCCATTCGCTCATGCCGCCTTGCACAAAGCGCACGTGCGGGTAGCCCCGCTGGCGCAGTGCCGCGAGGGTTGCACTGGAGCGGTTCTGCGTGTTGCAGATCAACAGCACCGGTTTGTCGGTGGCCGTGGGAATTTCCGACAGGCGCGCGCCGAGTTGTCGCATGGGCAGTAACTGTGCGCCTTTGGCCACGCCTGTGGCATGCTCGTTGGGCTCGCGGATGTCGATCAGGATGACGCGGCCCGCTTCCAGTTCGGCGCGCGCGAAATCCAGCGTCACCGAGTCGGCCTGTGCCGCATGCGAGCCGGCGGTTCCCACGCTCAGGGCAATGCCAAGCAATGCCAGGGACACGCTGCGCCGCGTGGGCATTGATTTTTGGAGCTTGTGGGTCTTGGGGGTAAAAGACAGGTTTGATTTCATGGCTATCATTATTCCACTATGCCAATCACCCATTTGCTGTACCTGCACGGTTTTCGCTCTTCGCCGGCCTCCAACAAGGCGCGCCTGATGGCCGCTGCGGTGGCCAGCCGCCACCCGGGCGTAAGTTGGCTGTGCCCGGCGCTGGCCGCGTCGCCCAAACAGGCGATGGACGAGGTGCTGCAGGCCATTGCCCGCTGGCCCACGGACAGCATGGCCGTGATGGGCTCGTCGCTGGGCGGGTTTTATGCCACCTGGCTGGCCGAGCGCCTGGGCTGCAAGGCGGCGCTGCTCAACCCGGCCGTGTACCCGGCGCGCGACCTGGCGGCTTACATTGGCAAAAACGACCTGTGGCACGACCCCGCGCAAAGTTTCATGTTCGATCCGGCCTTTGTCGATGAGCTGCGGGCGCAGGAAGTTGCCCGCATCA
>Ga0172367_10002458_pt1 | contig 25411 bp, 24 predicted proteins | sample Lak10m_FD_114542 | JGI IMG/M metagenome (GOLD analysis project Ga0172367, IMG submission 114542) | Freshwater microbial communities from Kabuno Bay, South-Kivu, Congo - kab_022012_10m | ecosystem: Environmental > Aquatic > Freshwater > Lake | place: Democratic Republic of the Congo: South-Kivu...
AACACGACGGAACGCTTTTTAGGGTCTTCTTCCGGAAGGCGAACGATGCAAACGTTCAAGAAACTTCCGATGATCGTTCCAAAAATAAACACAAAGATTGTCAAAAGATTTTCCATTATGCCGTCCTTTGTTGAAGGCCTTTGTCCAAAGCCTCTCTCATTTTCTTCTTAATATCCTCTGATAATTCCATATTCGCCCAGCGCTGGAACGCCAAAACACCTTGATAGAAAAGCATGCCCAGGCCATTAGATGTTTTAGCCCCCTGCGCTTGCGCCATTTTTAACAACATCGTCTGAGCCGGATTATAGATCAGGTCATAAACGAATAGTCCTGCGCGCAAGGATTCTCTGTCAACTAAAAGGATATCCGCCGGCTTCATGCCAACAGGAGTTGTATTGACCAATAGATCAGCAAGCTCAATATTCAGATCATCAATACTGTTCGCTACCCTGACCCCGCTACAATCGATCATCATCGCTAATTCTCTGACCAACGTTTCCGCTTTGTCAGGCTCAATATCATAGATCGCGATAGATTCAGGCCTCTCGGCAAGCATGCAAAAAACCGACAACACCGCGCGTGCCGCTCCCCCAGCTCCAAGAATGACAATGCGCTTCCCCTGAGGCTTGAATCCGAGTTCTGTGATATGCGTTAGAAATCCAGGGCCATCGGTGTTGTATCCTATAAGCTTTCTACCTTCTGTGATCACAATCGTGTTCACAGCTGCTACTTTTTTTGCATAGGGACTTAGACTGTCAAGATACGGAATAACTTTTTCTTTATACGGCACCGTAACGTTAAGGCCGAAAATTGGGCTATCCGTCTTCTTCAGGTTTGCAAAAAATTTACCTAGCTCATCTTCCTTCAAGGGAAAAAGTTCATAGGTCGCAGCAACACCCAAAGCCCTGAAGGCAGCATTGTGCATCAACGGCGATAGGCTATGCCCTAAGGGATAGCCTATCAGTCCGTACGTTGTGATCTGTTCGCTCATTTAGATTGAAGAAAAACCATCTTATTGATGGCGTTAAGATAGGCTTTAGCAGAAGCTTCCAGGATATCTGTGCTGGCGCCATGTCCAATATACTTCTTGCCTTTGATGCGAACCTTCACGGTCACCTCACCTAAGGCATCTTTTCCATGGGTCACAGACTGAATAGAGTAATCCAAAAGCTCCGCTTTGACTTTAACGATTTTCTCGATAGCTTTATAGCAGGCATCTACAGGCCCATCGCCTGTCGAGCTGGCTTCTTTGGCCTTGCCTTGAGAGTCGATCGCAACAGTGGCTTGAGGAGCAATGTTTGTGCCGCTCACAACTGACAAGCTAACTAAATGCCACGCGTGTGGGACAACCTTTGATTCATCTTCGGCGATCGCGATCAAGTCTTCATCGTAAACTTGCTTCTTTTTATCCGCCACGTTCTTAAAGCGATCGAAGGCATGATTCAACGCTTCATCTTTTAAATCAACGCCCAGTGATTTTAAACGCACCTGAAAAGCGTGACGGCCTGAATGTTTCCCCAGGACGATACCCGTTTCAACAAAACCCACATCTTCAGGCTTCATGATCTCGTAGGTCGATGGCTCTTTTAATACACCGTCCTGATGGATACCCGATTCATGGCGAAATGCGTTCGCGCCGACAATAGCCTTATTCGGAGCCACGACGAACCCTGAATACTTGCTCACCAATCTAGAAATACGGCAGATCTCCTGAGTCTTAACATCCGTCTTGCAATTATAATAATCTTCGCGTGTACGCAATGCCATGACGATCTCTTCCATCGATGCATTGCCGGCCCGCTCGCCGATCCCATTAACGGTGCACTCGACTTGCCGGGCCCCATTTTTGATCGCGGCCAACGAATTGGCTACGCCAATTCCCAGATCATTGTGGCAATGAACAGAGATCGTCGCCTTGCCGATATTGGGAACACGATTATAAATATCATGGATCAGCTGGCCAAATTGCTCTGGAACACCGTAGCCCACCGTATCCGGGATGTTCACAGTTCTGGCTCCAGCCTTGATCACTTCTTCAACAACGCGGAACAAGAACTCTCGCTCCGTGCGCGATGCATCTTCCGGCGAGAATTCAACATCATCATTTCTTTGCCGTGCATAGCGGACAGCGTCGATAGCCATCTGCAGAATTTCATCCTTCGACTTTTTGAACTTATACTCCAAGTGGATCTTGGATGTTGCCAAAAAGACATGAATGCGGGATTTTTTGGCGCACTTGACAGCATCCGCGCAGGCATCAATATCTTTTTTAATGGAACGTGCCAGTCCGCACACACGAGAATTCTTTATGTGTTTAGCAACACTTTTAACAGACTCAAAATCCCCTTTGGAAATGACAGGGAATCCCGCTTCAATAATATCAACGCCCAAGCGCTCCAGGCCAAACGCGACCTCGAGCTTTTCTTTAGCGTTCATCGTTGCGCCCGGCGCTTGTTCTCCGTCGCGTAAGGTCGTATCAAAAATAAAAACTTTATCCATTTTCTTATTGCAGCCTTGCAACTATTTTTTCATCCAAGGCATCATGTCGCGCAACTCGTTTCCAACTTTTTCGATCGGATGCGCATCAGCGTCTTTACGCCATTGGTTGAAATTGGGCCGCCCTTTCTTATTTTCGCGGATCCATTCTTTGGCAAACTTACCTGATTGGATCTCACTCAGCATCTTCTTCATAATTTTTCGTGTTTTATCGTTAATAACGCGCTTACCGCGTGAAAAATCTCCGTATTCGGCTGTGTCAGATACGCGCTTTCTCATGCCTTGAATGCCATGAGCATAGATAAGGTCTGTGATGAGCTTTAGTTCGTGAAGGCATTCAAAATAAGCGATCTCCGGCTGATATCCTGCTTCCACAAGCGTATCGTATCCGGCTTTGACAAGTTCGCTCACGCCACCACAGAGAACGGCTTGCTCGCCAAAAAGATCTGTTTCGGTCTCTTCCTTAAATGTTGTTTCCAGGACTCCTGCGCGAGAACCACCGATACCCTTAGCATACGCGAGGGCTGTTTTTAGCGCATTGCCTGTGGCGTCCTGATGGATCGCGACCAGGCATGGAACACCCTTGCCTTCCACATATTGACTGCGCACCAACGCTCCTGGACCTTTAGGGGCAACCATAAAAACATCTACGTCAGCTGACGGAACGATCTGCTTAAAATGAATATTAAATCCATGAGAAAAAACCAAAGACTTTCCTGGCTTCAGATTCTTTTTGATGTCTTTTTTGTAAACATCTGCCTGAACATGATCTTGTGTCAAGATCTGGATGATGTCTGCTTGCTTAGCGGCAGTCTTGGCATCCAGAGGGGAAAATCCATCTTCCTGGGCTTGTTTGAAATTTGGCGTGCCTTCCATTTCACTGACGATAACCTTCAAACCGCTATCGCGTAAATTAAGCGCCTGTCCACGGCCTTGAATGCCGTAACCAATGATGGCGATGGTTTTATCCTTGATCACATCTAAATTCGCATCCTTATCATAATAAATCTTTGCCATGACGTTCTTCTCCTTTACGGTTAATGTTAAACCAAAGTTTTTATCAGCTTATAATATTCATTGATCGGAATATTGCTCACATTGTAGGCCTGTCGCAAACTGACAATGTGGATCTTGTTTTGTAAAAGACCAACGGCCTTACCGTACTGGCCACGCAACAAACAATCAACTGCTGCCGCGCCAAGCCGGGTCGCTAAGACCCTGTCCGGGGCCGTGGGTGTCCCACCCCGCTGAATATGCCCTAAAACAACATAACGACTTTCAAAGCCGGTGACCTTCGTGACTTTCTCAGCCACCTCGTGGGCTTTGCCAGCGCCCTCAGCGACGATGATCATCCAGCTAATCTTTCCTTTTTGATGCCCTTTCTTGATCTCGTCAAACATTTTTTTATAATCAAATTTCCGCTCAGGGATAATGACATCTTCTGCCCCAGAGCCGATCGCAACCTGCATGGCGATATAACCAGAATTTCGGCCCATGACCTCGATCACAAAGATCCTCTCCATGCTATGCGCCGTATCGCGGATCTTATCGATCGCCTCCAGTGCTGTATTCACCGCTGTATGGCAGCCGATGGTTTGATCAGTACCGTATAAATCATTGTCAATTGTTCCCGGGACACCGACAACCGGAGAATGAAATTGTTCAAAAAGTGCCTGCGCGCCTGCGTAGCTTCCGTTGCCGCCGATCACAACTAAGCCGTCGATCTCGCGACGTTTCAACGTTGCGGCAGCTTTTGCTGTGCCGGCTTTTGTCTGAAATTCAGGGCAGCGGGAAGTCTTTAAGAACGTCCCTCCACGGCTAATAATATTAGCAACGGACCGATGATTGAGCGAGATCATATCATCTTCGATCAGCCCATAATAGCCACGCATAATGCCTTTTACTTCAAGCCCTTTCGAAAGCGCATAACGAACAACGCTGCGAATAGCCGCATTCATGCCTGCGCCATCCCCGCCGGAAGTTAAAACACCAATACGTTTCATTTTTTTATTTATCATAGAATTCTAAAGAAATTAATACCGATAGTGATCAGCCTTGTACGGGCCATCCACGCGACAGCCGATATATTGAGCTTGCCTTTCTGTCAATTTTGTAAGCTTCGCGCCTACATGATCCAAATGAAGGCGTGCCACTTCCTCGTCAAGATCCTTAGGCAGGCGATAAACACCGACCTTATGAGACTTTGTCCAAAGTTCTATCTGTGCTAAAGTCTGATTTGTAAAAGAATTACTCATGACAAACGACGGATGTCCTGTGGCGCATCCTAAGTTCACTAAACGCCCCTCGGCAAGCAACACGATCGAATGGCCATCTTTAAAATAATACTGATCAACTTGAGGCTTGATATTAACCTTGCGCACGCCCGGCCATTGATTAAGACGTGTCACTTGGATCTCATTATCAAAATGCCCAATATTACAGACAATAGCACCATCCTTCATCTTGGCCATATGCTCAGCTGTAATAACTTCGCAATTACCTGTAGCTGTGACATAAATGTCACCTATCCCGAGAACATCTTCAAGGGTCTTGACCTCGAGCCCTTCCATCGCAGCTTGCAACGCGCAGATAGGATCGATCTCAGTTACGATCACACGAGCTCCGTAGGCTTTCATCGAACGCGCCGAACCTTTGCCTACATCACCATAACCGCAAACAACAACAACTTTTCCCGCGACCATGATATCGGTCGCACGCTTGATGCCGTCGGCCAGCGATTCACGACATCCATATAAATTGTCAAACTTTGATTTCGTTACGGAATCATTCACGTTGAATGCCGGGAAAAGCAGCTTATTTTCACATAACATCTGATAAAGGCGATGAACACCCGTTGTCGTTTCTTCTGAAACGCCACGAATGGTCTTGATCATGCGATGCCATTTTTGAGGCTCTTCTTTTAATATGGCCTTAAGGCACAAAAGAAGCTCTGCTTCGTCTTCTGTGTTTGTCGCCGCATTCAAGACCTTAGGATCATCTTCGGCTTCACATCCTTTATGGATCATCATGGTCGCATCTCCGCCGTCATCAACGATCAGAGTCGGCCCCTTGTTACCGGGAAATGAAAGGGCTTGATGCGTACACCACCAATATTCTTTGAGCGTTTCACCTTTCCACGCAAAAACAGGGATGCCTAAGTCTGCGATCGCGGCCGCGGCATGATCCTGCGTTGAAAAGATATTGCAACTGGCCCAGCGAACATCCGCACCCAAAGCAGCCAATGTTTTGATCAAGACGGCAGTTTGGATCGTCATATGAAGCGACCCCATGATCCGCGCGCCCTGCAATGGCTTTTGTTTTCCGTATTTCTTTTGCAAAGACATCAATCCTGGCATTTCTTTTTCAGCCAACTCGATTTCCTTATGGCCAAACGTTGCCAATGCCATGTCCTTGACTTTATAATCTTGAAACTTCTTTTTTGCCATGAATTCTTCCTTATGAACGGCTTAGACGTTTTTAGCGTCTTTGGCCAATATTTTTGCTTTGTCGGTTCTTTCCCATGTAAATTCAGGACGGCCAAAATGACCATAGGCCGCTGTCTTACGATAGATCGGCGTTAAAAGCTTAAGCTGGTTAATGATGCCACGCGGCGTCATATCAAAATGCTTACGCACGAGCGCGACAAGTTTTTCATCAGAAATAACGCCTGTATCCGATGTATCAATGGCAACGCTCACCGGTTCTGCACGGCCAATGGCGTAACCGATCTGGATCCAGCATTTCTTTGCAAGCTTTGCTGCGACAATATTCTTGGCGATGTAACGTGCCATGTACGTTGCTGAGCGGTCAACCTTGGTCGGATCTTTGCCGGAAAATGCACCGCCACCATGGGACACAACGCCACCATAGGTATCGACAATGATCTTACGGCCCGTCACGCCGGTATCTGACTGAGGACCGCCAACGACAAACTTCCCTGTTTCGTTCACGAAAAATTTTGTCTTAGCATCAACCATCTTTCCCAAGATAGGACGCGCGATCGTATCGATGATTTCTTTCTTCGCGGCTGCCGTGATCTTTTCCCCCGTCTTATCTAAGATTTTTGTTGTATGTTGGCAGGCCAAAACAACCGTATCGATACGCACTGGCCTTCCATCGTCATATTCAACCGTCACCTGGCTCTTGCAATCCGGCCCAAGATAATCCAAAATATTCGCCTTGCGGACATCTTCAATGCGCTTGACGAGTTTGTGCGCCAACATGATCGGCAACGGCATAAGTTCTTTTGTTTCATCGCATGCATAGCCGATCATAATACCTTGATCGCCTGCGCCACCTTTATCGACACCCTGAGAAATATCTGGTGACTGGCTTACAATTGCGCTCAAAATTGAGCACGTATGCGCTGAAAAACCATAACGTTCGTGATTATAACCAATATCCAAAAGAACATTTTTAACAAGCTTCTGAACATTAATGTAGGTTGTTGTTGTGATCTCACCACCCACAACGACAAGCCCCGTCGTAACAAAGGTTTCGCAAGCAACGCGCCCTTTAGGGTCATCTTTTAAAACAGCATCTAAGACAGCATCGGAAATTTGGTCACACACTTTATCCGGATGTCCTGCGCCAACTGATTCGGAACTAATAAAATAACGTCCTCTCACTCTCTGCCTCCTTGTTGTAGTTACTTCTGTTTACGAAAATCTGCCTGAGCCTCATGATAAGCCTCAAGGCTCCCAATATCATACCATGCACCTGAAAATTGAAAACCGCAAAGCCGTTTTTGTTCGCACAGCCAACGAATATAATCTCCCGCAAGGTCAAGTTTTCCACCGTCGTTAATATAACGGCGGATCAACGATAACGTTGCCTGCGGCATATAATAAAAACACATCGCGATAAGACTTGATTTAGGCTGGGCGGGTTTTTCTTCGAATGATGTCACGGTGTAATGCGCATCAAGTGCGGCCACGCCAAATTTCTTTGCTTCCTCTATATGGTGAATGTCATAAACCCCCAGAGTTACCTTTTGCGGTTGGCTCTGCGCCAAAGCAAAGAACGCTTCGGTCTTAAAGTCAAAAAGATTATCGCCGCCGATCACTAAAAGGTCTTCGTTAACGTTTTGTCCGCGGACAACAAAATCAATATCCCCAATAGAGCCTAGGCGATTCTCAGGGGTTGTCGTGCCATCATTGACAATGGTGATCGGAACGCCAACATGCATGCATCCTTTAGCCCAGGTCGAAAACTTTTCATAAAACTTATCATTGGTCACAACAAAGATTTCACTTAAATTCTTAGCCTGGCTCACCTTTTCCACCAAATAGTTGATCAGCGGTTTGCCGTCTTCAATATCTAGCAAAGGTTTTGGCTTGTCCTTGGTTAACGGATAAAGGCGCGTCCCGTATCCAGCGGCTAAGATAAGAACTTTCATAAATTATTTCTTCTCGTTAAAAATATGCGAAGCGTACTTCTTGAGCTTCATCTTCAAGAATTCTTCAATATGCTCACCCGTTGATAGCTTTAGTGCTTCATCGGCAATTTCTTGAGCATCTTTAAATGAAAAACTGCGCACAAGTTCTTTGATCTGCAAGATGTTCAAAGATGACATGCTAAATTCATTCAAGCCTAAACCTAAAAGAAGCAACGCAAAGATCGGCTCGCTTACCATCTCGCCGCACAACCCTACGTCGATACCAGCTTCATGCGCCGAAACAATGGTTTTCTTGATAAGCCGCAAAACAGACGGGTGCGAAGGCTGATAAAGGTTAGCGGTCTGCTCATTGGTGCGATCAACAGCCAGTGTGTATTGGATCAGGTCGTTTGTTCCGATGCTAAAAAAACTGACTTCACGCGCCAAGATATCCGCTGTCATGGCCGCTGAGGGAACTTCGATCATGATCCCGACAGGGATGGCGGCCTTAAAAGGAATTCTTTCCTTTTTCAGGCTGTTCTTCGCCTCTTGCAAGATCGTGTTGGCTTCTCGGAGTTCACTCACGCCTGAGATCATCGGATACATCATTTTGAGGTTTCCATAGACTGAGGCTCGCAAAATGGCTCGTAGCTGGACTTTAAAGATATCCGGACGGCCTAAGCAAAACCGGATCGCGCGCCAGCCTAAGAATGATTTCATCTCTTTTGGCACATCAATACTCGAAACAAATTTGTCACCACCCAGATCAAGCGTGCGAATAATGACCGGATGGGGGGCCATCTTTTCCGCGATCGTGCGATAGGCGTTGAATTGTTCCTCTTCCGTCGGAAGGTCTTTGCGGTTCATGTAAAGATATTCCGTACGATACAATCCGATCCCATCGCAATTCTGCTTTAAGATCGTCGGGATCTCTTCTGGAAGCTCCAAGTTCGCCATCAACGACACACGATGCGCGTCTTTTGTTTCCGCCGGCAGATCCTTAATATCATCAAAGCGCGACTTGGAAGCTGCAATCTTACTCTTGACAATATTGTATTTTTCTTTTGTTTTATCCGATGGATCGATGATCAAGAACCCTTTGCGTCCATCAACGATAACATAATCTTGATTGCGAACGCGCAGCGTCGCGTCTTTTAAACCAACGACCGCGGGGATCCCTAAAGACTTTGCCATGATCGCCGTGTGCGATGTGCGGCCACCGACATCGGTAGCAAAAGCTAATATACGTTGGTTGTACATCCCCGCCGTATCTGAAGGCGAAAAATCGCGAGCGATCACAATGGTATCTTCGGTCAAATTATCCAGGTCGTGGATCTTTGTTTCTTCCATGAGATTCTTTAAAACACGCTTGCTCACGTCATTGATATCGCTGGTGCGATCACGCAAATATTCGTCCTGAATACCGGAAAACGCCTTGATATATCGCTTCATGACCTGAGAAAAAATATACTCCACGCAGACCTTATCTTTTTTGATATTCTTAATGATCTCTTGAATGATCGTGCGGTCTTCCAAGACGAGAAGATGCGCATCAAAAATTTGCGCATGACGCACACCCATATCCTGAGAGATGCGGGATTGCACGCTTAAGATCTCTTCGCGAGTCTTGATCAACGCTTCTTCAAAGCGGGCGATCTCGATCGGGATCTCTTTGTCCAAAATAGCTCTGGGCTGAATAAAGAAATCCTGCTTGTCGAGAATAAACGCCGGCCCCGAGGCAACGCCAGGCGCTGCCGGGATCCCGCTTAAAATAATTTCTTTGCTTCGTGCTTTCATGGAATAGATCAATTATTCGTTAATAAAAAAGTAGCTAGTTCTTCAACCGCCCGGGAAGCATCTTCCCCTTCCGCAGAGACGACCAAGGTGCTGCCACGCTCTGCCGCGAGCATCAAAACACCCATAATGGACTTGCCATTCACGGCTTCACTGCCTTTGCGAACAATAATATCGCAATCAAACTTATTCGCCAGCTGCACGAATATGGCGGCTGGACGCGCATGTAGCCCTTGCTCACTTTTGAGGATAACTTCTCTTTCGATCTTGGACATAATACTCTCTTGATCACCGTCAGCGCTTGATAATGCGCTGCACTTCAATTAGATCGATCAATGTCTTTGTCAACTTTTTTGCATCATGACGAACAAAATCATCAATACCTAACAAATCAGCCGCCACCACCCTGCATCCTAACGCCTTGACCACATCAACATCGGCCGCCACGGGGTAGGAATTCTCCTGACGGTATTTTTCCAGAGCGCCCGATGGAACGATAGCGTCATTTAAAAGGCAGGCATCGACCAAGCGACTCGTCGTATGCTTCATGAGCGCCTTGATATGATCACTTGCGGCATAGTCATCCGTCTCTCCAGGCTGCGTCATTACGTTGCAGACATAGATCTTATACGCATGTGACTCTTCCAGAGCCTCCGTCATCCCGTTAATGATCAGATTGGGGATAATGCTCGTATACAAGCTCCCCGGGCCAAAAATAACAATATCCGCGTTTGCGATCGCCTCTAAAGCATCCTGGGTCGGCCGTGTCGTTTCAGGCTTGAGATAAAGACGCTTGATGCGCTTATCTCGCCGGGGAATCTTGGCCTCACCTTCCGTCCAAGTTCCATCCTCATACTCCGCGACAAGGTGAACATTGCTCACTGTCGACGGAACGACTTTACCGCGAATAGCTAAAACCTTGCTCGATTCCTTCACCGCCTTTTCAAAATCACCGTTCGTCAGCTGCACCATGGCCGTCAAGAAAAGATTGCCGAAATTATGCCCCTGGAGTTGCGAGTCTTTGGCAAAACGAAATTGAAAAAGCTCCCCCATTAACGCCGGCGCATCCGCTAAGGCAACCAAGCAGTTGCGAATATCACCGGGGGCCACAATGTTAAATTCTTCACGAAGACGTCCTGAAGAACCCCCGCTGTCGGCCACCGTCACGATCGCCGTAAGATTCGACGTATATCCTTTCAAGCCAAATAATAAATTGGATAATCCATGCCCGCCGCCGATAGCAACAATCTTGGGGCCACGCTCGAGATAACGCCGCTGGTAAAGGATGTTCACGAGGTCGCGCTCGCGCTCTGGCAAGAATAACGTGATCAACGATATGATCACCTTAATGATCCCCAACACGACCAACGCCACGCCGCATAAAATGATAACGAATCCGGCGATCGTAACCAGCGTATATTCGGAAACGGCAAAGACAACGCCTATGGCGACAATAAATATCCCCAACACCGTCGTCAGGAACCAACGCTTGATGCGCATTCCCGGATAACACCATTTAATGATGTGATCTAAAAATGAAAGGTTCGTATCAGTAGTCATCAGATCTAGAAATTATATATGTCAAACGACTTTTAAGGACGATACGCCACGACTAACCGATACGTTCGTCTTCTAAAGCAATCAGCTTCAATACTGCTTTTGTGTTCTCGGCAGCTCTGAGGCTGTCACGGAAGAACTTATCTTTCAACAAGCGGGAGATTCGTGCGAGCGCCTTTAAATGCGGGCCGGCAGAATCCATGGGTGCAATGAGAAGAAAAAAGACATGAGCTGGCTCACCGTCAAGGGAATCAAAATCAACACCGTTCTTGCTGATGCCCAGGCCAGCAATGAGTTTATCCACGCCTTCAAATTTCGCGTGAGGGATCGCAACGCCTTGGCCAATAGCTGTCGAGCCCAATTCTTCACGGGCCATGATCACATCAAAGATCTTATTTTTTTCCTTCTTATCGACGGCTTCGCTCTCAATGAGAAGTCCGATCAACTCTTGAACGATCTCTTTTTTATTCGTCCCCTTGAGTTCAACCGAAATGGCTTTCTTGCATAAAAAATCAGATAATTTCATTCCTTCCTCCTTCAATCCGTGCTAAACAACGCCTCCCAAAAGACATTCTTTTAGGATGGTTGATAAAAACAAAAGAGCGGCGGATGGGGCTTGAACCCATGACATCCACCTTGGCAAGGTGGCATTCTACCACTGAATTACCGCCGCAAACATCAAAGATCATCGACAACATATCATATATGGGCGGAAGAGGACTTGAACCTCCATGGGTTGCCCCACTAGTTCCTAAGACTAGCGCGTATACCAATTCCGCCATCCGCCCTTATCAACTCCCGTGAAAAGGCGATGATAATGATCCTACATGATCGACAAGAAAGGTCTTTCTTGTCATAAAATGGTGACCCACCCGCGACTCGAACGCGGCACACCAGCCTTAAAAGGGCTGTGCTCTACCAGATGAGCTAGTGGGTCAAGTATTCTCAAAGATCTGGATATTAAACGCCGTAATCGACCAATTCTTTATCTTTGGCCGCCAAAATGTCATCAACTTCTTTAATGAACTTATCTGTTAATTTCTGAATGGCTTCCTGCCCGCCAAAACTTTCATCTTTCGAGGCTTGCTTCTCCTGCTCCATCTTCTTGATCCTATCATTAGCTTCCCGGCGGATCGAGCGTAAAGAAACACGCCCTTTTTCTGCCATCTCTTTAACAAGCTTCTTGAGCTCTTCACGGCGCTCTTTTGAAAGCGGTGGAATACTTAAACGGACAACCTTTCCATCGTTGGAAGGCATAATACCTAGCTTGGAATGGTTCACGGCCTGCTCGATCATCGGGATCGCCGTAGCATCCCAAGGCTGAATAACCACCGTTTTCGCGTCAGGAACAGAAATGGAGGCAATTTGCTTGATCATGGTCGGCGTTCCATAATAATCCACGTGGACACCTTCGATCAGTCCGGGATGCGCGCGCCCAGTCCTAACTTCGGAGAATTCGCGCGATACAGCTTCGATCGTTTTCTTCATCTTGGTTTCGATTTCTCGCACAACATCTTTCACGACCATATCCACCCCCAAAATTATTTTACAGTTGTTCCGATCGTTTCGCCAAAAACAACTTTCTTAATATTGCCCACCGTGGTGAGATCGAAAACAACGATCGGTAAATTATTATCCATGCACATACTGATCGCTGTTGCGTCCATGACCTTCAAATGCTTATTCAAGACATCGATAAATTCAAGCTGTGTAAACTTCTTGGCGTTCTTGTCCTTAACCGGATCTGCCGAATATACCCCATCGACCTTGGTGGCCTTCAAAATGATTTCCGCACCGATCTCCTTGGCGCGTAGCGCTGCTGCCGTATCCGTTGTAAAGTATGGATTCCCCGTCCCCGCGACAAAGATCACGACACGCTTCTTTTCCAAATGACGCATAGCGCGACGGCGAATATAAGGCTCTGCCACCGCATGCATATCGATCGCCGTCATCACGCGTGTTGGAACATCTAATTGCTCTAAGGCGTTCTGCAGGGCAAGCCCGTTCAAGACTGTCGCGAGCATCCCCATGTAATCAGCGACCGACCGGTCAAGACCAAAACGCTTGGATTCTAGCTGTCCACGAAAAATATTACCGCCTCCAACAACCATCGCGATATCAACGCCTGCCTGCCAAATTTCTTTTACCTGCGCAGCTAATGAAGCGCACGTCTCAGCGTCAATGCCATGCCCTTGCTTGCCTTGCATAGCTTCGCCGCTTAACTTTAACAAAATGCGCTTATAGACAGGTTTTTTATTCACCTTCGCCTACCTTAAATCGCTTGAATCGGCCAACGAACATATTTTCGCCGATCTTCACGACCAGCGTATTAAGATAATCTTGGATCGTGATCTTCGCATCCTTCACAAAAGGCTGTTCCATCAAGCACTTCTCCTTGATAAAACTTTCTGCGTCAGGTTGTTTGGCGAGAACATCGGCTGGAACATCTTCGCGGCGAACATATTCGGGTGCCATGGCCGCAATATGGATCGCGACATCCTTGGAAAACTGACCAAAATCGCTGTTCTTTGCAACGAAATCTGTTTCGCAATTGACTTCAACTAAAACGCCGATCTTAGATCCTAAATGAACATACGCTTCAACACGGCCTTCTTTGGCGTTACGACTTCCTTTTTTGGCAGCGATCTCAAGCCCGCGCTTGCGTAGAATATCCTTGGCCTTTTGAAAATCTCCGCCGGTTTCTTCTAAAGCCTTTTTACATTCAATAACACCGCACGAAGTTTGCTCGCGCAATTCTTTAATATCATCAACACTAGCTCCCATACTTCTACATCCTTTCGATAAATACAAAGATCGTTATATCCTGCTATTAAACCTTGGCTTCCGCCTCAACATCTTCTTTGCTTCTTTTTTGCGCCGCAACGCTTGTCATATATCCTTTACGACCTTCGACGATACTGTCGGTAACGATCGACGAGATCAAGCGAATTGATTTCAATGCATCATCATTGCCTGGGATCGGATAGTCAACTAAGTTCGGATCACAGATCGTATCCACAATAGCAACGACCGGGATCTTCAATTTTCTGGCTTCTTGAACCGCGATCTCTTCTTTCTTTAGGTCAACAACAAAAAGCGCTTGAGGCAATGTCTTCATCGCGCGAATACCGCTCAATTCACGTAAAAGCTTTTCGCGTTCCTTTTGCATACGAGAAATTTCTTTTTTTGTAAGCTTTTGTGCGACTTCGTCCTCAAGAATACGCTCGATATCATTAAGCTTGTCGAGGGATTTTTTGACCGTTTCAAAGTTAGTCAACAAACCACCCGGCCAACGATAGTTCATAAAATACATATCAGACCGTCCTGCCTCTTGGGCAATGACTTCCTGTGCCTGTTTTTTTGTTCCGACGAAGAGAATGCGGCCACCCTTAGCGGCTATTTGATGTAAAAAATCGCGTGCTTGGTTTAAGCACTCGGCAGTTTTCTCAAGATCGACAATGTAAATATTGTTTCGAGCGCCAAAGATAAAGGGCTTCATCTTTGGGTTCCAGCGTTTCGTCTGATGACCAAAGTGGACACCAGCTTCCAGCAACTTCTTAATCAATTCGTTTGTCATTTTCCTGCGTTAGCCTCCGTTGGTTTTTTTAATGAAATTGTCATTTTTTTAAAATGATAGGGATACAGTATACATAATTATTATATTTTGTGCAATATTTTATTTTTATCGAAATTTTAGCGAAAAATCACCCAAAATTAAGCCTGAAACTGGGTTTCATAGAGGCTTTTATACAGAGGGCATGCGGTCAAGAGATCTTCGTGGGAACCTGAACCAACAACTGCGCCAGCTTGCAAAACAACGATTTTCTTTGATTTTTTTATCGTAGAAAGCCTGTGGGCAATACAAACAACCGTGCGCCCTTCCATCAATTTATCGATAGCTTCTTGAACATATTTTTCAGAATGGGAATCCAGCTGTGATGTTGCCTCATCCAAGATCAGAATGGGAGCGTTCTTTAGAATAGCCCGCGCGATCGCAATGCGCTGACGTTCCCCGCCTGAAAGCCGAAAACCCCGGTCACCAATAACGGTGTCATAGCCGTTAGGCATCTTCATAATAAAATCATGCGCAAAAGCTTTTTTAGCCGCCGCAAAGATCTGCTCGTCCGAAGCTTCCAAATGGCCATAGGCAATATTGGCACGCACAGTATCGTTGAACAAAATCGTTTCCTGCGTGACAATACCGATCTGGCCACGTAACGATTTGAAGGTGACATCCTTTAGATCAATGCCATCAAAAGTAACACGCCCTTTTGCTGGATCATAAAAACGGGGGATCAGATTGGCAAGCGTTGTCTTCCCCGCGCCCGTAGGGCCAACGATGGCCACAATATCTCCAGTAGAGATATCCAAGCTCACATCCTTAAGGATCTTTTCGTCGTCATAATGAAAATCAACATGTTCAATGCAGATCTTGTCTTGGATCGTTGACAGCTCCTGTGCATCAAGTTTTTCAACAACGGTTGGCTTTGCGCTGAGAACATCATAAACCCGTTCATTAGCCGCTAAGGCTTGTTGAACAAGGGCGTTCACATTGCTTAATTTCTTTATAGGGCTTAACATGGACATCAAAGCGCCAAAGAAAACTCCAAAAACACCGAAAGAAACTTGTCCAGAGATGACCTGGCGCCCGATCCACAATAACACGCCGACGCCAAACAACGCGCCGACGAACTCTGTAATGGGATTAATGATCAGCGTCCGACAAATAGATTTCATCTTTAACTTGTAAAAATCTTGATTCTGCCCCCTAAACCTACCCGTTTCATAATCTTCCATGCCAAAAGCCTTGACCACGCGAACACCCGAAATTGTTTCCAGCAGCAACGAATTGATATCCGCCATCTTGACTTGAGATGCCTTGGACAATTTCTTAAGCTTGCGGCCGATCTGACGCATCGGGACAAGGATCACGGCAGCTAAAACCAGCGTTATCGCAAAAACCTTGGGATAGATAAAAAGGATGATGACGCTAAAGACCATTAAACGGAAGGATTGATAAAAAAGGTCTGTAATGCCATAAGACACAGCGTTTTCAACAACTTGGACGTCGTTTGTAATGCGCGAAATAAGCTCGCCGGTGCGTTTTTTGCTAAAATAATCCAAAGAAAGATTTTGAATGGTTTGATAAAGACGAAAACGCATATCCCGCATAACTCGCTGCGAAACATCGTTCATCAGATATCCTTGCAAAAAGGCAAATATTCCTTTTATGAGAAAAACGATCAAAAACCCGATCGCAACGATGAACAGAAGTTTTTCAGACGGAATAGCGTTAATTTTGTCGATAAAACCGGATAGCCAGGAAGGAGCTTGATCCGGGAGCTTGATCTCCCCTTTTCCTAAGATCTTATCCGCCATAGGGATGATCAGGGAAAGTTGAAACCCGTCAAAGATCGCAGAAACCAGCATGCAGACAGTGGCCCAAACAAGCACAGGAACGTGCCCTTTAAGAAACCGTAAAAGTTTAAAATAATCTTTGAACATCGTCACCTAATCTGTGGAAAATTGTAATAAATCAGAAGGCAAATCGTAGCATACAGATTGACTTTTGTCGAGCGATTTGTTATAGTGCACACATACTTTTAGGCTGTTTTTAAAGGATCTTTAACTATGGACAAAAAACTCAATATCGCGATCATCGGTATCGGTCATTTAGGCTCACGGCACCTCAAAGTTTACTCTGAGCTTGCGGATGATGTCAACATTGTCGGTATTTGCGACACTCAAGAAGAGCGCACCCAAAAGCTTGCCGACCATTATCATGTGCCCTACATGAAGGATTTTCGCGAACTTTTTGGCCGCGTTGATGCCGTAAACATCTGCACCCCAACAACTTCTCATTTTGATGTCGCTAAGAAATTCTTGGACAACAATATTCATGTTTTTGTGGAAAAACCTATAACGACAACCGTCGGCCAAGCAGACAAACTCGTTGCCTTGGCTAAAAAAAGAAACCTCATCCTGCAAGTCGGCCATATTGAGCGTTTTAATTCCGCTTTTGAGGGGATCCGCCACTTTGCCCAAAATCCTCGTTTTGTGGAATGCCATCGGTTGAATCATTTTCCGAATCGATCCTTGGACATCGGTGTTGTCATGGATCTTATGATCCACGACATCGACATTATCTTGGGGCTAACAGACTCAAAGATCGCCACCATAGATGCTGTTGGCGTTAAGGTTCTCACTCCCCTGGAAGATATTGCCAATGCCCGCATTCGTTTTCGTAACGGCTGCGTATGCAATCTCACCGCCAGCCGTGTATCGGATGAAGTAACGCGCAAGATCCGTATTTTCCTCAATGATGCCTACATTTCCCTTGATTATGTCAAACAAGAAGCTTTTGTCTACAAAAAGCATGGAGCGCTTATCAGCAAGCATGCCCTGCCTATCGAAAAAGAAGAACCCTTAAAAAAAGAGCTTCTGGCTTTCATTGATTGTGTCCGTCACAACAAAAAACCTATCGTTTCCGGCGTGGAAGGTCGCAATGCTCTTAAAGTCGCCCTCGACATCACACAACAAATATGGAAAAACCAAAAAAGCATCTGATCATCGTTGCCGGTGAAGCCTCGGGAGACTCTCGCGCGGCAGAGCTCGTCACGCAGATCAGAAAACTTTCGCCGGACATTACTTTTTCCGGCTTAGGCGGCGCTCAGATGGCGCAGGCTGGCGTGACGCTTCATGCCGATCTGACAAAGATCGCTGTTGTCGGATTTGTCGAAGTAATAAAACACTTGTCCGAAATCCGCAAATTATTTAATCTTGTTCTCGCGAAAGCTGAAGAAATACAGCCCTCGGCAGTTATTCTCGTTGATTACCCGGGGTTCAATCTCCGCCTGGCCGCTGAATTGAAAAAACGCCACATCAAGGTCATCTATTACATCAGCCCTCAGGTTTGGGCGTGGAATGCAAAACGTATCGAACTTATCAAGAACGTTGTGGGCAAGATGATCGTCTTGTTTGATTTCGAAAAAACTCTCTACGCTCAGCATGGGTATGCGGTTGAATGCGTCGGCCATCCTCTTATCGATCAGATCAAAACGCAACTTTCACCTGAAGCACTTCTTAAAGAAATCGGCTTAACGCGCACAACAACGATCGGCCTTCTTCCCGGCTCTCGTGAAAAAGAGATACAAAAGATATTTCCTGTCATGTTGAAGGCTGCGCACTATCTTTATCAACGGAATCCTCAATTCCAATTCCTTGTTTTTCAAGCCCCCACGATCAGCACAAGCGCCCTCAACGCGTACTTACAGACTTCTTCATTACCGATAAAGATTATCCGCGAACGAACATATGGTGGGATAAACGCGTGCGATTTCTGCTTTGTGGCCTCGGGAACAGCAACGCTTGAGACAGCGCTTTTGCTCAAACCCATGATCGTTGTTTACAAAACATCGTTTTTAACATGGCTGCTGGCGAAATTATTAATTAAGATCCCTTATATCGGCCTCGTGAATGTCGTCGCCGGTAAAAAAGCTGTCCCTGAATGTATTCAGTTTGGCGCGACACCTACCGCCTTGGCTCGACAAGCCATCCGTCTTTTAAGCGACGAAAAAACCTTGAAAACCATCCATCAAGACCTTACGCATGTTAAAAATAGCCTCGGCGCTCCCGGCGCTAGCAAGCGCGCAGCGCAGGCGATCCTTTCAAATCTTTAAGCACAGCAGCATATCTTAATCTTATTTCAGGCTAGGAAGGCTTGGACAAGAGCAGATTTTTCATGTGGTCGATCAAATGAGAAGCTTCGACAGGCTTGGTAATAAAATCATCCCAGCCCATATTATATTTTTCCATCAAAGAATCGCGATAGGCTGTGATCATAATGACGAGGGTTTCACGTTTGCGCTGGTTGGATCTTTCTTCTTCTTGGCGAATAGCTTTGAGAACTTCAAAGCCATCAACCTGCGGCATCGTCACATCAAGGAGGGCAAAATCAAAAGGAGCTTTTGTTTTCCGGGATTTCTGATAGAGGTCAAGCGCCTCTTGGCCTGTTGCCGCAGCAGAACATTCAGCAATATTCTTGAGCGCGTCTAAAACGATCTTGCGATTTTCCGCATCATCTTCCGCAACAAGAACTTTCCACATACGCTTCCCCCGAGAACTTCAACCCCTTATGTTAACTTTATTATAACTCTTTTTACTAAAAACAGAAAAATGTTTTTAAAAACTACCTGGGAAAACCAACCGGCTACGCAGGACAACATGCTGCGATGCACCGAGCTTCATTTCTTTTTCCAGGATCCCCTTTCGATCTAGCCTAAGACAAGGGTGGCCAGGCCTTCAGCGGCACAGAATCAATAAACATTCTGGCTCCTTTGATTACCTTTGCTCGCTGATCAATCTCTCCACATCAGATACCTTGACCCATCCCAGCTTGCCATCAAGACGTTGGATCTTAGCCCATGCGCCTTCACTTCTTAAAACAAAGACTTTCTCGCCAGCAAAAAGATAAAAATGCTGCGTCGCCTGGTCGCTAGGTTCAAACTTTGCCTGCGCATCCTCAAGAACAACAACGGCCCTGCTTATATTTTGAACATTGCTGATCCATAAGAATCCCTGCGCCACCGTTACGCTGGCAAGAAAAATCACCAGAAGCCACCTTGTCCTCGTTGAAAGCTGAAAGATTTCAGCACAAACCAGCGCAACGCCGATCAAGATATAAAGAATCACGACGATCCACATCATCTCGCGAGAGGTCAGTAGATCTTTATAGTCATCAAAAATCTTTTTCAAGAAGGAAATTTCTTGCGGCGTGGATGAGGCCCTTGAGCGTGACATCGCATAATTCAGGTTGGATTGCACATCAGAATCCCGCGGAATAAAAAGTTTGGCCCTTTCATAGCTAAGAATAGCCTTACCAAGCTGCTGTGCTTTAAAATAACTATTACCTAAATTATAATACAGCGCGCCACTAGCAAACCCTTCTTTGAGAACTTCCTCGTACGTCGCGATCGCTTTTTCGTAATTACCTTGTTTATAAGACAAATTCCCTTCGTAAAACTTAACAGACGGGTTGCCCAAGGCGCCTTGGGCTGCTGTTCCGCACCATATCGCTTGACACACCATAGCAAGGATGATCAATATTCTTTTCATATTATATTCTCTCGAAAAAATCAAAGATCTCTTTTAATGCCTGATAACTTTTTTGCATGGCTACCCCATCAGATGTTGTAGCCCCATAGCGGACCATCTCGCAGACGGCAAATAATTCTTTAACCTTTCCGACCATAGACAAGGAAATATTGCGCTGCAGCAAAATACCTTGAATGTCGTAAGAAGTGACCATCCCCTCCGGAATAGAAAACTTCTCAGCAAAATATTTCTGCAGAACTTTATACGCCGTATCATAAAATTCTTTTTGTTTATGCGCCTTAAGATAATGCTCCGCGGCGCGGAGCCCTTCTTTGGCTTTCTGCGGTGCACGTAAACGTTTTGCGTATCCGACATCAGTCTTCATGCGGATATTCTTTCGGAAAACAACAAGCACTGCCACGATCATTGCAGCATACAAAAAAAGAAAGGCTGCAAAAAATTTAACGTCAGCAAGCAAGACGCTCAGCGAATAAAAAGCACCCGGCTTTTCTTTGATAAAAATAATATCACGGCCAAAGGTTTCAGGAGCTACGGCCTTGTCTTGTGCGCCCTCAACAATAATGTTGGCTTTTCCTTGCTGGGCCGGATGAACCGTCAGCGGGAATGGGCCTCGGCGAATTGTTGCATAAGCTTCTTTTTGCGGATCAAAATAAACAAAAGAGGCTTCCGGCACATGAACGACTTTCTCCGTCTTTGGGATGAGCACTTGCTCTAAGGTTTTGGCATTCCCCTGCTGCTTGATCTGCGGATCATAGGCCTTAAAGTTTTCAGAATCCTTATACGCCGGCAACTCAACATTCTTAAGGTCTCCGTTGCCTGATATTGTCATTTTAATGGTAATGGGATCTCCAACATTGACCTCTAAAGGGCTTGCGGAAGCTTCAAAATTAAATTGACCGACCGCAGAGCCAAATCCTGGCGGAGCGCCTTCGGGAAGAGGCAAGACCTCTACTGTACGTGATCCTGATTTGAGCGTAACGGGATATTTTTCATAGCTGCCAAAAAAATCATTAAAAAAGTCATCTGAAAGCCCGCCAAACATCGATGATCTTCGATCAGCCCTTTTATAAATAACATTACAATCCAACTGCGCGGGATCCACCGTAACCGTTCCAGCCTTTGACGCATAAGCGGCTATGTTAAATTCTACAACATCATACGAAACACCATTAAGAATGTCTTGATACTGGACAGGTTTCGCAAAATCTTCAAGAACAAGATCACCCTGAGACAGTACAGGAAACTGGATATCTGTCAGCGATATATTGTTGGCATAGAGCTTGATGGTAATGGGTAATCGTTCGTAGGCATAAATTTTTTCCCTGGGGATTTCAAGGCGAAGAAAAGCCTTATCCTCAAGGCTTACAGGCCTACCAATATCAACAGCTGCCGAATCCTGACCTTCAGCAGGAGCTGATTCCAGGATCTCTACCTCGATGGGCTCTGTCGCATAAGGCTTGCCTTCGATGGTTACCGTGAACGCTGGAATAGTAAGCACGCCTGTTTTTTGAGGGTACAAAATATATTTCTGAGAAACAGAAGAAGACTGCTGGCCGTTAATGATCGAAATGCTGGTCGACGGTCCAATATAGCGAGATTTGAATCCATCGATCTCAGGTAATTGGACCGGCGAAACATTCTGAACACCGGTGGCGGTTAAATCTAGGATGATCGTTGAATCAAGCCCTGCTTTCTTTCTATCAACGCTGGCCTGAAAGCTGACATCTTGCGCAACCGCGCGAACAGAAATGCTCACAAAAAAACATAATGATAAAAGAATTTTAGCCCATCGTGCTTGCATAAACAACTTACCAGTCTTTTTCTACTGCATTATCCTGAGAAGGTTTTTGTAAAAGATAAAAAAGCCCTTGAGGCTCTTCATTTTGCTGATAATCGGCTAGCGCTGCCTCTGCTTGTTTTCGATCCATCGGTGTCTTTTCTTCCTGAGAAGAGCCCTGCGCCTTATGGCCTGGATCATCTTCTGACCCGCCTTGCGTTACCGATCGCGCACTCTGACTATCTTTCGATGCGCCTTCCTGCTGATTTTCTTGATCATCTTGCGCGTTCTGTTCCTGCGCATCCTCTTGGTTCTTCTGCTGTTGCGGCTCCTGCTGCTGGCCTTGCTGCTGCTGACCTTGTCCTTGATCTTGAGATCGCTGCTTGTCTTGATCATCCTTGGATGACTCTTGCTTTTTCGGTAAAGGACAATTCTTATTTTGCTGCTGTTGTTGCTTTTTTAACCTCTCAAGCTCCTTTTTGACAAACTCATAGTTATGCTGCGCGTCCTTATCGTCCTTGTCAAGGCCCATCGCTTTCTGAAAATTCGCAAGGCTCTTTTCCCATGAGGCAATAGCGAAGGCGACATCTTGCTTTTCCCTGACTTTTCCCTGCTGGTAAAACGCGTCACCTAAATTATACGCCGCCTGCTGCTGCAGCAAGACATCATCGCTTAAGAGTGTTTTTTGCAGATGCTCGACCGCTTGGGCATAATCCCCTTGCTGATAAAAAGCTGTCCCCGCATTGAAGTTGATGATATCAGAATCAGGCCGCTGGCTCAAAGCTTTCTTGTAGCTTTCAAGCGCCGCTGCATAATCACCTTTTTTATAAAACTGATTTCCTTTTTTTACGATCCCTGAAGGGGCTGCAGAACAAAAAGTCGGCACCAAAAAAATACTAAAAATCACCGCGCCAAACGATAATTTTCTTCTCATTCCATCCTCGCAAAGATCATTTCCGCGATCAAGGCGATCATAGCCAGCGCCAAAGGGATCTGAAACCGGTCCACATATTGTTTTTTCATTTTGGCATCAATTTCACGTTTTTCCATTGTCGCTAAGCGCGTCTGGTAAATATGGTCAATCCCAAAATCCGCGCCACTAGCGCGCACATACGCTCCATTGGTCTCCAGCGCGATCTTTTTGAGCATGTTTTCGTCCAAGCGTGATTTAACAAAATTTCCAGACTTGTCCTTTAAAAATTCTTTTTCACCTTGCTCGTTCGTGATGCGGATCAGCTCGCCTTCCTCGGTCCCAATGCCGATACAAAATATCTTAATGTTCTTCGCTCGCGCCTGCTGCGCTGCCTGCAAAGGATTTCCCTGCAAGTTCTCTCCATCAGTGATCAGCACAACGCTTTTATACTGACTGGGGATCTTTGCATAGCCTTTTACGGATTCGTCGATAGCGCGCGCAAGGGCTGTTCCTCCCTGTGAAATGGTTTGCGGCCCGATATCCTCAAGCGCCAACAAAAATCCGCCATAATCATTTGTCAGCGGGCAAGCCAAAAACGCTGTACTCGAGAATGCCACCAAACCAATGCGATCGCCGTTAAGTTTTTTGATCAAATCTTTCACGGCAAGCTTGGCACGTTCTAGGCGATCAGGCTTCACATCTTCCGCGAGCATGCTCTTGGAAACATCCATCGCGATCATGATATCCAGCCCCTGGCGCTTGATCTCAACCCAGCGAAATCCCCATTGCGGCCGTGCCAATGCCACAAGGCTAAAAATAAAAACGATCATCAAAAGAATGCTTCGCAATTTCTCACGCAACGAACGTCTTACGGGAATGATCTCATTTAATAAGTGCCTTACCGCAAATTTCTCCCGTAACAAATTCTTGCGCAGGCTCGCCCACCATAAGAATAAACATAGCGGCAGCCCAAGCCATAAAAGATTCAACAGTTGAGGTTCAGCCCATTGCATAAATTTATGGAATTTTTACAAGCCACGTGTTAGATAAAATAATTTCACCCCATAACAACACCAAAGCGATCACAAGGAACAACGGAAAAAGCTGACGATATTCACGATAACCGGTTTGCTGGATGTCGCTTTTCTCCATTTTGTCGATCTCCGCATAAACAGACCTCAAAGAGTCCGCGTCCATCGCCCAGAAATATTTACCTTGCGTTACTGCCGCAATCTCCTTAAGCGTTGCCTCATCAAGATTGATCTCCACATTTTGATAGGCGCGCCTCCCCCAAAAATCTTGAATAGGAAATGGCACAGGCCCTTTAGACCCAGCGCCAATCGCATACACGCGGACATGCAATGCTTGCGCGATCTTTGCGGCTTCCAGTGGCGCCACCTTGCCTGCGTTATTGATGCCATCGGTTAAAAGAATAACAATCCTGCTTTTTGCACTGCTTCCTTTAAGCCTTGCCACCGAGGACGCCAGCGCAGATCCGATCGCGGTGCCGTCTTCCATCATGCCAAGATGAATGCGGTCTAAATTATCCAACAACCATTCCTTATCAAGGGTCAGAGGACAGACCGTGTACGCAAATTGCGAGAATACCACAAGGCCAATACGATCACTGTCTCGTTTTTGAATAAAATCATGCACAACGCGCTTTACCGCGGCCAATCGGTTAACCCGCGTACCGTCAATCTTGAAATCTTCTGCCGCCATGCTTCCTGAGGCATCGATCGCTAAAATAATGTCAATACCATCCGCTTTATGCGGCGTGGCATCTAAAACCTGTTGCGGGCCGGCTAAGGCGATCAGAAAAAAAACAAGCGCTAACAGCCGCGCCAAATAAGAATACTGCGCGACCCACGCCTTAAAGCCACCGGTAACAGGCGACAGCAATAGCGAAGAGGAGAATTGTATCGCTACCTCTTTCTTTTGCCGATACCACCACACAAAAAAACTAATGATCGGCGGGATAATAAATAAGATCCAGAAACTTTTAAACGTGAGATTCAACAAGCTTCGTCTCCTCGATTAACTTTTTAGCCAAAAGAAAGCTGTACTCCATCTCATCAACGGTTGAACGATATTTAGCAAATTTCACAAGATCGCAAGACTCTAAAAAGTCCTTGAGACTCCCTTTATGCACAGATGTAAGCTGCGTGGAATAACGCAAAGAAAAGAGAAATTCCTCCGTTGTCATCTCCGGTGCGCGCAACGCAAATCTATCCTCCAAATAACGACGAACGATATCAGAAAGAATGGAATAATACTCTTTTATTTTACCAGCTGCTGGCAAGTTTTGAGCCCGTAAGCCCTCTAACCGCTGTAGCGCAATGACATGGGGTGGCAATGTTGGCACAACCACTTTCTTTTTCGC
>Ga0172367_10002459_pt1 | contig 25393 bp, 22 predicted proteins | sample Lak10m_FD_114542 | JGI IMG/M metagenome (GOLD analysis project Ga0172367, IMG submission 114542) | Freshwater microbial communities from Kabuno Bay, South-Kivu, Congo - kab_022012_10m | ecosystem: Environmental > Aquatic > Freshwater > Lake | place: Democratic Republic of the Congo: South-Kivu...
ATTCGGGCCACGCCGATCGCGACGAGCTGGTGAACTGGGCGCGACCGATGCTGGACGGCCTCGGAACGGCGATCCTGGTGCACGGCGAGCCCGACCCGATCGCAGGGCTTGGCGAGGCGCTCGTGCGGGCTGGACTGGCCCGCGAAAGGATCGCCGCGCCGGCACTCGACCAGAGCTACGACCTCGTCCACCGCGCCGGCCGCTGGGAAGCCCTCGTCGGGGCCGTGGCGGAGATGCCGCGGCTCGAACGCGAGGAGGCGAGCGCGCGGCGCGACTGGCACAACGACTATGCGCAGATCCTCCTCGACCTGCGCGGCGCGTTGCACGAAGCGCCGAACGACGCGAGCCGCCGCCGGCTGCTGCAGGAGATGCGCCGCGTGATCGGAGCTTCGGGCGGCGGGCACCGCCAGACGCCGCCGTAACTCCAGCCGGTCACGGCGCCGGGAAACCAAGGTCGGCGACGTCCGAACTGTACTTTCAGTAGAGGCGTTGCGATTCGTTGCGCTCGACGCCTGCCTCCAAAGCTTCGAGAGGGACGTCCAAAGCTCCGTGATCCTTCAGCGCCTGCGCGTATGTCGGCAAACCATCGACGGAGGCCCAGCGCTCCGGCTCCCACATGCCCGATCGGATCATCGACTTGCCGCAATGGAAGAACGCCTCCCGGACACGCACGATCATCGCAAGATCTGGCGCCTTTCCATGGACCGTCATTTCTGCGAGCAGGTCCGGGTCCCTTGCAAGCGAGGCCGTTCCGCTGATGCGCACGACTTCCCGTCGCTTCGGTATGATGAACACGATGCCGACGCCGGGGTTTTCGAGGACGTTGAGAAACGTGTCCCCGCGGCGGTTTCCAAGCCGGTCGGGTATCGCCAGCGTATGTTCGTCCAGAACCTTCACAAAACCCGGAGGGTCCCCCTTGGGCGAGGTGTCCATGGCTCCTGCAGCATCGATGCTGGCGACGACGATGAAGGGGCACCGCTCGATCCAGGCCTTGCAGTGTGTGTCGATGTGATCGATCACCTTGGCGACCTGGCTTGGAAAGTCGGGCCCAAGAATCGCTTTGACCTCCGCGGCACTCGTGATCGGCACCTTGGGCTCATACATGGCGGCCACCCCGATAGTGAGGACGATGCACGACACAGTCTATCGGCAATCGCCCGGTCGCGCCTGTCCCGCGGATTTGATGGGTTCTGGCCCTAACTCTTCTCGAGCCGCGCCAGCGCCTTGGCGACCTGTTCGGCCTGGCGGTCGGAGATGTGGCCGTTGGCCTTGAACTCGCGGCAGACATTGCGGAGGAACGGACTCTTGTCCGCATGCGCCTCGGCACGTCTCATCAGCAGGCCGTGAATGTGCGTCGGTGCGCGGTCGCGGGCGGCCAGCCGGGCGCGAACGATCCGGATGCCGATGCCGACCGTCACGCCCACGACTGCGACGATCAAAAGTTCCGTCATCGTCATTGGCACGGATTGGCCTTCACGTATTCCGTGAGCTCCGCAAAGAATTGCCTTCCGCCGATGCCCATTGCCATGTGGCGCGGTTCGACCCGCAGCCGATCGGGAAACGTCTCGCCGTCCTTGTCGTTGCCGACGCGGATGAACACGCCGACCAGACGCGCCGGCGCGCTCACCTCGGCGCCGAGGAACTTGCCGTCGATGATCGTGGGCGTGCAGCGGTAGATCGGGCTGCCCGAGGAGCCCAGCACGCCGTTGGTCATGTGCAGGAAGTATTCATCGCTCTTCACCTTGTCGTTCAGCACCTGTCGCGCCGGACCCCAGACATAGACGTCGGGATCGAGCGTGCCGCGGCCGTTGCGACCTTCCTCGTTGTTGCTGAAGCCGAAACTGCAGTGCGGCGTGAATCCAGACGATGCGGCCACCGTGTCGGCCGGGTCGAAGGCGAACCGGCCGTATTTCTCGTCGGCGAGCTTCTGTCCGGTGCGCGGCGCGATCTGGCCGAAGGCGACTTCGAGGTTCGGCGCGTCGCCGCCCGGGCCGGATGTCGTCCTGATGTTGCGCACCGGAAAGCGCTGACCGTCGCTCGCCTCGAACTGGAAGTTGCCGATGGTCCTGTCGAAAGTGCAGCGCGCCGCCGTGACGACGGTGCAGGCATTGACAAAGAAGGCCGTGCAGACGCCGCGCATGCCGCTTTCGGTCAATGTCCACTTGCCGACCGCCGAATAGGGGTAGGCCGTCGCCGACACCTCGACGCGGCGGGAGCCGCCGAACTGCTGGGCGGCGAGGGCGATCGGCAGGACGCAGAGCAGGGCGACGGCGAGGGCGAACCTACGCAAGGGCGAGCTCCGCTCGCTGCGCCATCGCCAGCAGCGGCCGGTCGTGCAGCCGCGGCGCCACGATCTGCAAGCCGACCGGCAGGCCGTCGCGGCCGCTGCCGCAGGGAATCGAGATGCCCGGCACCAGCGCGAGGTTGAACAGCGGCGTGAACGCGGCATGGCCGCGCGGGCCGGCTTCGCGATTCTCGATCACCTTCGGATAGACCTGTTCGACCGGCCAGGAGACGCAGGCCGTGGTCGGCGTGAGAAGATAGTCGTATTCGGTGAAGAATTGCGCCACCGCACGGGCGCAGGCGTCGGCGAAGCGGAAGGCGGCGACGACGTCGGTGCCGGCCACCGTGCGGCCGCGCTCGATCAACCCCGCGACGTTATCGCCGAACAGCTCCTTGTCCGTCGCGTGGCGCTCGCCGTAGAGCAGGGCGGAGGCGGCGGCGTTGACGGCGGCGAAGGCGGTCTCGGTCGTCTTCTCCGGCCACGTCACATCGGCATCCTCGATGCGCCAGCCCGCGGCGCGCAGCTTCGCGATGGCCTCCTCGAAGGCTGCCATGACGTCGGGATCGACGGCGACATCGAGGCCGAGGCGGGGGCTCACCGCGATGCGCGGCGCCGCAGGCGGGGCCGCGTCGAGCAACGCCACCGAATGAGGATCGCGCCGGTCGGGCCCCGCCATCACCTCGAACGCCACCTTGGCGTCGGCGACGGAGCGGCCCATCGGCGCCGTCACGCCGTAGAGCGGGCCGTAGGCGCCGCCGAAGCCGAACGGCGAGGGGATGGCGCCGGCCGATGTCTTGAGGCCGACGACGCCGCAATGCGACGCCGGACGCCGGCCGGAGCCGCCGCCGTCGGTGCCGAGCGCGATGGGGGTGAAGCCCGCGGCGAGCGCCGCCGCCGCGCCGCCCGACGAGCCACCGGGCGTGAGCGCGGGGTTCATGGGATGGCGCGTGGGGCCGTAGACCTTGTTCTCGGTGTGGCCCTTGGCGGCCATCTCCGGCGTATTGGTCATGCCGAGGAAGATGCCGCCGGCGGCCTTCAGGCGCTCGACGGCGACGGCGTCGCGCGGCGGCTTGAAGTCCTTCCACAGCAGCGAGCCGTTGGTGACCCTTCGGCCCTGCACCCAGGTCGTGTCCTTCACCGTGTAGGGAACGCCCAGGATCGGCCCATCGAATCCCTGCTTGTGCTTCGTATCCACGGCGTCGGCCGAGGCGCGCGCTTCGGCCGGATCGAAATCGACGATGGCGGTGAGCATCGTGTTGCGGGCCTCGACCCTGGCGATGGCCGTCTCGGCCACGTCGCGCGCTCGGGTCCGGCCGGCGCGAACGGCGGCCGCAATGGCGGCGGCGCCCTGGTCCAGCAACTCGGTCATGTGGAGATCCTCCCGTTGGTTCCATCTCACCTCATGGGGCCGTGTGAGGTAAAGTGGGTTCGCATGCCGTTGGAGAGCGACCTCTATGCGCCGGTCAAGGCGCTGCTGGAAGGACAGGGTTACGTCGTCAAGGGCGAGGTGCGCGGCTGCGACGTCGTGGCCGTGCGCGGAAAGGAACCGCCGGTCGTCGTCGAGCTGAAGCGCGCGTTCGGTCTTGCCCTCGTGCTGCAAGGCGTCGACCGGCTTTCGCTGACCGACACGGTCTATCTCGCTGTCGGGCAGTGGCCCGGCAAGATGAAGGACGTGCAGAAGCTCTGTCGGCGGCTGGGGCTCGGCTTCATCGTGGTCAACGGCAAGAAGGCCGACGTGGTTTTCGATCCGCTGCCCTACGCGCCGCGCCGGAACAAGCGCAAGGCCGGCCGCCTCCTGGGCGAGCACGCACGCCGCGTTGGCGATCCCAACGTCGGCGGCCAGGCGATGCGGGCGCCGCTGATGACGGCCTATCGCCAGCAGGCGCTGCGTTGCGCCGAGTTGCTGGCGGCCAACGGGCCGATGAAGCTCGCCGCCCTGCGCGCCGCGGCCGACGCGCCCAAAGCGGCAAGCATCTTGCAAGCTGACGTCTATGGCTGGTTCGAACGGGTGGAGCGCGGCATCTATGCGATCACGCCGAAAGGGCGCGAGGGCCTGGTACAGTTCGATCGCCGGCCGGCATAGATGCTGATCGCCCAGCTCTCCGATCCGCACGTCCGGCCCGAGGGCGTCCTCTACCAGGGAGTGGCCGATTCGAACGCGCAGTTCGCAGCTGCGATCGCGCAGGTGAACGCCCTGGATCCGCGGCCCGATCTGGTGCTGCTGAGCGGCGACCTGGTGGACAAGGGCACGCCGGCCGAATACGCGAAGCTCCGCGCGATCCTGGCCGGCCTCAAGAGCCCGTTCCTGGTCATCCCCGGCAATCACGACGACCGCGATGCCTTCCGCGAGGGGTTCCGGGACCATTTCTATCTGCCGGCGACGGGACCGATGAACTATGCCGCGGGCGAGCATGGGCCGGTCCGCGTGGTGGCGATCGATGTCACCTTGCCGGGCGCGCATCATGGTGAGTTCGGCGAGGAGAGCGCGGCATGGCTTGACGGAGCGCTCGCGGCCGAGCCGGCGAGGCCGACCGTCGTCATGATGCACCAGCCGCCGTTCGACACCGGCATCCCGTATCTCGACCTCTATTCCTGTCGTGAGGGTTGGCGGCTGGCCGATGTCGTGTCGCGCCATCCCCAGGTCGAGCGCATCGTCTGCGGCCATGTCCATCGCTTCATGCAGCTGCGCTTCGGCGGCACGACGCTCTGCACTGCGCCGTCGACCACGACGGCGATCGCCCTGCAGCTGCGGCCCGACGCCCAGCCGGCGTCGCATGTCGAGCCGCCGGCGATCCTGCTGCATCACTGGCGGCCGGGGACGGGCCTCGTGACGCACTTCGTGCCGGTCGGCTCGTTTCCGGGCCCTTATCCCTTCGCCTGAAGCGAGCGGCTGCAACCCGGACGAGCCCTTTGACATCCGCAGGCGCGGGCTGTTGAGTGCGGCCGCAATGCCCGATGCCAACCCGTCCGACGATGCCCTGCATCGCTTCTCCGCAGCGGTGAAGCGTCTGTTTCCGACGGCATTGTGGCGGCCGCTCCGCGCGCTCGGGACCGGCCTGCTGGCGCCGTGGCGCTTCGCCTTCAGGACCGGCCACTTCCGCAGCAGCCTCGCCATGTCGGCGCGCGCCGCCGACGGCACGGCGATCCCGTGGTACACCTATCCGGCAATCGATTTTCTGGCGCAGCGCGACTTCGGCGAGCGCCATGTGCTGGAGTTCGGCGGCGGCCAGTCGACCGTGTGGTGGTCGAGGCGGGCGCGCTCGGTGCTGACCTTCGAGGAGAACGCCGGCTGGATGGCGCGCGTGAGGCGCGAGGTCGGCGCAAACGCCACCCTGTATCACGTGCCGATCGACGGCGCAGACCCGATGGGCGAGATCCGCGGCCTGATCGCGGCCAATCCGGTGACGAAGTTCGACGTCATCGTGGTCGACGGCCATCTCAGGGAGAAGGCCGTGGCGCTCGCTTTCGAGTACCTAGCGCCGGGCGGCGCGCTGCTGCTCGACAACGCCGAGGGCTACGGCTTCTACGAAGAGACGTCGAGACACGACTGCCGGCGGATCGACTTCTTCGGCTTTGCACCGGGCGTCGTGATGCGGCACTGCACTTCGCTGGTGTTCGTCGGCGACTGCTTCCTGCTGTCGCAGAAGATTCCCATCCCGTACATCGAGCGGGTCTGAACGTGCCGGCAGTCATGGCCTTTGACATCGGCCGGACTCGGCGGTTGAGTATCGGCGGGGAGCGACACGTCATGACCGTGCAGGGGGCCCGCTTCTGTTGACCTCGATCGACTGGCTGATGCGCGGCGTCCTGGGCCTCGGCGGGGTGCTGCTGGTCTGGCTGGCCTGGCCGGTGTCGAAGGGCGCCTGGCAGGCGCAGTACACCGACCCCGTCACCACCAACCTGCGGCTGAACTACAAGGTCACCTTCGATGCGATGCTGGGCGCGCTCGACGCGATGAACCGCGCGGTCGAAGCCGACCCGACGGCGACGCGCCATCTGCAGCGCTCCGAGCTGCTGACGGCCGCGGCGCTCCTGCCGGCTTTCGCACCCAAGCCCGAGCAGCGCAGCGAATGGCTGAAGCGCGCCGAGGCCGACCTCGTCTTCGGTCTCGGCCGCGATCCGGCGCGCGGCGTGGACTGGCTGAGGCTGGTGACCGTGAGGCTGGCGCTCGAAGGGCCGTCCCAGCGCACGGTCGCGCCGCTGCTGATGTCGATCGACACCTCGCCGATGATGCAGCCGATCTGGCCGGTCCGCCTGCGCCTCATTCTCGAGAATTGGCAGGTTCTGACGCCCCAGCAGCGCGACATCATCAGCATGTACGTCGCCAGGACCTGGCAGCTCAGCACCGACCGGCGCTGGTTCGCCGCGACGATCCAGAGCCCGGTGGACGAGCTGTTCATTCGCTACTTCGTGCGCAACGAGGCGGGCGCCCAGGACGAGATCACCCGCATGCTGGCCGAGAGCCGAAAGAAATGACCGGTTGGACCGAAGAAAGCCGCGAGGCCGGCTCTGCGGTGTTGCGCGACTGGCGTTGGCTGGCCGGCCGCGTCGCGCACGGCGCGGTCGTCTTCCTGTTCTTCGCCCTGGTCGTGCTGGCGGCGCTGCCGATGGGCGCCAACCGCGACTGGGCGTGGGCCCCGCTCTGCGTGATGCTGGGGCTGGTGGCGATTCCGATCGCGGCGGGACTGGGCGCCCGCGGCGGTCACGCGATGGCGCCGGCCGAGCGGCTGCCGCTCGCGGTGCTGGCCGGCTGCTGGCTCTTCTTCATGGCCTTCGGGCTGTGGCAGACGACGAGCTGGACGCCGCGCTCGGGCGACGCCTGGCTGTTCGCGCGGGCGTCCGAAGTCCTCGGGCAGACCCATGCGCCGGTCCCGGCGATCGCCGCCGACCTGGCGCGCAACGCGTTGCTGAGGGCGCTCGCCTGCGCGCTGATCTTCCTGATGGCGCGCGCGGTGTGCCTCGATCGCGATCGGGCGCGCTGGCTGTTGATCGCGTTCGTGGCGAGCGGCGTGATCGTGGTGAGCTACGGCCTGGCCATGCAGGTGTCCACCCACTCCTGCTATGTCGGCAGCTACCTGCGCAAGCAGTTCGAGTACAACCCGAGCGATCACTGCCTGATGGGCGGCACCTTCGTCAGCAGCAACTCGTTCGCCTGCTACATGGGGATGGCGATCGTCGCGGCCGTGGCGCTGCTGCTCGGCAGCCGGCGCAAGAGGGAGGAGTCGCCCTACGGTCACGACGAGGAGGAGGATTTCCGCTTCGTCGACTGGTTCACCGGCACCCGCGTCATCCAGCTCGCCGCGATCTTCCTCATGCTGGGCGGCATGCTGCTGTCGGCCTCGCGCGCCGGCTTTGCCGCGACCGCCATCGGTGGGCTGGCACTCGGCCTCCTGCTGATGCGGGGCCGCTGGCGCTCGCGGCCGGAATTGGCGCGCGCCTTCTTCGTCGGCCTGGCTGTCTTCATCGTGGTCGGGCTGGTGGCCGGCAGCGCGTTGCTCACCAAGTTCGCCGACTCCTCCGATTCCTTCTCGCGTTTTCGTATCTGGTACGTCGCCCTGCAGGCGATCTGGCTGTCGCCCTGGCTGGGCTGGGGGCTGGGCAGCTTCGCCGACATCTACACCGTCCTCCAGCCGGCCAGCATCCTCATGCCCAACAACCTCGCCCATTCCACGCCGCTCGAGGCCGTCGTCGAGTTGGGCGTGATCGCCGCGCTGCCGGCGATGGCGGTGGTGGCGCTGCCCTGGGCGATCTGCCTGCGCGGTGCTTTCCGCCGCCGGGTCTCCCATCGCTACCTGCCGGCCGCCGCCTTCTCCGTGGCGGCCGTGGCGATCCTCCATTCGGTCGTCGACTTCAGCCTGCAGATGCCGGCCATCGGCTTCGTCACCAGCGCCATGCTGGGAATGGGCTGGGCGCAGGCCTTCGGCCGCCGCGACCGGATGCCGGAAGGCTTTACCCCGTGGGAATAAGTCAACTATAGTCATCGAGGGTGCAAACATGCCCGTGGGGGGACATGTTTGCGCAAGTGGGTGATCGACGTGTGAGGCGAGGTGCGTCGCGGCCGGCGGCTGCGCGCGCTTTGCGGTCAGTTTTGGGTGCCATGGTGCGTAAAGCGATTCCTGCCGGCTCGAAGGCGCCGTCGAGCGAACCGTCGGTGGCGGAGGCCGGCCCGCGCCTGCGCTCGGCTCCCCAGCGCTTCATCGAGACCTGGGTCGACGCCCTGCTGGGCTTCCTGTTCTGCGTCGTGCTGCCGATCCCGATCTACGCGACGGACGAGCCGTTCATGGGCCCGTTCGACGCCTCGGAACTCACCATCATCGTCACGGCGATCGCCTATTCGATCGTCTGGTATGCCGGCCGCCGCCTCGATGCGTTTCCCGGCGCCGGCGTCAATGCGAGCCAGATCGCGCCGATCGCGGTCATCACCTATGCCCTGATCGCCGCCATCCTGCTGCTGCTGCGCCTCGACTATTCGCGCATCCAGTTCTTCGGCTCGGGCCTGCTGACCGTGCTCTGGATGGCGGTGATCGCCCAGCTGCGCGCCCGCTATCTGGTGCGAAACTACGCCGTCATGCCGTACTCGGCGATCGCCGCGCTGCCCAAGCTGGCGACCTGCCGCTGGCTCGACTTCGCCGAGGTCCGTCGCCGCAGCCTGCGCGTCGATGCGATCGTGGCCGACCTCGGAGGCGAGATGGAGGAGGGCCAGATCGGGGCGCTGGCCGACGCCGCCATCGCCGGTGTGCCGGTGCTCGACCGCCGCTACATCGTCGAGACGATGACCGGACGCACCCCGCTCGGCGGCCTGACGCCCAACGAGTTCGGCGCGCTGCTGCCGTCGCGGCAGTATCTTGTGGTGCGGCGCGCCGTGGAGCTTGCCCTGACCATCCTGCTGCTGCCGGTGCTGCTGCCGATCCTGGCGGTCGTGGCGCTGCTGATCCGGCTCGACAGCGGGGGCCCGGTCTTCTTCCTGCAAACCCGCATCGGCCGTCAGGGCCGGCCCTTTCGCATGATCAAGTTCCGCACGATGTACGACGGCGCGAGCGGCCCCAGCTTCACCAAGTCGGCCGATCCGCGCATCACCCGCATCGGGCGCTATCTGCGGCCGTGCCGGCTCGACGAGCTGCCGCAGCTCTTCAACGTCCTGAAGGGGGAGATGAGCTGGGTCGGGCCGCGGCCCGAGGCGGCGTCTCTCGAGCAGGGCTATGTGCGCGACATCGAGTACTTCGCGCTGCGCGGCATCGTGCGACCGGGCGTCACCGGCTGGGCGCAGATCAACCAGGGCTACGCCCACGAAGCCGACGCGATGCGTGCCAAGCTCGAATACGACCTCTACTACCTGAAGCACTGCTCGCTGTGGCTGGACATGGTGATCGTGCTCAGGACGTTCGCCGTGGTGTTCCGCGGCACCGGAGCGCGCTAAACTTCTTTCAAGTCATGTGCGGCATAGCAGGCATCCACGCCTATCTCGACGTCGCGCCCCGGGTCGACCGCGGCGAGATCCTGCGCATGAACCGGCGCATGGCGGCGCGCGGGCCCGACGGCAGCGGCCTGTGGCTGAGCGACGACGGCCGGACCGGCTTCGGCCACCTGCGGCTGGCCATCATCGACCTGTCCGAAGGCGGCGCCCAGCCGATGCACGCGGCCAACGGCCGGCTCACCATCACGTTCAACGGCGAGATCTACAACTACCGCGAGCTCAGGGCCGACCTGCAGGCCAAGGGCCGCCGCTTCAGGAGCGAGTCCGACACCGAGGTGCTGCTGCAGCTCTACGACGAGTACGGCGCCGACATGGTGCGCCGCCTGCGCGGCATGTTCGCCTTCGGCCTGTGGGACGCGGGAAAGCGCACGCTGCTGCTGGCGCGCGATCCGCTCGGCATCAAGCCGCTCTACTGGGCGGACGACGGCTGGACGGTGCGTTTCGCCTCGCAGGCCAAGGCGTTGCTGGCGGGCGGCGCCGTGCCGCGCGATCCCGATCCGGCGGGCATCGTGGGCTTCCACCTGTTCGGCAGCGTGCCCGAGCCCTTCACAGTGTGGCGCGGCATCCGGTCGTTGCCGGCCGGGACCACGCTGACGATCGATGCGACCGGGCCCGGCACGCCCAAAACCTACTATGACGTCGCGACGGCCCTCGCCGGACGCGCCGCGGCGGCGCCAGCCAATGACGATCCGCGCGCCCGCCTTGCCGAGGCGGTCCGCGATACGGTGCGCCATCATCTGGTGGCCGACGTTCCGGTCGCAGTGTTCCTCTCGGCCGGCCTCGATTCGGGCGCGCTGCTCGGCACCATGGCGGGACTGGGCGTGCGCGACATCACCGCCGTCACGCTCGCGTTCGCCGAGTTCAAGGGGCTGGCGCAGGACGAGGCGCCGCTCGCAGCCGAAGTGGCGGCGCGCTACGGCGCCCGCCACATCGTGCGCACCGTCGATCGCGCCGAGTTCGAACGCGACCTGCCGGCGCTGCGCGATGCGATGGACCTGCCGACCATCGACGGCATCAATACCTGGTTCGTCGCCAAAGCGGCGCGCGAGGCCGGCATCAAGGTGGCGTTGAGCGGCCTCGGCGCCGACGAATGCTTCGGCGGCTATCCCTCGTTCGTCGACCTGCCGCGGAGCGTGCACTGGCTGCGGCCGGTGTCGTGGCTGCCCGGGCTGGGTGCGCTCGCACGGCGCGGCCTGTCGGCGGCGCGCGCGGCCGGCCTCGGCCTGCACGCCAAGGCACCGGGCGTGCTGCAGTACGGCGGCGACTGGGCCGGCGCCTATCTGCTGCGCCGCGGCGTCTACATGCCGTGGGAACTGGGCGAGGTGCTCGACCCGGCGCTGGTCGAGGAGGGGCTGCGCCGGCTGGCGCCGCTCAGCCGCATCGCCGCCGCGCTGCAGGCCGGCACGCCGCTCGGCGACTTCGACCGCGTCGCCGCGCTCGAGACCGCGCTCTACATGCGCAACCAGCTGCTGCGCGACGCCGACTGGGCCGGCATGTCCCATTCGGTCGAGATCCGGGTGCCGTATGTCGACCCGTTCTTCCTGGCGGCGCTGCCGCCGGGCGATGTGCTCGCAACGATGAGGGCCAAGGACGCGGTGGCCGACCTGCCCAGCCCGCCGTTGCCGGACAGCGTCCGCCGTCGGTCCAAGACCGGCTTCTCGACGCCGGTCGGCCGCTGGCTGCGCGACGCGGCGGGCGCTTCTCCCCGACAGGGTGTCGATTTCTCCGCAGCCTCGCGCGACTGGGCGCTCGATGTGTGGCGCGCCGGCTGGTCCGGCCCGGCCGCGGCCTAGCGGCGCGGATGGTCGTTCGCATCCTCGCCCTCGTCGGCGACTGCTACGGCGCGCGTGGCGGCATCGCACGCTACAACCAGGACCTGATCGAGGCGCTGGCCGGCGGCGGCGCAGAGATCGTGATCCTGCCGCGTCTCGGCGACGGGCGCGGCCTCACCCTGCCACAGGGGATCCGCCAGGAGCGGCCGATCTTCAACCGGCTCGGCTATTCGCTCGCGGCGATCGGCGTGGCGTGGCGGCACCGGCCGGTCGATGTCGTCTTCTGCGGCCACGTCTTCATGGCGCCGCTTGCCTTCATGATTGCCCGCCTGTTCGGCGCACGCTGCTGGCTGCAGGCCCACGGCACCGACATCTGGAAGGACCGTCGCGCCCTGGTGCGGCGGCTGATCGAGCGGGCCGATCTCGTGACCACGGTCAGCCGCGAAACGCGCCGCCGCCTGCTGGGTTGGGCAGACCTGGCACCCGAACGGGCGCGCGTCCTGCCCGATACCGTGCAGGACGTCTTCACGCCGGGGCCGCCGTCCGAGGAATTGCGCACGAAGCTCGGACTGGGCGGCGGCCCGATGCTGCTGACGGTCGGCCGGCTTGCTGCAAGCGAGCGCTACAAGGGCCACGAGGCGGTGTTCTCTGTCGTCAGTCGTCTGCGCGAAAGACATCCCGGCCTCGTCCACGTGGTGGTGGGCGATGGCGACGACCGGGCGCGCCTCGAGGCCGTAGCGGCGGCGGTCGCGCCATCCGGCGCCGTGCGCTTCCTGGGCTACGTTCCCGATGCCGAGTTGCCCGATCTCTATCGTCTGGCCGACCTCTATGTGATGCCGAGCACCGACGAGGGTTTCGGCATCGTCTATCTCGAGGCGGCGGCGTGCGGCCTGCGCGTGGTCGGCGGCAAGGGCGGCGGCACGGCCGACGCCATTCCCGACGAGCGTGTCGGCGTGGTGGTCGATCCGTCCGATCACGCGGCGCTCGCCACGGCGATCCTCGGCCAGCTCGACCGGGGCAGGGCCGATCCGGCGGCCGTCGAACCTTACCGGCGCTCGCATTTTGCCGCCGCCGCCCGGGCACTCCTTGCTCGCCTTCTGGCCCGGCCGCGTCGTATTAGGTCGGGCACATGAGCACGACCGACCGCTCCACCCCGCCGCCCGTCCTCGTCCTCGAGGCCGGCCGCGCCGACCGCCAGTACTGGTGGGACCTCTGGCGCTACCGCGAGCTGTTCCTGATCCTGGCCTGGCGCGACGTCGCGGTCCGCTACAAGCAGACCCTGATCGGCGTGGCGTGGGCCTTCGTGCGCCCTTTCATGACGATGGTGGTGTTCACCGTCGTGTTCGGCAAGATCGCCAAGCTGCCGACCGAGGGCGATGCGCCGTATGCCGTGCTGGTCCTTGCCGGCCTGCTGCCGTGGACGCTCGTCTCGTCCATCCTGTCCGACGCCTCGAGCAGCGTGATCGGCAGCGCGCAGCTCGTCACCAAGGTCTACTTCCCGCGCCTCATCGTTCCGATGGCCACGGTGGTCGTGGCATTGATCGATTTCCTCGTCAGTCTCGTGATCCTTGCCGGCATGATGGCCTGGTACGGCGTGGTGCCGGGATGGCAGATCGTGCTGCTGCCGTTCTTCGTGGCGCTTGCCGTGATCGTCGCGATCGGCCCCGCGGTCTGGATGGCGGCGACGATCGTGAAGTACCGGGACTTCCGCTTCGTCATTCCGTTCGTGATACAGGTCGGCCTCTACGTTTCGCCGGTCGGCTTCTCCGCCAAGATCGTGCCCGACCACTGGCAGCTGCTCTACAGCCTGAACCCGATGGTCGGCGTCATCGACGGCTTCCGCTGGTCCATCCTGGGCGGCGCGAGCCCCCTTTACCTGCCGGGCTTCGCCATCAGCCTGCTCGTGGCCGCCGGCATGCTGTGGTACGGCATCCGCACCTTCCGCCGCACCGAGCGCGGCTTCGCGGACCTGATCTGACCATGTCCGACGTCGTGATCCGCGCCGACAAGCTCGGCAAGAAATTCATCATCGGCCACCAGCTCCAGTACGATGCGGTTCTGGCCGAGGCGCTGATGCGCCGCGCCCGCAACTTCGTGCGCAAGGGGCTCGACGTGCTGCGCGGCCGCGCCGTCGTCGAGGGCGACGTCGTCGAGGAATTCTGGGCGTTGCGCGACGTCGACTTCGAGATCAGGCGTGGCGAGGTCGTCGCCATCATCGGACGCAACGGCGCCGGCAAGACGACGCTGCTCAAGATCCTGTCGCGCATCCTCGAGCCGACGGCAGGCCGGGTCGAGATCGCCGGCCGTGTCGCGAGCCTGCTCGAGGTCGGCACGGGCTTCCATCCGGAGCTGACGGGCCGCGAGAACATCTTCCTGAACGGCGCCATCCTCGGCATGACGCAGGCCGAGGTGAAGGCGCGCTTCGACCAGATCGTCGACTTCTCGGGCGTCGAGAAGTTCATCGACACGCCGATCAAGCGCTATTCGATCGGCATGTACGCCCGCCTCGCCTTCGCGGTCGCGGCCCATCTCGAAACCGAGATCCTGTTCGTCGACGAGGTCCTGGCCGTCGGCGACGCCGAGTTCCAGAAGCGTTGCCTCGACCGCATGTCGGAGGTGGCCAGCGCGGGCCGCACCGTCCTGTTCGTCAGCCACAACCTCGCCGCCATCTCGGCGCTGACGCATCGCGGCATCGTGCTGAAGGAAGGCAGGGTGATCTTCGACGGCCCGACCGAGGCGGCGGTCGCGCACTATTCGGACTCGCTCAGCAAGGGCCGCAAGGACCGCAACTGGGGCAAGGGCAAGGCCACGACGTTCGTCTCCGCCGACCTGCTCGACGAGAACGGCGCGCCGACCGACACCTACGAGCCCGGCACGCCGCTCGTGCTGCGCATCGAGCTGGAAACGTCGGGCATGCCGGGCATGACGCTCGAGCTCACCCTGCGCGACTCCAACAACCTGCCGGTGGCCTTCTACTCCTCCCAGGTCTTCTCGCAGGTCGAGGTGCCGCACGAACCCGGCCGCTATGTCTGCACGGTGCGACTGAAGCCGTATTTTCTTGCCTCGGGCGGCTACAGCTTCGACCTCGGCACCAACTACATGACGATCATGTCCGACCACGACGTCGACAACGCGGTCGCGTTCCACGTCGCCGCCTCGAACCCGGGCGGCGGCACCTTCGACTTCAAGCAGGACTACGGGCTCGGCGCGCACGCCATGCTGCTCGACGCACCGGTGACGTTCGAGCGGATCGGCAATGCGAGCGTCGGCGACGGCCCCCCGGCGGGGTCCGGCTGACGCCGGCCGATGCGCCGCACGGTCTGCATCGTCAGCCCCGGCAACCTCGCGTCCAATCCGCGGGTGCTGAAGGAGGCCGACGCGCTCCATGGTGCGGGCTACGACGTCACGACCATCGCCTGCGACTACACCGAGGCCCTGCGCGAGGCCGACGACGAGATCGCCGCCGGCGTTCCCTGGAAGGTCGTCAGGGTGCCGCGCTCGGCAGGCGAGGGGTTGGCCTCGCGCCTGGCGCGGCCGCTGGCCGGGGCGGTCGCCGCAATCGGGGCGGCCGTGCCGCCCGGCCTCGCGGCACGGGCCTACGGCGGGCCGGTCGCGGCCCTGACGGCGCGCGCCTGCGATATCCGGGCCGACCTCTACATCGCCCACTATGTCGCCGCACTTCCGGCCGCGGCCGCGGCGGCCCGGCGGCACGAGGCGCTGCTGGGCTTCGACGCCGAGGACTTTCACTCGGGCGAGGGAACCGGCGCGCCGGGCGACGACCTGCGCATGAGGATGGTCGAGGCGGTGGAGCGTGCGATCCTGCCGGCCTGCAGCCACCTCACGGCCGCGGCGCCGCTGATCGGCGAGGCCTATGCCGAGCGCTACGGCATCGGCGTGCCACTCACGGTGCTCAACGTCTTCCCGCTGTCGATGGCGCCGGCACGCCGTGCCGCGCGCGAGGGCGAGGGGCTCCGCGCCTACTGGTTCTCCCAGACGATCGGCCTCGATCGCGGGCTGCAGGCCTTCATCGCGGCGATGGCGCGGACCCGCACGCCCGTGACGCTCGACATCCGCGGCAGCAACCGCTGGGGCCACGGCGATGCGCTGGTGGCGCTGGCACGATCGCTCGGCATCGGCGAACGCGTTCGGCTCCTGCCGATGGCGCCGCCGCACGAGATGGTGCGCCTGGCGGCGGCCTGCGACATCGGCCTGTCGCTGGAAACGGAAATCAGCGAGAATCGCAGGCTGTGCCTGACCAACAAGATCTTCACCTACCTCCTGGCGGGCGTGCCGGTGATCATGAGTGACACGCCGGCGCAGCGGCGCCTCGCGCCGGACCTGGGGGACGCCGCGCGGCTGGTCTCGCTGGCCGACCCGGCGGCCATTGCCGACGCATTGGACGGACTTGCGCCCGTTGCGGCGCTGGAGGCGTCGGCGTCGGCGGCGTGGCGGCTCGGACGGGAACGCTACAACTGGGACCGCGAACAGGCGGTGCTGCTGGGATCGGTGGCCGCCGCGTTCGACCGGCGCACGTCGGCCGGCTGATGCGCCTGCTGCTGACGGCCGATCCCGAAATCGAGGTGCCGCCACGGCTCTATGGCGGCATCGAGCGCATCGTCGACGTGCTGGTGCGTCGCCTGCGCGCGGCCGGGCACACGGTCGGACTGGTGGCGCGGCCCGGCTCGGAGTGCCCGAGCGACGCCTTCTTTCCGTGGCCCGGGCTCAGCTCGCTCTCGAAGCTCGACACGCTCTCCAACATGGTGGCGCTGCGCCGCGCGGTGCGCGCCTTCCAGCCGGACGTCGTCCACAGCTTTTCGCGCATCGCCTACCTGCTGCCGCATCTGCGCGGCGGCGTGCCGATCGTGATGTCGTTCCAGCGCGAGCCGACGCATCGCACGGTTGGCCTCGCGGTGCGGCTGGCGGCGCCGGGCCGGATCACGTTCACGGGCTGCAGCGAGTACATCGCGCGCCAGGGCCGGCTGGCCGGCGGCGAATGGCACGGCATCCCGAATTTCGCCGACACCGAGGCGCTGACCCTCGCGCCATCGGTGCCCGACGACGCGCCGCTCGTCTTCCTGAGCCGCGTCGAGGAGATCAAGGGCGCGCACTGGGCGATCGAGATCGCGCGGCGGAGCGGCCGGCGGCTGGTGATCGCCGGCAATCACTCGGAGAAGAACGACCCGGAGGGCGAGTTCTGGAGGCGCAAGATCGCGCCGGAGATCGGCATGGGCGGGATCGAGTATGTCGGCCCGGTCGACGACGTCCGCAAGAACGCGCTGCTCGGCCAGGCGCGCGCCATGCTGGTGCCCATCCAGTGGGACGAGCCGTTCGGCATCGTGTTCGCCGAGTCGCTGGCCTGCGGCACGCCGGTCATATCCTGTCCGCGCGGCGCCTTGCCGGAAATCGTCCGGGAGGGCGTCGACGGCTTCCTGATCCGGTCGATCGAGGAGGGCTGCGCGGCGGTCGACAAGGTGGCGGCGCTCGACCGCGCCGGATGCCGGCGTCGCGCGGTCGAGCATTTCTCCGCGGACGCCGTCGTGGCGCGCTATCTCGATCTCTATTCCAGGGTGCGCGCCCGGCTGGCGGGTCCATGACCCGGCGCGTCGCCATCGTCAGCGGCCACTTCGCGCCTTCCAACCTGGTCGGCGCGCAGCGCGCGCGGCTGTGGTCGCGCTATCTGCCGGAGTTCGGCTGGGAGCCCGTCGTGGTGACTGGCGATCCCGCCGAGTACGAGGAGAAGCCGGACCCCGACCTCGGGCGGCTGGTCGCGCCGGGGTTGAAGGTGATTCATGCGGAGACAATGTCGACGCGGCCGCTCCGACTGGTCGGCGACATCGGCGTGCGGGCATTCCGGGGCTGCTATCGCGCGCTCGTGCGCATGGCGCGGGCGGGCGAGATCGACTTCGTGATGGTGACGATCCCCTCGAACTTCCTCGGGCCGGTCGGTCGGCTGGTCCATCTGCGCACCGGCCTGCCATTCGGCATCGACTACCAGGACCCGTGGGTCAATCGCTGGCCGGGGGTCGAGGTACCGTTCAGCCGGGCCTGGGCGTCGCATCATCTGGCGCGCCTGCTCGAGCCGTGGTCGGTGCGCGGTGCCGCACTGATCACCGGCATGGCGCCGGGCTACGTGGCGGGCATGCTCGAGCGCAATCCGGAGGTCGCGAAAGGCGCGGTGCTGGCCTACATGCCGATGGGCAGCGCGCCGGAGGATTACCGGCTGGTCCGCGAACTGGACCGGCCGCCCTTCCTGTTCCAGCCGGGAGACGGCCGCTTCCACATGATCTATGCCGGCGCGCTCCTGCCGGCTGGCCTCGTCGTCCTCGACGCCTTCCTGGCCGGCCTGCGCGCGCTGCGCGAGCGCGCGCCCGGGATCGCGTCGCGACTCATTGTCCACTTCGTGGGAACGGGCAGCTCGCCCGACGATCCCAAGGGGTTCCGCGTGCTGCCGCGTGCCGCCGCCGCCGGCGTCGAGGCCATGGTGAGCGAGCATCCGTCGCGCATCGGCTATGTCGACGCGCTCAACCACCTGATGCGCAGCGATGCCGTTCTGGTGCTGGGCTCGACCGAGCCGCACTACACGCCGTCGAAGGTCTTCCAGGCGATGCTCTCGGAGCGGCCGGTGTTCGCCATGCTGCACCGGGACAGCACGGCGGTGGGCATGATTCGTGCCGCCCGGGTGGGCGAGGTGCTGACGCTCGGCGAGACGGATCTGCCGGCGCCGGCGGCGGTCGCCGACGCTCTGCAGGCCTTCGTCGAGCGACCGGCCTACGATCCGGCGACCGTCGATCGGAGTGCCTTCGACGCCTTTTCGGCACGCGAATCGACTCGCCAGTTCGCCGCGGCACTGGACCGCGCGGTCGCGAAGGGACCACGCCCATGAGGCGGCGCATCGGCTTCCTGGCGAGCCATCCGATCCAGTACTACGCGCCGATCTTCCGCGCGCTGGCCGGGCTCTGCGACCTCGCGGTCTTCTTCGCCCATCGTCAGGATGCCGAGCAGCAGGCGCGCGCGGGCTACGACGTGGCGTTCGACTGGGATGTCGACCTGCTGTCCGGCTATGAAAGCCGCTTCCTCGCGAACGTGGCGCGACGCCCGTCGACCGCTCGGTTCGGCGGCTGCAACACGCCCGAGATCGGCGAGGCGATCGCGACCGGCGGCTTCGATGGCTTCGTCGTGCCCGGCTGGTCGCTGCGTTCGTACTGGCAGGCCGTGCGGGCCTGCCGCCGCGCCGGCGTCCCCGTGATGGTGCGAGGGGACTCGCAGCTGCCGGGCCAGCGCGGCGGTGCGGCGCGCCTCGCCAAGGCCGCGCTGTTTCCCGCGCTGCTGAGGCAGTTCGACGGGTACCTCTATGTCGGCCGGCGCAATCGCGAGTATCTCGAGCACTACGGCGCGCCGGCCGAGCGTCTCTTCTTCTCGCCGCATTGCGTCGACAACGAAGCCTTCTCCGCGGCGAGCGGAGCCGCGCGAGCCCGGTCGGCCGGGGCTTCCGCCGAAGCGGCCCGGCGGCGGGTCCTGTTCGTCGGCCGGCTGGTCGAGGATAAGCGCCCGATGGACCTGATCGACGCGGCAGCGCGGCTGGCCGCGCGAGGTCGGCCGGTGTCGCTCACCATCGCCGGCGCCGGTGCGCTTCAGCAGAGGCTAGCCGCGGCAGCGCAGGCGGGCGGCGTCGACGCGCGGTTCCTGGGGTTCGTCAACCAGAGCGGGTTGCCCGCCGTCTATGCGGCCGCCGACGTGATCGTCCTGCCGTCCGTCGCGCGCGAAACCTGGGGCCTCGTCGTCAACGAGGCGATGGCCTGCGGCGTGCCGGCGGTCGTGTCGGACGCTGTCGGCTGCGGGCCGGACCTCATCGAAGCGGGCGTCACCGGCGCCGTCGCGCCTCTCGGCGACGTTCCCGCCCTGGCCGACGCCATCGACCGGGTGCTGGGCTTCGACGGCAGCGCGACGCGGCGCCGTCTGGCCGAGCTGATGCAAATATATTCGCCGGTCCGGGCGGCCGAGGGGATCGTCGAAGCTGCCGGTGCCCTTGCGAGGCATAATCGGCTAAAATAGAAGCGTGCAGGCAAAAGCGCGCTTCCTCGACACATGACGACCACTACGGCGATGCCGGCGCCTGCCGTGACCAGGCTCGATTACGGCCTTCTCCGGCGCGGGGCGATGTATTTCGCCTTCCTGAACGCCTTCGTGGCGCCGTTCGTGCCCGACCCCGTGGCCTACGGTGCCGGCGCGGCGACGCCCCTCGTTCTTCTGTCGATCGTCGGCCGGCCGACCATGCCGATGGCCGTCGTCTATCTCTTCCTGTGGCAGTGGGGGCAGGTGTTCGCACGCGCCCTGCAGGCCGTCTTCGACGGCCAGTCGATGGCTGCCGGCCTCGACGGGGTCAACGTGCTGCGGGCCTACTGGTACATGCTGGCCGGCCTCGTCACCATGGCGCTCGCCTTCCGCATCGTCCTGAGCGGGATCCGGGCGCCGACGGCGCAGGAATTCTACGCCCACGAGCGCTGGCGGCCGCTCGATCTGACGATGGTCTACGGCGCGGGGCTCGTTGCGGCGACGGTGCTGGGCCTGGTCGGCCGCTCGGCGGGCGCGCTCGAACAGCCCCTGGATGCCGCCGCGCGCGTCAAGGTCGTGGCGCTGTTCCTGCTCTGCACCTACGTCTTCACGACCGGCAAGGGCGGGCGCTTCCTGCTGGGCGCGGTGCTGTTCGAGATCATGGTCGGGTTCACCGGCTTCCTGTCGGACTTCCGCGGTGTCTTCATCTATGTCGCGATCGCCGCTCTCGCGGCGCGCATCCGCTGGACCGGCACGGCCACGGTGATGGCCTTGATCTGGGTGGGCATCCTGCTCTTCCTCGCGCTGTTCTGGACTTCGGTGAAGTCGGAGTACCGCGCCTACGCCACCGGTGACGACGAGACCACGCAGGCGATCAGCGTGCCGCTCGAAGACCGCATGGCCTATCTCGGCGACAAGGTGGTCAATGTCGGGGAGCTGGACTGGGGCAACAACGCCTACCTGCTGCTGATCCGGTTCGCCTATGTCGACATCTTCGGCCAGGTGATCGGTGTCGCCGAGAGCTCGCCCGAGCCGGTCGCCATGCGGCAGTGGAGGGATGCGCTGAGCCACGTCTTGCAGCCGCGCTTCCTGTTCCCCGACAAGGCGGCGTTGTCCGACACCGAGGTCTACGTCCGGCTGGCGCGTGCCGACCCGATGGACCTGATCCGTGCCGGAACGTCGATCAGCGTCGGCTACATGGCGGAGAATTTCGTCGACCTCGGCTTCCCGGGCATGCTGGCCGGCCTCTTCACGATCGGCCTGATGCTGGCGCTCATCATCCGCTACTTCATGAACCAGCCGCTGCCCTGGATGATGCGCGAAGGCATCATCATGGGCTTTGCCTTCAGCATGGCGCGCGACGGCGTCGAGGTCTCGCTGCCGAAGATCCTCGGCGCGATGCTGATGTTCTTCATCGTATGGGTGCTGATATGCAAGTACGCCTTGCCCTATGCGATTCACTGGCTCGACCAGCGGGCGATGACGTCGCGGGCGCGGCTCTCCTGACGGCGCCATGAGCGACATCTCGGTCGTCATTCCGACCTACAACCGGCTGTGGGGACTGCCCGAGGCCGTCGACTCGTGCCGCTCCGCGGCCTGCCGGGTCGAGATCGTGGTGGTCGACGACGGCAGTACCGACGGCACCTGGGACTGGCTGCAGACGCAGCCCGATGTCGTCGCTATCCGCACCGACAATTGGGGGAAGTGCTGGGCGGTGGCCCGGGCGATGCAGGCGGCGAGCGGCGAATACGTGCGTTTCCTCGATTCCGACGATTGGCTGTGCGCGGGCGCCAACGACGAGCAGCTCGCGCTCGCCCGCGAGTCGGGCGCGGACGTGGTCGTCGCCGGCTATGAGGATCGCGACGAGACGACGGGCAGGACGTCGGTCAACGCGTGGGTCGACAGCGACGACTTCATCGCCCAGCAGCTCGGCGAGGTGTGGTCGTCGCACTATTCGGCGTTCCTGTTCCGCCGCGATTTCGTCCGCGACGTTCCGCACCGCCAGGACTTCGCGCTGCGCGACGATCGGATGTTCATCATCGAGGTCGCGATGCGCAAACCGCGCCTGGCGGTCCATCGCAAGCCGGCCTTCGTCTACCGCCACCACGCGGGCGAGCGGCTGGGTCGGCCGGCGGGCTTCATGCGCGACTTCGCCCACTGGACGCACATCTCCGTCTACCGCAAGGCGTTGACCATTCTGGAGAGCCGCGGCGAGCTCACGCCGCGGCGCAGACGGGCCGCGATCGGCGTCATGTGGGACAATTTGCGCAGCTTCGCCCGCGTCTATCCGCGCGAGGCCGCCGAGGTTTTCGACTGGATCCGCCGGATCGACCCGCAGTTCGTGCCGCCGGTCCGGCCGGCCGTGGCGCTCGCCTACAGGATGCTGGGCTTTGCCGCGACCGAGCGCCTGCTCGGCCTGAAGGCCCGGCTGCCATGACATCCTCCGGGGCGGCGGCGCCGGCCGGTGCGGCGGATCGGCCATTGCGCGTCATCCACTGCGTCGGGTTCTATTTTCCCGATTCGACCGGCGGCACCGAGGTGTACGTGCGCGACCTCGTGGCGGCGCTGACCCGCCACGCGGTCGACAGCTCCATCATCGCCGCGACCGACGGCGCCTACGACCGCTACTCGTGGAACGGCGTCGACGTCGTTCGCTACCCGACCGACGCGACGGCGGGAAGCCCGGGGCTGCGGCCGCGCAGCGTGCACGCCCGGCGAACCGCGTTCCAGGACATCGTCGAGGCGGCGAGGCCGGATCTCTTCCACCTCCATTCGTGGACCAGCGGGGCCGGGCTGCCCCACCTGCGCCAGGCGGCCCGGCTGGGCATTCCCTGCGTCGTGACGATGCACGTGCCGTCCGCCCTCTGCATGCGCGGCACGATGCTGCTCAACGATCGCAAGCCGTGCGACGGCTTGATCGACGACCGTCGTTGCGGGGTGTGTTGGGCGCTCGACCGCGGCATGCCGCGGCCGCTGGCGCCGCTGGTCGCGTTCCTGCCCAAATGGGACGTCACGGACAGTCTCGTCTCGCGCCTGTCACAGCGGGCGGCGTCGCTGCTCTCGGCGCGCGCCAACGCCGAGACCAAGGCGCGCCAGCTCCGCTCGATGGCGACCCTCAGCGAGCGCATCGTGGCGCCCAGCGAATGGGTGCGGGCGGCGCTGGCGGCAAACGCCATTCCGCCGGAGAAGATCCTCGTCTCGGGGCAGGCCGCGAGCGACGCCTTCGCCGACCGCCGTCCGCGACCGCTCGGCGGGGCGGACCGGCGCGAGATCGTCATCGGCTTTCTCGGGCGCCTCGAACCCTACAAGGGCGCGGACATGCTGGTGCGGGCGCTGGCGCGGCTTCCGGCGGACCTGCCGGTGCTGTTGCGCATCGCCGGCGTCGGAAGCGATGCGGCCTATGCGCGGCGGCTCGAGGCGGCGGCGGCGCGCGACCCGCGGATCCGGCTGGTCGGCCTGGTCGAGCACGAGCAGGTGCCGCAGTTCCTGCGGGATATCGACGTGCTCGCCGTGCCGTCGCGCTACATGGAGACCGGGCCGATCGTCGTGCTGGAAGCGCGGGCGCTCGGCATCCCGGTGATGGGGGCCGACCTCGGCGGCATCTCCGAGCGCGTCCACGACGGCGTCGACGGATGGCTGCTGCCGTTCGACGATCCGGCGCCGTGGGCCGAGGCGATCCGCGAGGCGGCGACCGACCGCGCCAAGGTCGCGCGCCTGTCCGGCAACATGCACCGCGCGCGCTCCAACGACGACGTGGCGTCGGAGATGGCGGCGCTATACCGGCAGATCGTATCGGCGCGCGCCCATGCCTAGCCGGGCGCCCCTGAACCTCTTCTACGAGGAGCCGGACGCCGACCGCTGGGCGCCGTTCGACCGCTATCCTCGCCGCATGGTGCGCTGGGCGCTGCGCGGGCCCAAGCCGCCCGGCGGCACGATGCGCGTCTATCTCAACCTGTGCATGGGCCTCGACCGGCTGGGCGTGCCTTACCGCGCCAACGACTACGCCCACATCCGCCGCCATCCGCACGAGCTGGCCTGCGTCATCGGTCAGCCCTACGTGCTGTCGAAGATTCCGCAGGAGACGCCGATCCTGTTCGGCACCTCGATCTACAACCATCCCAGCGACGATCCGGACCTCTTGCGCCGCCGCCCGATCCGCCGCGTCCTGGTGCCCAGCCCGTGGGTCGAACGGATGTTCTCCACGGTCTGGCCGGGCGCCGTCAGCATCTGGCCGTCCGGCATCGACACCGAGCGCTGGTCGCCGTCGAGGCGCGCCAACAAGGACGTCGACGTGCTGATCTACGACAAGATCGCGCGCCATCGCGACCGCTACCTGCGATCCATCGTCGAGCCGCTGCTGGCCGAACTGCGCCGCCGCCGGCTCAGCGTCGAGGTCCTGCGCTACGGCTTCTACCGCGACGAGCAGCTGCACGACCTCAGCCGGCGCAGCCGCTCCATGGTCTATCTCAGCCATCACGAGACGCAGGGCATCGCCGCCCAGCAGATGCTCGCCTCCGACGTGCCGCTGTTCGCCTGGGACCAGGGTGGCCTGTGGAAGGACCCGAAATACGCGCCGCATCTCGTGCGCGTCGGCCCGGTGACCTCGGTGCCTTACTGGGACGAGCGGTGCGGCCTGAAGTTCAGGAACGGCGGCGACGTGCTCCGTCAGTTCGACAGGTTCTGGTTCGGCGTCGAGGCCGACATGTACGCGCCGCGCGAGATGATCGTCGAGCGCTTCACCCTCGAGAACCAGGCCGTCGCCTACCTGGCCCTCGTCGACACCTACGGCGGGGTCTGAGACAACCGCTTGAGCCGCCGCAGCACGGCGCGCGGCAGGCCGATTTCCACGAGGAAGCGCCGGGCCACATCGCGCAGATTGTAGACCAAGGCGCGGAAGCTCGAGTTCCTGTTGACGACGATGCGCAGATTGGCGTCGAGTGCGTCGGCCCACCAGGTCTTGTAGGGCTCGAGGCCGCGCATGAAGTCGAACGTGCGGCCGCTCGCGGCGTAGTGCTCCATGATCGCGTAGAGCAGGACTGCGCCGATCCGGCTGTGACGCGCGGCGCGGTCCATGGCCGGCATGTAGTAGTAGATCTTGCCCGCATCGACGAAGCCGAAATGGGCGGCCACGACGCGGCCACCCTCTTCGGCGAGCGAGAACTCGATGGCGTCGCGCATCGTCGGGCTGGTGCGTAGCGCTTCGAGGAAGGCCCGATACTGCGGATCGGCCAGCGGGCTTTCGGGCCACGCCTGGCAATGGAGCGCCTGAAAGGTCGGCCATGCCTCGTCGATCGCGGCACGACAATCGAGGCGGAGCGTCGTGCCGCCCTCGATGAGCGTCCGCATGCGGTTGCGGACGTGCCGGACCTGGCGCTGGTCCGGCGACTCCTCGACGATCCGGTCGGCTCGCAGCCGACGCGTCGCGATGTAGGAGGTGATGTGGGAGCGCACTGTCCAGTCGTGGCGGCCCTGGGCAGCCTGCAGGATCTGGAAAGTCGCTGGATCGCGCGTGCAGAAAGGTTGCAGGTCGGCGACGTCCCACCTGTCGCGGTTGGCGTCGAGTACGTCGATGATGGCCGCGACGGCGCGGCGGCGGTCGGTGCCGGACCGGATCATGAAGTTCTGGTAGTCGGCGATGCCGTAGACGATCGCCTCGGCGACACGCACCGTCCACGCCAGGCGGCGCACCCGCGTAAGGCAAAGCGGCGCAATGGCCACGATCTCGCCCGACGGCTGGTCTCTCACCACGACGATGAAGAGCTCGGAATGCGGTCGGCTGTGTGCGAAGAAGAGGAACGCCCATTCCCAGCG
>Ga0172367_10002462_pt1 | contig 25378 bp, 25 predicted proteins | sample Lak10m_FD_114542 | JGI IMG/M metagenome (GOLD analysis project Ga0172367, IMG submission 114542) | Freshwater microbial communities from Kabuno Bay, South-Kivu, Congo - kab_022012_10m | ecosystem: Environmental > Aquatic > Freshwater > Lake | place: Democratic Republic of the Congo: South-Kivu...
ATTGCGGATGTTGGTAGCAGTACGTGCGATGGCACCTGTTGATGCGAAGCCGCCAAACAGCGGTGAGAAAATGTTGGCGATGCCCTGGCCGACCAACTCCTGATTGGAATCATGCTTGGTACCAGTCATGCCGTCCGCTACCACGGCTGACAGCAGTGACTCGATGGCACCCAATAGCGCAATGGTGAAAGCTGGCCCGATCAGTTGTAATACTTCGGATAATGTTACCGAGGGCGGCTCGAAATGCGGCAGGCTCTGCGGGATTCGAGGGTGTCCCGAATTTTGTGTAAACGGGGTTTAGGTTAACGGATAGGCATCCGCTCCTCGAACATGATGCTAAACCGATTGAGGGCGCCTTTCCAGTTTTGCAGTGGCATGGTCCATTTCTGGCTGATATTCATCAGCGCCAGGTAGAACAATTTCAGCAATGCCTCGTCGCTGGGAAATGATCCGCGGTTCTTGGTGATCTTGCGCAGACTCATGTTCACCGACTCGATGGCATTGGTCGTGTAGATGACCTTTCTGATCTCCGGTGGATAGTCGAAGAACGGGATGATACGAATCCAGTTCCGCCGCCAGGATTGCACGATGGGCGGATAGTCAGCGCCCCACTTTTCCTCGAATTCATCCAGACGAGTTTCGGCCTCCTCCACGGTGGCCGCGGCATAGATGAGGCGCAAGTCGGCGGCAACCGCCTTGCGCAGCTTCCAGCTGACGTAATTCAGGCTGTAGCGTACCAGGTGCACGATACAGAGCTGCACGGCCGTCTTGGGATAGACCGCTTCAATGGCTTCAGGGAAACCCTTCAGCCCATCGACGCAGGCAATGAAGACGTCCTGCACGCCGCGGTTCTTCAGTTCGGTCACCACTTGCAGCCAGAACTTGGCACCTTCGGTCTGGGCGATCCAGATGCCGAGCAGTTCCTTCTCACCCGACAGGTTGAGGCCCAGAGCCAGATAGACGGCTTTGGCCCTGACCGTTCCAGCATCCCTTGCCTTGACGTGGATGCAGTCCAGATAGACGATGGGGTACAGCGCATCCAGCGGGCGGGATTGCCAGGCCTTGGCATCGTCAATGACGGCGTCGGTGACGGACGAGATCAATGTTGGGGAGACCTCGGCCCCATACATCTCCTCCAGATGGCTCTGGATTTCCCGCACCGTCATGCCACGGGCATACAGCGACAGGATCTTGTCGTCGAAGCCGGTCCAGCGGGTTTGATGCTTGGGGATGATCTGCGGTTCAAAGCTGCCGTGGCGGTCGCGGGGCACTTCAATCGGCATCTCGCCAAATTCGCCTTTGAGGGTCTTGCGGCTCCGGCCATTGCGGGTGTTGCCGGAGGGATTGGCTACCGGTTCGTTACGGGCGTGGCCAAGGTGTTCGGCCATCTCCGCTTCCAGCGCACGCTCTACCAGTTTCTTGGTGAGTTGCTTGAGCAAGCCGTGCTCGCCAATCAGGTCTTCAGGTTTCTTGTAATCGGCCAGCAGGCTGTCGATCAGTTCGTTGCTTACGGTCATTTCTACTCCTTGCATAGTGACGGCAGTTTCCTACCGAATGACCGTTTACACAAAAATTCTTACACCCTCCGGGATTCCTCCAAAAGCACTACCAATGGTAGCCACGTTTTCAAATTGAAAGACCCACTGCACAACGGTCGCCGTCACCATCGCGATCAGCGGTGCCGGAACCCGCTTGAAAATGCGCGGGGAGAGCAATAGCACCGCCAGCGTCAGCAATGCCAGCGCTGTGGTTTCGGTTTGCATTCCAGGAAAAGCCTCTATCAGATTCCAGAATTTCTGGTGGAAATGCTCGGCACCCTGGACGGGTGACAATCCGAAAAAATCTTTCCATTGACCAACCCAGATAATCACGCCGATACCGCTGGTAAAGCCGACAATCACCGGATCGGGGATGTACTTGATGACGCCTCCCAGCCGCGCAAATCCCATCAACATCAACATGATCCCGGCCATTAGGGTCGCCACCTGCAGGCCGTCGATGCCGTATTTTGCGGTGATGCCGGCCAGAATCACGATGAAAGCTCCAGTCGGGCCACCAATCTGCAGACGGCTGCCGCCGAGCAGCGAAGTTAAGCCGCCAGCCACAATCGCCGTATAAAGACCTTGCTCAGGCTTGGCTCCCGAGGCGATGGCGAAGGCCATAGCCAACGGCAGAGCCACAACCCCAACGATCATACCGGCCAGGATATTGTTGATCCAATGATCCCTGGATAGTAGGCCAGCACGCTTGGCTTCAAGAATAGCAATCATATGGGGCCGATTAAGTTTGTGATCATGTGCGAATTATATTAACATATGGTTAACATTTTATGGAAACAAGCTTATGGAAAACCGCACTGCCCGCCTTACCCTGTTGATCGATCCTACTAAGAAGCAGATTTTTGAAGAAGTTTGCAGCCTGCGCGATTTGACCCCATCCCAGGTCGTGCGTCAGATGATTCGGGATTACGTTCAACAATACGGCACCCCAGAGCAGATTGCGCGCATGCCCTTGAATGCAAAGATGGGGGATCGATGAGGTTACCGATTTATTTGCATCCTCTTCATGAAAGCGATCACCCCAAGCTGATCAAGCTATGGGAGGCATCCGGGTGGATTGATGTTCGGCAAACGGACACCCCGGAGGCATTAGCGAGATTTTTATACCGGAATCCGACCTGCAACCTTGCCGCTTATGCTGGTGCCCGGCTGGTTGGAGCCGTACTTGCCGGCCATGATGGTTGGAGAGGTTATCTCTACCATCTGGCAGTCAAACCGGACTATCGCGAGCGAGGCATCGGCGCCCAATTGGTGAACGCCGCGGTTAGCGCAATCAAGCGTGAAAGCATTCCAAAAGTGCACTGCCTGGTGAAACGCGACAATCTAATTGCCCAGCAGTTCTGGGAGGCTTGCGGTTTTGAACTGCGGGATGAGCTGTATGATTACTCCTTGTAATCGCGCTTGTAGCGTTAACATCAAGTTTGGTTCTTTCATGCCTTTAGTCCACAGATACTCATGGCAAGATATCTGAATACTCTATTGCCGATTGACTTTGCCATCGCAGCTACGATGGCCTGGCTCGCGATCGGACTGCTCGGGCTCTTTGCAACCCGCCGCATCGCGATCGGTGTGCTTTTCCCTGCAGGAGCGCTGTTTGGATTGTTGCTTGCCGTCTCCGGATTCTATGGCCTGAACTCAGCCCCCCAGGTCGCGGTATTGCCGCTGGGGCTTCCCGACTTGCCATTTCACCTGCGTCTGGATGCACTTTCCGCCTTCTTCCTGCTGCTGCTGGGAGCGGCGGCGACAGGGATCACGCTCTACGCATCAGGTTATTTCCGCAGCATGGCGGATGAAAAATCAGGCAGCATGCTGAATCTGCTCTGCCTGCAATATCACGTGTTTCTTGCCAGCATGGCGTGGGTGCTGCTGGCCGACGACGCTTATTTTTTCATGGTGGCTTGGGAAACCATGGCGCTGTCCTCCTACTTCCTCGTCACCACCGACCACGAGATTCCGGATATCCGCCGTGCCGGCTTTCTCTATCTGCTGATCGCCCATGTCGGCGCAATCGGCATACTGCTCTCGTTCGGGGTGATGCAAGGCGGACACGGGGATTACACCTTTGCGACCATGCGTGCCGGGCACCCCGATGCATTTTGGGCAAGTGCGGCATTTTTACTGGCTCTATTCGGGTTCGGCGCAAAGGCCGGCCTGCTACCCCTGCATGCCTGGCTGCCGGAAGCTCACCCCGCCGCGCCATCGCCGGTTTCGGCGCTGATGAGCGGCATCATGCTGAAAACCGCCATTTACGGCATATTGCGCGTGACGTTCGATCTGCTGAACGGCCCCTTATGGTGGTGGGGCGCGTTGATGCTGGTGTTGGGACTGCTGACCGCACTATTCGGCGTGCTCTTCGCCGCAGTGCAGTCGGATATCAAACGGCTGCTGGCCTATTCTTCCGTCGAGAATATCGGCATCATTATTAGCGGCATTGGCCTCACCGTGCTGTTTCACGCTTTCGATGAAAATGCGGTGGCCGCGCTGGCACTGACCGCCACCCTTTACCACGCCCTCAACCACGCCTTCTTCAAGAGCCTGCTGTTCTTGGGCGCGGGCTCGGTGCTGCATGCGACCTCTGAACGTAACATGGCCAGACTGGGCGGACTCATCCATCGCATGCCATGGGTGGCCGGGATGTCACTCGTGGGAACGCTGGCCATCGCCGGGTTGCCGCCGTTCAATGGGTTCGTTTCGGAATGGCTGATGCTGCAAGCCTACCTGCTGACGCCGTCTCTGCCCGAACCCTACCTCAACATGATGCTACCTTTGGGCGCAGCGGCGCTGGCGCTGGCGGCAGCACTGGCTGCATACGCCATGGTCAAATTCTACGGCGTGATTTTCCTCGGCCAGTCGCGAGGACAAAACATGGACGAGGTGCATGATGCCGGAGGCTGGGAGCGGCTGGGCATGGCATGGATGGCAGCAGGCTGCATCCTGCTGGGGCTGTTCCCGGCGACGATCATCCTGCAACTGGATCAGGTCACCCAAATGCTGGTTGGCCACGATCTTGGCAGCAGCGCCATCCGATCCGGCTGGTTGTGGCTCACTCCGGTGGCGGAAGAGCGCGCGAGCTACAGCCCGATGATTCTGCTCGTGGTCATCCTGTCCGGCTTTGCGATCACTTTTCTGGTCGTGAGAAAATTTTACCACGGCCGACTGCGCCGAAGCGCGCCGTGGGATTGCGGATACCCGATGCAGACGGCACGCATGCAGGACAGTGCAGATGGTTTCGGCCAACCGATCAAGCAGATTTTCGAACAGTTCTTTGGCCTGAGCCGGGATGTGCCCAGTCCGTTCGATCCGCATCCGCATTACCAAAGCGAGGTCACCGATCCCTTATGGAAGATTGTCTACCGGCCCATTGCACTCGTTGTGGAGTTTATTTCCAGGCAATTCAGTGTGTTGCAACAAGGCCGCATTTCGGTGTATCTGCTCTACAGTTTCGTGACCTTGATCGCCTTGCTGGCGTTGGTCGGGAGAGGATAACGAGATGAAAGTTTCCACATTGTTGTTCCAGTTCTTCCAGAACGGCTTGGTGTTGCTGCTCGCCCCTTTGCTGCTGGGCTGGGTCAACCAGTGTCGTGCCTGGTTGCAGAACCGCAGTGGTGCGGGGGTGCTGCAGCCGTATCGGATGTTGTTCAAGCTGTTCCACAAGGATGCGGTGCTGGCCCATAACGCCTCCGCGCTGTTCCGTGCCACGCCTTATGTTTTGTTCATCTGCATGTGGCTTGCCGCGACGCTGGTGCCAGTTGTCGCGACCGATTTGCCGCTGTCGGCAGCGGTAGACGTGATCGCGCTGGTTGGCATTTTTGCCTTGGCGCGGGTATTTCTTGCGTTGGCTGCCATGGATATTGGCACGGCGTTTGGCTCTCTGGGAGCACGGCGCGAGATGCTGGTGTCCTTTCTGGCCGAACCGGCGCTGCTGATGGTGTTTTTCACGGCGGCATCCATCAGCGCCAGCACTTCGCTGGTCACCATCGTCGAGAACATAGCCCATCGCGGCTTCTTCATCTACCCATGCCTGGCCTTTGCCGGCGTCGCCTTCCTGATGGTGCTGCTGGCAGAAAATGCGCGAATCCCGGTGGACAACCCGGCCACCCACCTGGAACTGACCATGATCCACGAAGCCATGATCCTGGAATACTCGGCGCGCCATCTGGCGCTGATCGAATGGGCGAGCAGCCTCAAATTGCTGGCATACATGGGAATAGGTTTCGCACTGTTCCTGCCTTTCGGCATCACCGAAGCCGGCAACTGGGCGGCGTTGCCGCTGGCGCTGGCGGCACTGCTGGTCAAACTCATCGCGTCAGGGTTCGGACTTGCCCTGCTGGAAACGCTGTCGGCCAAGCAGCGAATCTTCCGCGTGCCGGAATTTCTCGGCACGGCCTTCCTGCTGGCGGTGTTGGCAATACTCATTCATTACCTGCTGGGAACCTAGAGCCATGACTGAAACCATGCCTATTGCACAGCAGTTGATCAACCTATTCGCCGCCCTGCTGCTGCTGATTGCTTTCGCCATGCTATCGCAGCGACGCATCCTGTCACTGATCAACCTGTTCGCCATGCAGGGATTCATTCTGACGCTGTCTATCGCGGTCACGGGATGGCTCACGCAACAGCACCACTTGTATTATTCGGCGGCCTTGACCCTGATCATCAAAGTGCTGATCCTGCCCTGGCTGCTGCATCGGCTGATCCGCCAACTCAACATCGAGTGGGACGTGGAAACCCTGATCAACATTCCGACCACCATGCTGGTCGGCATCGTGCTGGTGGTATTTGCCTTCAACCTGGCGCTGCCGATTTCCGAGCTTTCCGGGACTATCCTGCGTCATATTCTGGGTATTGCTACGGCCAGCGTGTTGCTGTCGTTCCTGATGATGATCACTCGGCGCAAAGCCGTTCCGCAAGTCATCGGGTTCCTGGCGATGGAAAATGGCCTGTTTTTCGCTGCCACCAGCGCCACTTACGGCATGCCCATGGTGGTGGAACTGGGGGTCGCGCTGGACGTGCTGGTCGGCATGTTCATCTTCGGCATTTTCTTCTTCCATATCCGTGAAACGTTCGACAGTCTGGAAATCCGGCACATGGAAAAGCTGAAGGAAGACTGACATGGAGATTTTTTGGCTACTCGGGATGCCGTTGCTGGGCGGCACATTGCTGGCGCTGACTGGCCACCGTCGCTACGCCCCGGAACTAAATAGCGTCATGAGCCTGGCCACGCTGCTGGCCTCGGCGGCCCTCACCGCCAAAGTCATCCAGAGCGGTCCCGTCACGGCTTTCGACGAACAATTCTTTATCGATCCGTTCAACGTGTTCCTGGTCACGCTGACAGCGTTCGTCGGCTTCAGCACTTCGATGTTTTCGCGACCCTACATGCACAACGAGGCGGTGCACGGCAAACTCTCCACCGCACGGCTACGCCTTTACCACAGCATGTACCAGATGTTCATCTTCACCATGCTGCTGGCGCTCACCACCAATAACATGGGCATCCTGTGGGTGGCGATGGAGGCAGCAACCCTCACCACCGTGCTGCTGGTCTCGCTGTACCGCACGCCGGAAAGCCTGGAAGCGGCGTGGAAGTACTTCATCCTGTGCGGGGTAGGCATTGCCCAGGCGCTATTCGGCACCATCCTGCTTTATTTCGCCGCCGAGAAAATCCTGGGTGAAGGCGGCAATGCGCTGCTATGGACGCATCTCAACGAGGTCAAAGGCTCCCTCGAACCGACCGTACTTTCGCTGTCGTTCATTTTCATGCTGGTTGGCTACGGCACCAAAGCCGGGCTGGCCCCGCTGCACAACTGGCTGCCAGATGCGCATGCAGAAGGCCCAACACCCATATCCGCCGTGCTTTCCGGCCTGTTGCTGAATGTCGCACTCTATGCGGTGGTGCGCGCCAAAGTACTGGTGGATGGCGCCCTGCAAACTCCATTCGCTGGCGACCTGATGATGGGCTTTGGCCTGTTGAGCGTGGTGCTCGCGGCTTTCTTCCTTTCCCGGCAGAAGGACATCAAACGCATGTTTGCGTATTCTTCCATCGAGCACATGGGCCTGATCACCTTCGCTTTCGGTATGGGGGGCGCGGTGGCGACATTTGCCGCGCTGTTGCACATGACCATGCATTCGCTGACCAAGTCCGCCATCTTTTTCGCGGTGGGGCATGCCGCGCAGAAATCGGGTACGCAGTCGATGGATAGCATCCGCGGTCTGATCAAGACCAACCCCACCATAGGATGGGGCCTGGCACTTGGTTCACTGGCCATCCTGGGCATGCCGCCATTCGGCGTGTTCGCCAGCGAGTTCATGATCCTGACCACAGCCATGCACGAGCATGCCTGGGCCACACCTTTCCTACTTACCGCCCTCGGCGTCGCCTTTGCCGCCATCTTCGGCAAGGTACAACCGATGGTATTCGGCGAAACTGTCGGCAAGCGCCTGCCGCACCCACCGGCGTTAATACCGGTCTTCGCACACTTGGCACTGGTCCTGATGCTTGGATTGTATATTCCCCCTTATCTGGTCACTTGGTATCACCAAGCGGCGGCCATGCTGGGATAGAAAGCTGAAGATATGGATTTGCACGATTTCCCCGCCGGCTTAACGGCAATCCCGGGCGCCATGCCCGTCTGGCATAGCGAGGTCAGTCCCGAACAACTGCGTGTGGCATGCACCAGGATCCGGGAAGATGGCGGTCGTCTGGTTTCCCTGTGGGGATCGGACGAGCGGCAACGTGGTGGAGGCTTTGCACTGCATGTCGCGCTGGTTGACCAGCCGGGGTTGATTTGCCTAACGCTGCCCATCGCTGCAGCATCGCCAGAGTATCCAGCGATCGATGACCTGTACCCTGTCGCCAACCGCATGCAACGTGCCGCCTATGACCTGCTCGGCATCCGTGCGCAAGGCACCGCTGACCAGCGGCCTTGGCTCCGGCATAGTGCTTGGCCCGCCGATGCCTTCCCACTGCGCAAGGAATTCAATGCCAAAGCAGCCTATCCAGCAAGTGGGAACAAGTATCCCTTTGTGCAGGTGACGGGTAATGGTGTGCACGAAATAGCTGTCGGCCCGGTGCATGCCGGTACCATCGAACCGGGGCATTTCCGCTTTTCCGTGGTCGGCGAGCGCGTGTTACGCCTGGAAGAGCGCCTCGGCTATACCCATAAGGGTATCGAAAAACTGGCAGAGAACATGTCCGTCGCCGACGCGGCAAAACTGGTCGGGAGGGTTTCCGGCGACAGCACGGCGGCCTATGCTTGGGCGTTTGCCATGGCCGCCGAAAGTATTGCCGGTTTCACACCGCCCCCGCGCTCTCTATGGCTGCGTGCCTTGTTGCTGGAACGCGAGCGCATCGCCAACCATCTCGGCGACTTAGGTTACCTAGGGAATGACGTGGCACTTGCTTTCGGCTTCGCCCAATTCTGGCGGCTAAAGGAAGAGTGGCTACGCACGCAGCATGATCTATTCGGACATCGTTACCTCATGGATTGTATCGTGCCCGGTGGCGTCCGCAGCGAGCTCAATGCTACCGACCTGGTCCGCTTGCTTGATGAGGCTGAGGCCCTGGAGCAGCAAGTCACGAAACTGCAGGATATTTATCATGAGCATGCAGGCGTGCAGGATCGTTTCCTTAGCACTGGACGGGTTGCACCGGAGCTGGCAGCACGACTAGGCCTGACCGGTCTGGCGGGGCGCGCTTCGGCACAAGCCTGGGATTTGCGTGAGCAGTACCCGGCGACACCTTACGATCGACTGGAAGTGCGCATGGCCACCCAACGCAACGGCGATGTGGCTGCGCGCGTGAACGTACGCTTTGATGAAATCTACGAATCACTACGGTTGGTACGCCTCATTCTGAACGGCTTGCCAGCAGGCGCAACCATGCAGGAACTCCCACCATTGCCGGATAACGGCTTCGGCATCGGCTGGGTCGAAGGCTGGCGCGGGGAGGTGCTGGTCGCTCTGCATATCGGAAAAGACGGCGCCATCCATCGCCTGCACCCGCACGATCCTTCCTGGCAGAACTGGCCGGTGCTGGAACATGCCGTGATCGGCAACATCGTGCCGGATTTCCCGCTCATCAATAAATCCTTCAACCTGAGCTACAGCGGGCAGGATCTGTAATGCACAAAATACTCTTCCAGATTCTGCGCACCGGCATCCAGACCGAACACCCGCCAGAGGCCAACCTGGATTACCGCACCCCGGACGCGCAGCAACTGCATGAGGAAATCCTGAAGTGCCTAGGCAAGGCGCTGGTGATCCGGCATGTGGACGCCGGTTCCTGCAACGGCTGCGAACTGGAGATACATGCCCTCAACACGCCGCAGTACAACATCGAGGGGCTGGGCATCAAGTTCGCTGCCAGTCCGCGTCACGCCGACCTGCTATTGGTCACCGGCCCGGTGTCGCGCCACATGGAGGAAGCACTCAAACGCACTTTTGATGCGATGCCGGAACCGAAGCTCGTGGTTGCTGTGGGCGACTGCGGCTGTAACGGCGGTATTTTCGGTGAATCGTATGCCTCATGCGGACGCGTCTCCAATGTCATTCCGGTCGATGTCGTCATTCCCGGTTGTCCACCAACGCCGACCCAATTGCTTCAGGGCATCCTTGCCGCAGTGACACAAAGCAATGCAAGATGAACTGTTATGCCGGAAGCGAGAGTCTGGGTTTGATGTGTTAAATCAGCACTTGGCGCGTTTCCGCAAGGAATCGTTGAATTTGCCGCTCTATTTGTGGATCGAGCATCTGCAAAGGCCGCTGACCGTTCGGACAAGGAAGGCGCTGTGTCGTGCCGAAGAGGCGGCAGATCAACGGTCGTTCGCCGTATACCTGGCAGCCATCGTCGCCAAGATACGGGCAGCTGAGTTCGGCCAGGGCTGCCTGGTGTTCCTCATCACTTTTAACCGGCAGCCTGGCAACTTCTTCGGTCGCGGCGGTGACGGGACCGCAGCAATCGTGACAGCCCGGTTTGCAGGCGAACGCCGGAATGTGCTGGCGGAAGAATCGGATTTTCTGACTAGTTATTGTCATCGCAAAACTTCGCCCCAGTCCCCACGTTTAACCATGAAGAATCTTATCACCATTGAATTATGAATAAAGTCGTTAATCAACTGAAGGACTTACAACAGAGACATCAGGAAGCTGCCGCCAAAGGTTTGCCCGACATGCCATTTATCTATGAAGAAAACACAACACTTACCATGCACTTCGATATGCACTCCGTACAGAGCGTTATGCGCAAGGATGATTCAGAACGTCTGGTGCTAGGCTATACACGGACCATGATGGGGTTTTTGTTTTTTCACCCGGAACCGGAGCGTATCGCCATGATCGGCTTGGGAGGCGGTTCGCTGGCCAAATATTGTGTCAAGTACCTCCCAGATACGCATTTCACCGCCGTTGAAGTCAACGAGAAGGTCATTGCGCTGCGGGACAAATTCAGGATTCCATCTGACAACGAGAAGTTCAGAGTACTACAAGCGGATGGGGCGGATTATGTGGCTAATCGCTCCGAGAAAATCGATGTGCTTCTGGTCGATGGATTTAATGAGGATGGACACCCGGCAAAGCTTTGCAGCGCCGGCTTCTACGACAACTGCTATGCCAAACTGCGGAATGGCGGCGTGATGGCCGTGAACCTGCTTGCAAACGATCTCAAGTACGGCACCTATACGTCCCGGATGCGTGATAGCTTCGATGACAAGGTGGTGGTAGTCGATGCGGAGGAACATGGGAACAAAATTGCGTTTGCGTACAAGGGCAATAACTTCCCTCTCGCTAAGGGCACGCTGCTGGAGCGTATACGTCAACTCGGGCCCAAGCATCCAATCCCTTTGCATAACACCGCTCACAAGATCATGCAGCGTTCAACCGAGCGCATCACTCATGCTGAACTGGAAAAAACTAGGGGTTAATTATGGCGATTATTCCTCCTGCCCACAATACATCCTGGAAAACACCTATCCAGATGGCGCCAATTACGTTTGTGCCGATCGCGGACCTGAGTGGCCGATGAGTTCGGAAGGTAAGGTGCCAAAAAAACGATTAGCGATGAAGTCCTTTTGCGCTTGGGAAGGTGAAACGCTGGTCTTGAATATCCTGGGCACTCCCAGCGCGAAAAAGGATGCTATTGGAAAACCAAAGGGAAATCAGCTGAAGGTCAGCGTCACGGCTGCGCCAGTGGCAGGTCGGGCTACAGATCACATGGTCAGATACCTAGCTGAAGAGTTTGGCGTGACAGTGAAAGATATTGAGGTTGTGTTCGGCAGAATGAATATCAATAAACAACTGCGCATTAAATCACCCAAGCATCTTCCATCTGTTATCAGCAAACATTTAACTCAATAAGTGAAAAATACTTATGTCATTCCATTCTCGATCACTTGCCATTGGCAGCCTCCAACTAATTGAAATAGGCAGATATTAAAAATCTGGAGCTAATTGGAGCGTGATACGCGCAATGGCGAACAGCTGTCGCCATGTGAACTGAGCCGGATAATTCTCACCCAAGGGCCATTGTTGATTCTATACCAGTCATTGCGTCACTTTTCACCTCCGGCAGCAAAGGCCGAGAAGCTGCTGATGGGCTGCAAAAAACTGTCCGTCCGCAATCAGTCTGTTGATGCCATAGCGTCCAAAAACATGATAGGCCGCTCCTGGCCGATTTAAGATGGCTCCCGAATAAGCTCTTGGGGTGTTGCGTCGCACTTTCGTAAATCAATTACGGAAATCGGATACCCAAAATTTGTACGGGATCTTCGGATTACCCAACCAAAAGCATGACGAACTCATTGGACGGATGAACAAAGACAGAGATGGCGAAAGTCATTTTCGCCATCGGGCAGTCGCTTTCCGAATGTTGCCGCGCCGCTAGGACTGACAAGGCAGGGCGGCGCGGCGGCGTTGTATGACTCCGCCGTTGCGTTGCGCCGAAGTGAGGGGGCAAAGCCCCCTCGCATGTCAGCCTTTGAGCCGCTTCATTTCTTCGGCCAATATCCACAGTGCCCGGTTGACCTTGACGTTCTGGTCTATGCCCTGGATGGCGCGGGTGCGGTTCCTGCGTCCGTTGGCCGTGCGTGCAGACAGCCCACCTTGAACCAGATTTTCCTGCACACGGTTGAACGTGCTCCACAGGTCGGGCAGGTCGTCATCCCGGCGTCGAGGCCGCAGCAATTGTGTTTCCGTGATGGGTGCGGGCTTGACCGGATCATCGTATTTGAGCGACAACGCGGCACGGGCGAATACCTCTGATTCGCCGTGATCCAGCGTGATGGCGCGCATACCTTCCTGACGTTCGCGCACCAGCTCGAACCCATCCAGCACATCGTAGGCACCTTCGATCACCTGGCCGATCACGTCGCCCTTGTGCGGAATGCGCAGGTCGGCCACGGTGTCGCCGCACACCAATTCATTGCTGCAAACGAAACGGAACATTCCCGCCAGCATCTGATAGCTGCTGGTGCCGTCGTGCGAGTTCAGCAGAATGATTTCATTGGCCTCCGCGCCATTGATCTGCGCTGCGTGGCGCAATCGCAGCATGTGCTTGGTGTGTTCGCGCTTGCCGCTATCGCGCACGCGCGTCTGGCAAACCATGAACGGCTGGAAGCCTTCCTTGCGCAGGGCACCCAATACTTCTCCGGTCGGGATGTAGGTGTAGCGGTCGGATCGGCTCTGGTGCTTTTCCTCCGCGAAGATGGAAGGGGCTGCGCTGCGAATCTGATCATCCGATAACGGATGGTCGGCGCGCAAGATGGGTGTAGCGTTGGCGAAACGGGAACTGAGTTGCATGGTATTTCTCCAGTGGTTACAGGTTGTGGTTTCAAAGCTGACCGGATTCCAAGATTCGGAGCCCGGTGTGGACTTTGGTTTGTTCGGCGCAGTGACCTGGGCTGGTCGCCGTTGCCGCCGTCTTTCCTGAGTTCATCGCCCGCGAACAACCGGGCCAGCAAGGGCATGGCCGTCAAGGAAGAAGCGCTGGGTTGGTGCGGCCCGCAGCCGTAGGCGAGGACACGGCCCTGCGCGCCTTGACGGACAGGCACCGCAGGCTACGGTCGCGGGATTGGCGATGAAGGAGAGGGAAAGACGGATGACCGGCCTACGGCCAGAAATGCGCCGGACCAACGCCGCGCGGCGAGCGCCACTGCGTGCCGCAGGCACGCCTTGAATGAAGTGACCGAAGCGCGCAGCGCGAAAACAGCATCGTGTGCAGGCCGATCAGGCGCCGCCTGTTCGGCGGTCTTGCGGGGCGCCAAGCCTGCGCGGCGGGGTGGGCGTCAGCCGACCCCTGGAGGCAAGCGCAGCGCGCAGTTTTTTCGCAAAACCAAAGACACAGCAAAAAGGGGGCAAAGCCCCTCGGGCTACAACAGCCCGCGTTCGGCAAACGACAGGATGGCGCTACCGGCGACGATCAGGTGATCCAGCACCCGCACGTCCACCAGCGCCAGCGCCGACTTCAGCGTCTGCGTCAGCATCTCGTCGGCGCGCGAGGGCTCGGCTGCACCCGACGGGTGGTTGTGCACCAGCAGCAGCGCAGCGCTGTTCCTGGCCAATGCCTCCTTGATCACCTCGCGCGGATACACCGATGTTTGGCTCACCGTGCCGCGAAACATTTCGACGTAGTCGATGACACGGTTCTGCGCATCCAGGTGGATGACGCCGAACACCTCGTGCTCCAGCGTCCCCAGCTTGACCCGCAGGAAGTCGCGCACCACCTGCGGCGAGGTCAGGGCTTCGCAGCCACGCATCTGCTCTGCGAGTACACGCCGCGCAGCCTGCAACACCTCGTCGGCATTGGCCGGACGGTAGTCGCCCGCGACATCGCGAACGAGAAGGGAAGAGTCGAGAGAATGAGAAAGTTGTGACATGATCGTGCTCCAGTCCGAATCGGGCGGAATTGCCCTGAACCGGAGGAACATGGCGCAGCGCAGCAGTCAGGGGTCGCAGACGGCCGCATGGACGCCAGCGTGCCAGGCACGCGCAGCCCTTGACGGCGAGAACGGCGTGGTACGTTGAAGGGAACAGCAAGGCCGCCTCTCACACACTCCACTGTCTCCTTGGCAAGCGGAGCGCGCAGGCCCGGTGGGCCGGAGGCGTCAGGGATAAAAAGCCGCATGGCCGCGACTCGGCACGAGGCGCGGGGCGCGGGGCAACGCCCGCGAACCCGACGGCACCATGTGCCGGGACGCCCTTTTGCCTTCGATGTTTTGTCCGAAGTAACACCCCATTTTTCGGACAAACGAAGTGCGGTTAGCATCCATCTGGCGTATCGATTTGTGCCGTCCCGGCATACAGCCTCTCCAAGCACCCCAACTCATACGCAAAAACCTTGTCATTTTGTCTGTTTTTGCATATGATCCGGGAATGGCATCCCTTGACCAATTTGTTGATGACCGGCTTCTCCATGGTCGTGCGCACTTCAACCGCGAAGAGGCGCTGGCTGCGGTCGATCTGAAACCTGATGGCCTGACCGCCGCAATCACCCGGCTGGTAAAAAAACAGCGGCTGGCCAACCCTCGCCATGGCTTCTATTTGATCCTGCGTCCCGAGGACCAGATGGCCGGCGCCCCCGATCCAGTGCGTTGGATCGATCCATTGATGAAGTACCAGTGTCTCGACTATCGTATCTCGCTGTTGCGTGCTGCGGCCTTCCACGGTTCATCGCACCAGGCTGCCATGGTCTTTCAGGTGGTTGTACCCAAGCAGTTGCGGGACTTTGAAATCGGACGCCACCGCCTCCAGTTTCTCTACCAGACCCCCAAGGCCTTCGCAAAGCTCAATCAACCCGATTGGCTGGACCGGATGAAGAGTGATGCCGGTTTTGCCCAAGTGGCCGGCGTCGAGCTGACGTTGCTGGATTGCGCACGCTACTTCCACAAGGCCACCGGTATCAATGGGGTTGCGCAGATCGCCAAGGACATTGGAGCCAAGGCCGAGCCGCGTGCGCTCGCCAAAGCGGCCGCTGCCTATGAAAACTCGTCCGTGCGACGACTGGGCTATCTGCTCGAACGGGCCGGGCACACGAGACAAGCCAACGCGCTGGAACCCTTCGTCAAGAAGGCCAAGACGGCGGTGCTGCTGGATCCTTCAGTCAAGCCTCTCATTGAATCCCTCTCCGGGCTTCACGAGAAAGTCGCCCGGTGGAAGCTCGTAATCAATGAACCCGTGGAGATCGACTTTTGATTCCGAGTTCCTACATCCAGGCCTGGAGCACGCAAGCCCCTTGGCCCGATGCGCGGCAGATCGAGCAGGACTTGATCATCAGCCGCGCATTGTGCGACCTGTTCAACGCGCCGATATTGAAAGACAAGATCGCTTTTCGTGGTGGCACTGCGATCAACAAACTGCTGTTCAAGCAGCCCCTGCGCTATTCGGAAGATATCGATCTGGTGCAGACGCGGGCTGAACCCATCGGCACGACGGTCGATGCGATCCGAGAGGCCTTGTCATGGCTCGGCAAGTGCAATCGAGAGCAGGCAGGGCATTCGATGCACCTGGTGTTCAAATTCACGCCCGAAGCTGATCCGCAGGCGACACTGAAGCTCAAGGTTGAGATCAATACCCGCGAGCACGAGCACCTGTTTGGTATCAAGTCCTACCCCTTTGCAGTGGAAAGTGACTGGTACCAGGGCAAAACCGAGATCGCGTCCTTCGAACCCGAAGAACTGTTCGGCACCAAGCTACGTGCATTGCTGCAGCGACGCAAGAACCGCGACCTCTTCGATCTGCACCACGGACTCGACCAGCTCGCCATGGATCGAGACAAACTCATTGCCTGCTTCGACCACTACCTGGCGCTAGAAGGCAAACCCATCACGCGCGCCGTCGCCGAGCAGCGCATGCTGGAAAAGCTCAAGCGCAGCCTGATCGAGGACATCGAGCCATTACTGCCAGCCGGCGTCCGTTTCAACGACGACGATGCGATGCAGGCTTTCGAGCGCATCTGGAAAGAACTCATCGTCCGCATCAAGGGTGATGCGTGGAAGCTGACCGATAAAGTGCTCGAAGAACTGCGCGCAAAGAAATATCCCGGTCTGTTGAGCCGGTAAGGACAATCTCACTTCGGCCAGCAGCCGACCTTCGCTTGTCTGCCTGATTGGTCATCCAGATGGCTGGTTCACTCAGAAACCGGCCAGACGCCCTACGGAAGGACCTCGGCCGTTGCTGCCGTTGAGATGCTATCCTTGAAATGCCAGCTTGGCAGTACATAGCTGACGATAAGACTCTAGTGCCGTCGAATGTCTGCTACCTCTCAAGAAGAACTCACACTTTCGACCCAAAGCGGAAGATTGTTCGAGCTTAGAATGGCTCGCCGGTTCGGACAACTCTGGTAACTGGGTTATCAGGATATTGATTTGATATTGGTGTGCTAAAAGCACTGTAATGAATCTTTAAGGAAGTGCAGTTTATAATCGAGCGTCTATATAGAAAATGCTGGCTTCTTGCGGAAATGAAAGATTCATCATCTTATTACCTTAGTAAAGTTCCAGAAGTTACTTTCGGCTTCTGGTTTCTCAAAATTATTGCCACCACGTTAGGCGAAGTTGGGGGAAATGCCCTATCTCAAACGATGAAGATGGGCTATCTCCTGGGTTCAATTATTTTTGGAATTCCGCTTATTCTTGCGGTCATTGTCCAGATCAGAGCAAAAGGTTTTAATTCTTACTTGTATTGGGGAACGATTACCTTAACAACGCTTGCGGGCACGACACTAGCCGATTTTTTCGACCGCTCTCTTGGTATTGGATATCCAGGCGGTTCATTGACCTTGTTCGCCCTTGTTCTTATAACGCTCGCCTCATGGCAAAAGGCACTTGGCACGATCGATATTAAGACAGTCAATACTGCCAAGGCAGAAGCATTTTACTGGACAGCCATCATGTTCTCCCAAACATTAGGCACGGCGCTAGGAGACTGGATGGCTGACGATACGGGGCTTGGCTATAACGGCAGTGCACTCTTGATTGCCGGTGTACTGGCTGCACTTGCCGGATTTTACTATTTCACCAAGATTTCACACGTCAAACTATTTTGGGCAGCTTTTATTTTGACGCGCCCTCTGGGAGCCACAGTGGCCAACTCCTTGGACAAACCAATCGAGCATGGCGGTCTTGGAATAAATGACATCACAATAACAGCAGCTCTTTTGGTATTGATGGTAATTTCCGTACTGATTATTCCGCAACGTGCGGCAAACAATGAACCATCACGCATGAGTTAGACGCTATCTTCAATGTCGAAAATACTAGCCCATGTTTGCTCCCCGTTTATGTAACACGGGGGCTACGGATACATGGAACTAAAAACTAGCAGGCTATTTCCACACAATCAATAGGTTATTGAGCCGCAACAAGTTTGAAGGCTCGAAATCGAGCCGGCTGGAATGGATGAAGGTGCCGTTGCTTGTACCGGACTGGCTCGCTAGTCAGAACTCGAACTAAATGACGGCTTCTGGCCGGTAGTACACCTACAGCGAGGGGTTTCGTGCGTACTTTCGGAATCATCTCGTGACCTCACGCACAAAAAATCTGACAGGCTACTTTTAGGTAGATGCAAAATGTTGCTTCAATTGTTCTGGCCAAGCGTGATTTGATTGCCATCGATACTCAACGTCTCATCCGCTTGCATCTTGCGCAAGGCTCTATACAGGGCCTCATGTGTTAGCCCTAGCTCAACCGCCCAGGCTTTGCGGGATTGCCGTAGCACAAGGGTGTTGTTTACCCCCTCCGATTCGATGTAATGAAGAATCCTCTCAGCAGTGGTACGCAGGCAAAGCCGCTCCGCCTGGGCTCGTAATCTCCGCACCTCACGTGCAAGATGGGCTATCCAAGCGTTCCTGAACTCAGCGCTTTCTTCCAAAGCCATCCGGAAAGCTGAGGCCGGAAACTGGAGGAGCATCCCTTTCTCGGCGACTACTACATCGCAATGATAAGTCCCTCCAGTGAGGCTTGCCTCTCCAAAGAATCCCGACCTGGAACGCTGAAGAATGATTTCCATTCCATTGCGATTGCGCCGAATCAAGCGAAGTTCGCACGATATAACTGAAAACATCCATCTCACTTGGTCACCAACTCGATAAAGCGTTTCCCCTTTATCGACATTCCTTTCTTCCGCCAACTTCTTCAGCGTCTCTGGTATTTTCGCCAATGTGGGTTGTAGTGTGATAAGCCGTTGCCAATCCATTTGCTTTGCCTTATGCATGAATTCGTATGATATTGATCATATATTATCCATATAAACATCCGCTAATATTGCTTGTCTATAACTTTCTGCATTGGGAGAAACGATCATCATGAGCCGAAAATTTTTAGCTGTTTCCATTCCTGTATTGGTGATGCTGGGTGTCGTCACCGCATATGCGGAAGAACACAACCATGCAGACCATCAGGGCCATATGGCACATATGGGCGGCGACCAGCGCCAGCTAGTCGAATTTCCGCCAGAGGTACGTGTTCATTTTCTTTCAAACATGCGTGGACACTTGCAGGCGCTATCTGACATCACATTAGCCATGTCAGATGGGCAATACGACAAGGCAGCCGACATAGCTGATACCACGCTTGGAATGGATTCGCCATCAGCAGCGGGCTGCAAGATGGGAAGCAGCCTCGATCAAAAAGCAACCCCACCTGAGATTCAAGATCACCAGAGAATGCAGCAATATATGCCACCCTTGATGCGCCAGGCCGGTATTGAGATGCACCAGACAGCCAGCGACTTTGCGATTGAAGTGCGGAAAGTTTCCAAGACAGGGGATAGCAAACTTGCGCTTTCGGCACTTTCTCGCGTAACTCAACGCTGCATCAGCTGCCATGCATCATTCAGGGCACAATAACATAACTGTGTGACTTGGTTGTCTTGAGAGGAAACCCATGCCAGCATGGCTTATGTTTGTGGTGATCGGCCTCGCTGGTGGGGTCTTTGCCGGGATTTTTGGTATTGGTGGCGGCATCATTATCATTCCGGCCTTGGTCTATTGGGCAGGATTTTCCCAGCACATGGCTACGGGAACGACACTGGCACTTATGCTCCCGCCGATTGGTCTTGCAGCTGCATTCGAATACTACCGAATGGGAAATATCGATGTGCGGGCCGCAATCATCATGGCGGCCATGTTTCTTGTGGGTGGCTGGGTTGGTGCATATGTTGCCAATCAGGTTAAAGGGCCATATCTCCAGTTGATTTTTGGCATTTTTGTCTGCTGTCTTGGCATTTTTCTTGTTTATGAGGCTTGTAGGCACTAGGGTCTGGGGCTAACGGCTGTATTGTGTCTGAACAGTAGAGAATGACCAAAAGAAGTCGCGCGCCCAAATGCCGACGTTTCTAAATGTCTCCTTTGGGTCGAAAAGTGTGAGTTTGTCTTATGAGGAAGAAGACATTCGACGGCTCGACACCTTCATCGTCAGCTGTGTGCCACTAAACTGACATCTCACGAACAGCATCCCAACGGCAGCAACGGCCGAGCAGCTCGCGTTCAGCACTTGCACTGAACGTCGGCAGCAAGTCCGAAACCTGCCATCTGCGTTCAGGACCAGCGAACGGCCTAGTTGGGTCGGGTAAGGAAGACCACAAGCCCCAATAACTACGCTCGCACACGACAGTCTATGCTCCATTATCCGGCCCGATTTCATGGGGCAAATTTGGGGCAATTTGAGCGCCAAGCCATGCCCATCTATGCCAATTCGGCCTCTGTGAGGCGATGGCCGTTCTCCGCCTAACTTGTCGCTTAGAAAGATAAAAGTTGATCTCTGGCAGCGCATTGAGTCAGTGCCACAACACAATCGGCGTGTGTGAAGGGCAAGCGCAGCGTGTAGGCCCAAAGGGTCGCAGGCGTGAGGGACCAAGGCCGCAGGGCCGTGACTCGGCGCGAAGCGCGGGACAACGCCCACGAGCCCAACGGCGGCACGCCGGGACGCTGTTGATCATTTGCATATCGTTTCCCGATCAAGTCAATGCAGCCGCTTATCAGATGGCCGGATGAACGCCGGCGCTACCCTGCGCCTACTTGATCGTTGTCAGTAGCCGGGTCGGTGAAATAGAGCCGGGCAGTCACCTGAGCCAGTTCTTTCGCCGATCCCGCATAACTGTCTATCCCGTAATCGGCCTTGATCCGTTCAAAGATATGGTAGGGCTCCAGTTCGCGCGCCGTCAGCAGAATTACGCGATACCGATATGGCTCATTCAACGTGCGGGCCATCGCGATCTCGTCGGCGGTGAATGGCGCCAGTTTCACGAAGAGCACATACGTCTCGAACCGGTGCTTGGGTAAGGCATCCGCGACGCGGCGTAAGTTCTCCACATCACGTTGAAACTCTTCAGGCTTGATCGGACCCTGATCTTTGCACTCGGCGAGAATCACCGCCGCCCGCTCCGGATAGTGTCCGTTCGTCAGCCATATGAAATCGACTTCACAGTTCGGCAGCACTGGCACAGCTGTTGGTTTCAAATCCATAGACGGCGAATACACGCTATGGCGCAGCGCGCCACCCAGTGCCGTCCCGAGTTGCTGCAGGGTAATCGCTACGGGCACAGCTCCCTGCGCGTTGCGTTCAGCACCGAGCACACCCGATCGCCGGAAGCGCCAAGTGCTGGCGATCAACTGCCGCGTTGCATCGTGGCCATGGCCGCATAGTTCGCAGGTCGTTTGCTGCTTGAGCACATCGAGTGCCACCCAACTCGACATTCCGCACTTGGGGCAGTCCAGATCGACACCCATACGGAACAAGCCTTTGTCCACCATGAAGGTGAAGACATCGGGTGGCGTCAGTTTGGTATGAATCGGGCGTGGACCTAGAAACAGGTCCGTGTGCGCGGCGAATGTGCCGCTCGGATGTTCCGGCGTTTTCCCGACAATGGTGTCGCGCGCCATGTCGCGTGAGAACGTATCGCGCGGGCCGTACTTTTTGAGCAGTTGTCTGGCACCAGGAATCTTGAACACTCGTGCGCCCTGGAGCCCGCCCAGTTGAGTCAGGAGTTGACGCACGATGCGTCCGCTGTTGCTTAACGTACTGTCGAAGCCCGCCATCGAAAAGATGCGCTGCATCAAATCGGCAACCGGCATCGCGGTGAGAAAACTGTCGTGATCGGCGGCGTCGATCACCAGCCCGACACGTTCCGGCTCGACACGCAGCTTGTCGTAGTGGAAGTGCATAGTGCGCGCATAGAACTCATTGAGTTCAGGAAGGTAGGGCACATCAAACGTGTGTTGCTCGTCGTCATAGAGGCTACCGATGAATGAAATGGACGCGACCAGATGTTGATTGCTGAAATGCGAGTCGCCGTTGAACGGTTTGTCAGCCAGCGCGAAATTCACGCGCGGAACGCCGTTGGACTCACCTATCACCCCAAGCGTTGACACCTGCCCGAAATGCATCACCGGCGGCGATACAGCACCACCGGCCCAGAAGTGGTCCTGCACACGGCAGCGCATCAACTGCATGTCTGAGAAAGGCTGGGATGCCGCATCGATGTCCTGCCTTGACCAGACGCCCAGGCGGCGATCCCACTCGTGGCGGCGATGCTCCACCATGCGATGCAGCGTTCGCTCCCATTCGGGAATCAGCTCAGCGTAGCGGTCCAGGGCGGTGGGATCGACGAACCACAAGGGAATATCGCAGGCACGAATATTCCAGTAGCAGACAAGATCATCCGGATCGGCAGCGTTGCCGACGAAGAAGCCGGGCGTGTCCCAGCCCGCCCGCACCGTGTAGTGACGTTCGATGCCGAATCGACCGATGGCCGCAAAACCGGGGTGTGCCGTGACATCGGCTGGGATGCGAGTTTGCGGTGCCAACTCGTACGTCGTCGGCGCAGCCACCTGAGCGACCATCTCAGCATAGTCCACACCGACTTCGTCGGTGCTCGGGTAGGCCCCGAACTGCATGAGAAACACGTCTGCCAGTGGGTCGTCCTGCTGCCATTGGTAGGCACGAACGCCCTGATCCAGGAAGAGCTTCCATTCCGGCTTGGCGTGCCAGTGCGAAATCGCATTGATGATATCCAGAACTTGCGCGAAGCTCCTCCATTGAACGTCCTTGACGAAGATTGAATCGCCATGAAACGGCGGGATAAGGTGCGGGAACTTCTTCAGAAAGTCCTTGACCTCCTGGCTGTCGCCCAAGGGCCAAATCAAATCGAGACGAAACAGCTCGACCAATTGGCGCGCTTCGTCCTCACGGTTAACGACCAAGATTGGGTTGAACCGACCGCCCCAAAGTGCATGCGAATACTTTACGGCCTGTCGAATGGCGGCCATGTCGCCTTCACGCACCGCCCAGCCGATACGCAATGGTCGGTAACACACGTCAACCCTCAAGGTGTCCGCCATCACGTTTGTCCTTAATTACCCATGAACCGGGGTAGGCTCGGCGGGGGCAACGGACAGGCGCATACCAACGACATGCAGTACAGCCAGCAATGTCTTGAGAGTTGGATTGCCTGTCGGCGACAATGCCCGGTATAACGCTTCGCGTGTGATGCCGGCTTCCTGGGCCACCGTCGCCAATCCACCATAGGCCTCGGCCACATCGCGCAGCGCGAGCAGGCCGACGGCGCGATGATCTGGATTGTCCAATTCTTCCAGCGCCGATTTCAGGTACTCCACTGCAAAGGAGCGATCAGCACGCAGTTCTGCAATGGTCGCTTCGGTATGGGGAACCGAAGCGGCATGTTTGAGTTTGCTCATGTGTTTCTCCGTTTCCAGTCCAGCCAGTATTCCTTGGCCCGTTTGATGTCCGTATCCTGCGTCCGCTTGTCGCCGCCGCAGAGCAGGATGATCAACGTCGCGCCATGTCGCCCCAGATACACGCGATAGCCGGGACCAATGTCTTCGCGTAACTCCAGCACACCTTCGCCGACTGGCTTGATGTCACCGAAGATACCCATGGACGTCCGCCGAAAACGGATTTCCAGCTTTGCTCTGGCTCGCGCATCACGCAAACCGGCGAGCCAGTCGGTCAACGGCACTTCACCATCAAGGCGCTGATACCGGCGCACTTCAATCATGATGCAGCCTCCATTGTAACTTATAGTTTACAGGCGTCAAGGTTCCCGTAGTCACTGCGCAATGCGGCCAGCCGGTCATGACGCAACAGACTCGGTTGAAGCGCCAGCGGCCCGCTTGCTGCCGGGAGGAGTAGCGCGGTTTTTTCCCTTACGAAAGCGGAAGGGTTGGTAAGCCGATACCGCTCCAGATGTGCCAGCTACAGGTTCAGGAGCATCGTTCGGGGCAATCGGATGGCTCTCTACAACGGCCTTGCGCCGATTGGCGACCAACTCGGCTGCGGCGCGCACCGGATCATCTTCAGTATGGATATAGCGCATGAACATCGTCACGGTCTTGTGCGCGGTCAGCGCCATGCCGACTTTGACCGGAACGCCGGAGTTGGCGATGTCGGTGGCTGATCGATGGCGGATGCCATGAGTCCCGACCGGAGGCACACCAGCCCGATTAAGGATGCGCCGCCAGGCTTGGTAGTACGTATGCCCGGCCAGTGGCAGTTTGGAGTTGAAAATCGACGGGCAGACATAGGGCGAGTTCTCGTAATGCACAGCACACGACAGAAGCCGGTAAGCTTCCTCGCTCATGGGTTTGGACATGTCGCCGGTCTTGCTGTCTGGCCAGACCACACGCTTGTTGGGCAGGTCGACCCAGTCCCACTGCAACAGCAGAATTTCCGACATGCGGGCTGCAAACTCGAACTGCAGCCGGATAGCCAGAGTCAGTGTCGGATGCTCCAAGCCTTCGGTATCGACCTTGTCGAGATAGGCGAACAGTTGCCTCATCTGCGCATCGGTGATTAGGCGGGTTTTGCCTTTTTCGGGATACTTCGGAACGTGCCTGCAGGGGTTGGAACCATCGGGTCGATAGCCCCACAGCTCAGCGAGGTTGAACATCTTGCGAATGCAGCCGAGCACGCGGTTGGCTTGTGTGGGTGATTTCTCCATGTGCTTCATCAGCGCAATCACGTCCATGCGGGTGACTTCAGGGACTTTCTTGCTGCCGAAGGCGGGAATGATTGAGCGATTGATTTGATACTGGTATGAGCGTTGGGTGCTAGGTTTGTTGCGGGTCTTGGAGTAGTCATCCATGAACCGGGTGCACAGTTTCTCGACGGTCGGAGCCTTTCGCGCTTCCGCCTTCTCGCCGCCCGGATCGCCGCCGTGACGAACTTCGGCCAGCCAATCTTGCGCGAGTGCGCGAGCCTGTTCGACGGTCAATTCGCCGAACAGCCCGAGCGACGGTTTTTTGCGCTCGCCAGCGTTTGTGCGATACTGCACCATAAAGACTTTGCGCCCCGATGGTGTCACCTTGCACAGGAAGCCCGGCACTAAGGTATCGCGTAGTTCAACGTCTGTGGATTGAGGTTGTGCAGCATCAACAACCGTTTTCGTTAGTTTGATTTTAGCCATGATTGCTCCTGAAAATACCCGATTTTCAGAAGCCAGCTAGGTGTCACCTAGGAGCCAAGCGAAAGAGGACCGGGTCGATTGGTATCGAACACCGTAGTATCATGAGGCTTGATTAAATTGGATAAAACCTGCTCAAGAGGGCTGTGTCGTAGCCCGGCGAACCTCGGTGTATTGCCAATTATTCGGCTTAAAATCCGTCGGCCCTCACCGGCCGTACCGGTTCGATTCCGGTCTCGGGCACCACCCTCCAGGTCTGCAGATTCCAGTGAATTCAAGCTACGCCAGAATGGCGCGCTGAAAATGAATAAAATGGAATAAAACGACCAATCAGCATTCTAATCCATCCCCAGGCATTTGCGAAGCCTGCAATGCGGGGCGCCCTAACCCTGCAAGCTGGTCCTGGCGATTTG
>Ga0172367_10002463_pt1 | contig 25377 bp, 39 predicted proteins | sample Lak10m_FD_114542 | JGI IMG/M metagenome (GOLD analysis project Ga0172367, IMG submission 114542) | Freshwater microbial communities from Kabuno Bay, South-Kivu, Congo - kab_022012_10m | ecosystem: Environmental > Aquatic > Freshwater > Lake | place: Democratic Republic of the Congo: South-Kivu...
TATAAAAACTCTTGGTCTTTCCCATTTAGGCTCAAGCTTACAGTCATCAAAATCATAATCCATATCATAAATAACTTTAAGGACATCCTCTATTTTATACTCAACCTTATTACCATTTTCATCGAAGAAAACATAAGGCCATGGTGCATCTTTTAGATCCTCCAAAGTTACAGACTTACCATTTGGACTATTGGTCCATTTTTGCCATATTCTATCAATATTAGAATGATGTAACCAGAATATAGGGTCAAAAGCTGCTGTTGGGACCCAACCCATTAAACCAGTATGAGATATTCCATTTAGAATAGGATTGTTAAAAATTAGTAGACCTGTGGTGTCGTTTCCTGATCCTATATAATCGTGCATTGCTCCGTGGGGTGCTGCATCTATATTTTTACAGAATAGTCTGTAGGAGGTGTAAGAGTTTAATTTAGTTAAGTCCAATGCTCTCAAAGCTTCACCACCAATAGGATATCCCATATTTAAACTGTCAAATCTACAAGCTTCATAAAGGGAAGAATTCTTGTCCCTGTATATTGAAGGCAATTTTTTATTCCAGATCTCTTTATTATCGTATCCCCAATAAGGTAACGCAAAATCTTTTTTACCTGACAGTCTTCTAACTATTTTTTCAAAATGCCAAATATACATTCTATGCCAAATAAGAAAATGTAATTCTTCTTTTTTTCCTGGGCTGTGCGTGCAATTGTCCCAAGCCTCTTTTAAATCTGATACATTCCTATATGACTCACAGAATTTATTATTCTTAAGTGTGTCAGGAATCCAATGCATAGCACCTTGATAATACCAACTAGTTGGATCACTACAGTCTTTAGCTCTCATTATTTTCAGAGCTTTATTTAAGGCTGCTAGATCACTAACCGCTGATTTTGTATTAGCATTTTTTCTAATGTATCTAGTTTCTTCTCTAGTACAAGAAACTAAAAAAATCACAGAAAAAAGCATTAACGTGAAAATTGTTTTCATCATATGTTTTTATTTTTATATATCAAGTTAGATTTTTTTGTTCTCTACCATCTTTGACAGGAGATGAAAAAACAGAGAAGGGATAAAGACAATTCCCACTGGAATTAGGAGAATTATCGAGAGTGATTTAAATAGGTAGTATGCAGGTTTCATATTTTATGAGAGAGAACTGTGAATTCTCCAAAATATTTTTCGAATGTTTGTATTAGTTCCTCTCTGGTTCCTAATGACATTTCATTAACTATCTGATATGAATTCATTCCTAATTGGTCACTCATATTTTTTGCTATATAGATTAGTGATAGTGAACTTCCCTCTTCACTAGCTAGATCTATATGTATTCTGTTGTTTGTAAGGGATTCAAATGAAGAAATTATCATAATTTGAGGTACTTTTTGATTTCGTACGAAGAATTTTTTATATTGGTTATAAGACCTAAATGATTTTTCCCTTTTAGATACTTATTTAAGTATTTAGCAGCTTCATCTAAATGATTGAGGGTAATTTCTATATCAGACCTTTTATCTCTCTCGTTTTTTATACCATCTCTTAACTTAGGGTATTTTTTTTCTTCTTCTCTTCTTAATCTATTTTTGTTCATTTTTTCTTCTTATTTCTCTTATTATAAAGACAATGTTAATTACAAATATTGAAATGTTTATAAAAATAACAGATGACTGATGATTATAAATTCCATAGAACAGGAACATAAAAGCACCTATTGAATTTAACGATCTAAGAACTAATATCCTTTCAGTTAAAAAAGATGCAAGTATAAAAAAAGAAGCTATATAGCCCAATATTTCTATGTTTACCATATTTCTAAATTAATGTATTCCTGTTCGGAAAGTTTATAAATTTTAATACCATCATCTAGGCACTTGTTTACCATTGTCATTTCGTTACAAGAACCTTTTTCCATTTTGACTGTTCCTATGACTTGATCCTCTGGGGAAATAAGAATAGCGTAATTATATTCGTCCATGATTAACGTTTTAAATTATATCAAGGATGAATAGAAATATTTCACTATTTATTAAGAATGTTACTGATTGTTCCGTTTGAACAATCGAATTTTTTAGCTATTTCCATTTGTGTATAGCCACGATCATACATAGCTTCTATTAATGACTTATATTTTCTAGCTTCCGCTTTCAATGAGTCATAATATCCATTATTAGTATTGGTTTCCTTAATCTTATTACGATTATGAGGATACATCTCCATACTTCTTTTAGAATTCTCTGATGCTGTAATCCATTTTAGATTGGTAACCATATTGTTATTATAATCCCAGTCTAAATGAGTCACGTAAGTGTGTTGTTCAGAAGGCTTAGGTATAAAAGCTTCGGCTACTAATTTATGGATGTACGCAGTTTTATTTTTATATCCTTCTACATCAGAATAAAGAGAAGTGAATAAGTGAGGATGTTTATTTCTTCTAAACGAATTTATGATCCTTTCAGAAGTAATGTAAGAATATCTATTACTTTCACCTCCTCTCGTTACAATATGAGGCTTAGACTTTAATCTACCTAAATTAGACACCTGATAAAAATCCTTAAAAATTGGATGATTGACATCCTTCCAAATTTCTACACTATCCATTAGATTTAACTTTTTTAAGTAAGACTCTTATTATTTCATTCTCACGTCTTTCATACCATCTATTTAATGATATTGTCGGAACATTTAAGACTGTTAGATTTCTTTTAGATCTTAAAGAGACCTTTAACGATTCTAATGTCTTTTCCGGAAATGCGAATTTCAAGAATTTACCTAATATTATTAACTGGTCGCAATCTAATTCAGGTAATATTAATTCTACTGAAGAAGTACCGCTGTATAACACAGTTGACACATTAATTCCGGTATTATGTTTTAATAGTCTAGAAAGCTCTAAAGCTTTATGCTCTTTTAAAACTTTTGTTTCTGATGGTTTTTTAGAGGTAATCATAACATAAAGGTTTAATGTTTATGATATAAAAATAACAATTATAATTGAATAAAAAAAATTCTATCTAGAAAAAATAGAAAAAACTATAAAAAATTAGGCCCGGTTGATCCGCTAATTGCTTTATTGTCATTCTTTATTGCACTACCAATCACCTCTAGTTCAGGTTTATCTGGTTTTGGATTCACCTTAGGCTCTTTTGATTTTTTCACTCTATTCCTGATTATACCTCTTATTATCATGATTAGTGAAATAAAAATACCTATAGAACCTAAAACACCAAGAATAGTAAATATGATCTTCTTTGTTCTATTCTTACCTTGGGATTTTATTTTATTTTTATTCTTATTATACCATTTATTGTAGCCATCAACATTTTTAGATCTATAGATATTATTTTCATTATCATCGCTTGGAACTACCAAATTATTTTCTACCACTCTCTCAATAACTTCCTCCGAGTATTTAACTCCATCTATTATGACCTCTCCGTTTTCGTTTATAGTGATGTCACTATCGTCTAATTGAACTTTTATAACATTTTCTGCAAATGATAAATTAGAACACAGGAATAAAATCCATATTATGATTATACTTTTCATGGTTAAATAAAAATGGGAGGTTTTACCCTCCCTATTAAAAGAATTACAGATTTGAATCCATTAAAATACTGAAGTTCTCTTTAATGTCCATAAATCTACTAATTATGTCATTAATATGTAGCTGGAAAGTCTTACCATTAGACAATTCAACCGAGATCTCAAATGGTCTTTTAGGACTACTTTTTTCGTTCTTAGCTTTGTAAGCTCTTACCATTCTAACTCTAGGATCTTGTCCTTCTTGGTGTTGAGTTAAACTCAAGTGCTTTAAAGGGTAGAAAGACATTTCAAATAATCTGTTAACAAGAGCTAAATCTCTGTCTTCTGTAACTTCTTGGTTTTCTTCTAACTTGTAAATAAGTTCCTCGTGTGCATTTCTGAATCTGTAGAATGTTAGGAAAATATCTTCATATTTTTCAGAGTTAGGAAATAAAGGGAAATTAGGACCTAACCATTTTCTAGCCGTAGAATGAGCTGGTCTGTCTGGATCAGTTTCAAGAGCCATTTTCATTTTAAGATCTTTTAACGCTGTTGGTTCTAATTTTGATGGATCAATGATGATCCCGTTTACGTTGATTGTGTCCATTTTATTTGGTTTTAAATTAAATCCTTATTCTTCTTCCTCTTTTATACATCTGACTGCTGCACAGTCTCCTTCTAATAAATAACCTGGTCTCCAGACGTAATAATCGTCCCATTCATACCCTGTTAATCTCTCTCCTATTCTAGTACTTGACCACCAAAATCCTCCTCTAAGGTTCTGTACTTCTTTAACTATTGTGGAGTCTTTTAGTTTCAAGGAGTATCCTATAAACCCTTTGGATTGTGGAAACATATAAATTAGCTGCTCCGTAGTTAAACTCCTTGTTAATGTGTCCCATTCTCCTATAGTTGGTAGTCTCCACCCTTGTGGACAAACCTTATTAGCTGCTGACCAATTAAAAAGTCCTTTATCGATTACTGGACTTATTATTACTCCTACTCCCTGCATACCTTCTTGTGTTTTTTTATCCAGTAAGTTAGGAATTTCGCCCATAATAACAACGTCTCTAATTGCCCATATTTTTTCTTCGTCAGGATGTCCTATTCTTATCCCTATTAGTTCATCATTTTCGTTAAAGTATCTTCTAAAATTCCTATTCCATAATTCATCCTTTTGTGAATAGCATAGAAAAGGAATTAAAAAGATTATTAAATTTTTCATTTAATATTTCCTTTTGGTTAATACAAATATAAGAAAAGAATTTAGTTAAAAAAAATATTTCTGTGGAAAATTCAACAAAAAAAGGAGCTAAAAAGCTCCTTAGTTTTTTGAGGTTAGAAATTGTCGGGGAACCACCCGAAATCATCTTCCTCCTCGTACGGATTTAAATTTTTATTTATCATTGGTGGTTTTAGTATTTAGTATATATTAAATCTTAATAACCACCTAAAATTTTATGAATTCTTAAATATATTCACGTTATTGGCTAGAAATATTGCACCTATTTCTATTCTCTTAAGTTGGTCCTCATTAAAAGCATCATTAAAAATATTATTAATAAGATCCTTAATCTCTGTTCCATAACTATTATCCATAAATATTGACCTATGGTACATGGAATACAATTGATTAATGTCATTCGAATTATAAAGCTTTCTGATACCATCACTATAAGAAACACTTTTATCAGGAGATAAATTACCTGATTGTATTTGCTTTAGGATTTCTAATGTTGATTGCCTGAAAACCATATTAAGAGCCTCACCTTTATTTTGATTACTGTCTAGCTCTTCTTCTATTTTTTTAATCATTCTATTAAGGAATGATTGTACCATAATATTTTCGTCCTGTACACCTATTAAATATTCACCTTTATTTTTATTCATTTTAATACCCTTAACAGGATTAATTCTAAAATATTGGTATGTTTCTCTATCCCAAGGATTACCAAATCTGAGAAGAGATTTGATTTTAACCATTAATGACTTACCATCTTTAGATAAATCGTACTCTGTGATTAAATTATTTTGAATAGCTTTAAAAATGTCAGAATTTATTAGAGGCTCAAATGTTTCTATTAGACCTTCCCCTTTTTTATACAAATCGGAAAGCATTTTGTTTATTTTTTCTTCCCCATTGTATTTTATGGATATTTCTTTAAGAATATCAAAATAACTTTCTCCATTAGAAGCTTTTTTCTCTTTTAAATCCACAATTATTAAATTATCCGGTGGTTTATGTCCAATTATAAAACTCCTAACTTGTGATATAGATAATCCGGATCCCATTGATATCACATAAATCTGTAAAAAATCTATAATAGAGTCCCACGATTGGAAAAAATCTATATGTGCAAATTTTCCATCCGGACTGATATTTAATGTACCATAAGAAATTTTACGAGACTTACTAACAGTAAGACCATATGCTAGACGACCAGGCGACTCGAACGTAATAGTTTTTGGGGATCTTTGAAAAACAGTAACTGCGAATCTTGAATCCATTTGTTTGTATGCTGGTAGTTTTTCTACCTCATCAGCAGTCAAAAATTCTAAATCGCTAAAATCGAATTTAGATTCTAATAAAAAATTATCATAGTTTTTCAAATTACTCATTTCACGTTTTATTCTATATATCGTAAAAATTTCTTCTGATTTTTATTAACATGGAATTGACTATCGATTTATCAACAGAATTAGGTAAATCTGAATTAGCAAAAAGTTCATCTATTTCTTTAATTTCTTTTTCGACTTCATTTATTAATGTATCAAGATCTACCTTACCCTTTCTTATAGATATTAAATATTCAGCATCATCTCTTCTAACGTTAATTCCTTTACCTTCTGCAATTTCTCTAGCCATTGACATTAGACGTTTAGAATGCATCATATTTTTACCGTCTATTTTTTGACCGTGAGACTGAACGTCAACCCATCTTGCCTCATTCCTATTTTCTAACCAATCTTGGTACGATTTGTAATCTTTACAATGCTCAGAATATCCATCTTTATTATAGAAAATATTACAGATTGGGCTTTCACCTTTTGGAATAGAAGAAAGACGAAGAGCATTCGACTCGGCAGCATTTTGACCTTCTCCAGTTTTAACTAAACCTTTATAACCAAATCCCATTGAGTGTCCTGTTTCTTTTCTCCATTTTTTAGATTCTTCCCTCCTATGTTCTGGGATTTTTTCGTTAAAGCAATAGTTGGCATGATAATCAAAATAAACTGCATAAACATCTTTAGCATTTGGAACATTTACGATCCCGCAAAATTTTTCGTTGTATATTTTACCATCTGGTGATTCATCATCTTTGTTCCATTTTTTCCAAGGAATAGATTTTGGTCCATCTAATACATAAACAAAGTCAAGTACATCTTTCCGGGTTACTTTATCTTTTTCCCAGTTCTGTTTTTTGTTTTGTCCTTTGGCTTTTTGGATTTGCATTTTACCATAACCACCAAATGAGTTTGCGCACTGTTTAGTTATAAATTTATCTCTATTATTTATAACCTCATCAAATAGAGGATGTTTGTATAATATACAATCCTCAGGGGTATTCAAAAGCTCTAATACTGTAGGATTGTTTGTTGAAAGTAATTGAAGAAATCTTTTGATCTCATAAATCACTACATCATTACTGTCATCGTTAATCTGTTCTTTGTAACCAAACCCAAGTATATCATCAAGTGACTGTATGAACACACCAGAAAAATCCATATCTGATGTTTCTATATTAGTTCCATATGCATGAGATCCCCTAATAACAAGTAGTAGTGGCTTAGATCCTGGAGATCTTTTTTCAATTAATTCTAATAATTCCTTTTCCATTTTAGCTGTAATATCTTTTTTTACTTCCGCCTTTTATTCTACCTCTTCTTTTAGAAAGTTTATTTCTCACTTTGTGTGTTTCCTTAAACATTCTTAAAGATTCTTCTTTTCTTTTGTCTGCTCTTTCCTTATCCAAATCCCTGTGCGATAAATTATAGCACCCGTGTACTGATACCAATACCAATATTAATACACTAAATTTAATTAATCCCACCATCCTCTTAAATCTGTTCCGTCTAATTTTTTAGTGCCTTTAAATATGCTCCATAGTTCTTCCCATGATTCATCCTTTATTTTATTAGCCCTTTTAGATATCTTATTCCAATCCTCCTCATTATCAGTTTTTAATTCATATCTTCCGTCGGATAATTTTACTAAAGAATGAACAGGCATTTTGTCTATTTTAAGGTCTATTCTAGCTAGTTCCTCGAAATCTTCGTTCATAAATAGACCTATTAAATAAATAGCTCTATCTATTTTTTCTATCTTTTTACCCCTAATTTCTATAACTTCATTCCCGTGTTTTTCTAATCCTTCTTTTGTGAGTTCTAATGACCTTTTCATAAGTGACAATGTATAGGTATAATCCCACCACTGATGTGTTACTAACTGTTTCCTAAAACGCCATATGTTTTTAAAGAAAAGAGGAATATTTATTCTGATAAAGTCATAAATTCTAATAATCATAATAACAAATTTAATTATTTATACCCAGATCCACACGAAAAATCCACAAAAAAAGGTTTTTTTTAAATGAATATATAAATTAACTGAATTATTATAGTCCTTCCTGTCTATAATGTAAATAAAAAATAATAAATATGGATTTATTAAAAACGATTAAAACCCAGTTTTCGCAATCTAGTAAAGATATTTCTATACAGGAATATTTAGAGCTTTGCAAAAAAGAGAAATCCACTTATTCTAGTCCTGCTGAAAGAATGTTGGAGGCAATAGGTGAGCCAGAAATAGTTGATACTAAGCTGGATGAAAGACTTAGCAGAATCTATTCTAATAGATTAATTAAAAGGTATCCTGCATTTTCTGAATTCTATGGTATGGAGGAAACAATTGAACAAATAGTTTCTTTCTTTAAACATGCAGCTCAGGGATTGGAGGAGAAAAAACAAATTCTTTATCTATTAGGTCCTGTTGGAGGTGGTAAATCATCTTTAGCAGAGAGATTAAAACAATTAATGGAGAAAAGCCATGTATATGTTTTAGTTGCTGACGGTGAGGTTTCTCCAGTATGGGAAAATCCATTAGGTCTTTTCTCTTCTTATAGAGATGAATTGGAAGCTGAATATGGAATTTCAAAAAGATACATTCCTTCTTGTGCATCCCCTTGGGCTACTAAAAGATTAGAAGAGTTTGGAGGTGATATAACAAAATTCACAGTTCGTAAACTTAAATTATCTATTGCTTCTCAAGTAGGTATTGCTAAAACAGAACCTGGTGATGAAAATAACCAAGATATTTCAGCTCTAGTTGGTAAAGTAGATATTAGAAAATTGGCAGAATTTCCACAGAATGATGCTGATGCTTATAACTACTCGGGTGCTCTTTGTAGAGCAAATCAAGGTATGATGGAATTCGTAGAGATGTTTAAAGCACCTATTAAAGTTCTTCACCCTTTATTAACTGCTACTCAGGAAGGTAACTTTAACGGTACTGAGAATCTACCAGCTATTCCATTCCAGGGAATTATCTTAGCTCACTCAAATGAATCTGAATGGGAAACTTTCTCTAATGACAGAAAAAACGAAGCTTTCTTAGATCGTGTTTATATCGTTAGAGTTCCTTATTGCTTAAGAGTTGACGAAGAAGTTGAGATCTATGGTAAATTGCTAAAACATTCATCTTTATCCGAAGCACCATGTGCTCCGCAGACATTAGATCTATTAGCTAAATTCTGTGTGATGACAAGATTGAAATATCCTGAGAATTCAAATCTTTATTCTAAGATGAGAGTTTATAACGGTGAATCTTTAAAAGAGTCAGATCCTAAAGCAAAATCATTACAGGAATACAAGGACGATGCAGGAATTAAAGAAGGTATGAATGGTATTTCTACCAGATTCGCTTTCAAGGTTCTTTCTAAAGTTTTCAATTATGATTCTGAAGAGGTTGCTGCTAACCCAGTTCATCTTTTCTACGTTTTAGAACAAGAAATAATCAAACTTCAATTACCTAAAGAAACTGAAGAATATTATTTAAACATCTTAAAATCTAGAATCAGTATTAGATACGCAGAGTTTATTGGAGAAGAAATTCAAAAAGCTTATGTTGATTCTTACCAAGAGTACGGACAAAATCTATTCGAAAGATATATCACTTATGCAGACCACTGGTGTCAAGATAATGATTACAGAGATCCTGAAACAGGCCAGCAATTTGACAGAGGTGCACTTAATGATGAGCTAGAGAAAATAGAAAAACCTGCAGGTATTGCAAATCATAAGGATTTCAGAAATGATGTGGTTCAGTTCTATTTAAGACACAGAGCTAAGAACGGTGAATCACCTACTTGGGATGCTTACGAAAAAATCAGAAATGTAATAGAGAAAAGAATCTTCTCTAAAACTGAGGATATTATACCAGTTATATCTTTTACATCTAAGGCTTCTAAAGACGAAGAGAAAAAACATTCTGAATTCATTGAAAGAATGAAAGAGAGAGGTTACACAACTAGACAAATTAAGTTGTTGACTGATTGGTATCTAAGAGTTAGAAAGAGCAACTAAAAATTGCTCTTTCTTCACTTTAAAAGTCTAATTAAAAGATTAATATGGGAATAAACATAGTAGATAGAAGAAATAGTCCGAAAGGAAAATCTTCAGAAAATAGACAAAGACTTTTAAAAAGGATAGAGGGTCAAATTAAAAAAGCCTTGCCTGATGTTGTTAAAAACACAAATGTTAAGGATTTAACCTCTTCAAAAGAGAGAGTTAATATTCCAGTCAAAGGAATTAACGAACCTCAATTCTCTTATGATAAAGATAGTGGTGATAAAAAATGGGTACATCCAGGAAATAAAGAATACACTCCAGGAGATGTAATACCAAGACCTAAAGGAGGAGGAAAAGGTAAAGGTGGACAGAAAGGATCTAATGATCCATCTGTAACCGAAGATGATTTTACAGTTTCAATAACCAGGGAAGAATTTTTAGATTATTTCTTTGCAGATTTAGAATTACCAGATCTAATTAAGCAGCATTTAAATTCTATTGTTGATTTCAAACAAAAAAGAGCAGGATATTCAAATTTTGGAAATCCTAGTAGACTTAATATCACTAGATCTTATAAGAATTCAATGGCTCGTAGAATGGCCATTGGAATGTACTTTGATAAGAAAATAAAGGAGATAGAAAAAAAATTAGAGGAGGATCTTTCTGAAGAGATCAAAGCTGATCTTCTAAAAGAACTTGATAAGCTGAAAAAAATGAAACTTAGCGTTTCATTTATGGAGGAAGTTGATTTACAATACAACAACTTTGAAAAGGTTGCAGTACCAACAACTTCTGCTGTTATGTTCTGTATTATGGACGTTTCAGGATCTATGGGGGAAATGGAAAAAGACATAGCAAAAAGATTCTTTATGCTTCTTTATATGTTTTTAACTAAGCAATACGAGAAAATAGAAATAGTTTTTATAAGACACCACACTATTGCAAAAGAAGTTTCTGAAGATGAATTCTTTAATTCAAGAGAAAGCGGAGGAACTGTAGTTGTTACCGCATTAGAATTAATGGCAAAAATCATTAAAGAAAGATATTCTAATGATTGGAATATCTATGCTGCTCAAGCATCAGATGGGGACGTTTGGGATTTAATCGATGCAATAGAATGTTATAAGATATTGGATGGAGATATTCTTAATAGTATACAGTACATGATCTACATCGAAATATGCAGACCTTCCGGAGGTGATCTTTGGAACAATTACAAAAAACTTTCCGATAAGAGGGAAAATTTTGAAATAGGTAAAATAAATGGAGTTGGTCAAATATGGAAAGTTTTCCAAGACTTCTTCAAAAAGAAAAATTCATAATGGATAAAAGCGAAATTAAAAAAATGTTTTCTAATCCAGATTGGAACGAGGAAACAATATCTGTTGCTAATGATATCATAGAAAGAATTGCTAAAGAGTATTTAGAATTAGATATTTACCCTAATCAATTTGAGATAATAACTTCTGAGCAAATGTTAGATGCTTATTCCTTAATAGGTTTACCAATATCATACAATCACTGGAAATTTGGTAAGGACTTTGCGATAAACCAGAATAACTACAAAAAAGGTAGAATGGGATTAGCATACGAATTGGTTATTAATTCAGATCCTTGTATTTCTTACAATATGGAAGACAATACGACATGTTTAATGACTTTAGTACTTGCACATGCAGGAATGGGACACAACCACTTCTTTAAAAACAACTACTTATTTAAGCAATGGACACAAGCAGATTCTATAGTTGACTATATGTTATTTGCTAGGGATTACATTTCTAAATGTGAGGAAAAATACGGATTCGAGGAAGTTGAGAGAGTTTTAGATTCTTGTCATGCACTTATGAACTACGGTATTGACAAGTATAAAAAGCCAAGAAAACTATCTCCTAAAGAAGAAGGAGAAAGACTTAAAAAGAAATTAGAAGATGATCGAATTCTTTTAAACGAAATATGGAGAACTGTCCCAGGAGATAAGGAGAAGAAAATCAAAGAGAAAAGATTTCCTGAATCCCCTGAAGAAAATATACTTTATTTCATAGAAAAAAATTCACCAAAATTAAAAGGGTGGCAGAGAGAGATAGTAAGAATAGTTAGAAAGACTGCTCAATATTTTTACCCGCAAGGACAAACTAAAGTTATTAATGAAGGTTGTGCAACTTTTACACATTACGAAATCATTAATAAAATGTACGATGAGGGATATTTAGGAGATGACTTTATGTTAGAATTCTACCATAACCATTCTAATGTTATTTATCAGCCGTCATTTGATTCCAAATTTTATTCAGGGATTAATCCTTACACATTAGGATTTAATATATTTAGCGACTTAAAAAGAATGTCTTTGAATCCAACTAAAGAAGATTTAGAATGGTTTCCTAAGATAGCAGGAAAAGGAAATTGGGTTAAGGACTTTAATTATATAGTTGAAAACTTTAAAGACGAAACCTTTATACTTCAATATCTTTCACCTAAAGTTATTAGAGACATGAAGTTATTTGAGGTAGATGATAGACAGGATAATGACTATTATGAAATATCATCTATACATAACGAAGCTGGCTATAAGAGTGTTAGAAAATCTCTTTCAGAGAATTATAACAGAAGTAAATATGTACCAGAATTACAAGTTTATGATGTAGATGTTTATGGAGACAGAACATTAACATTGGAATATACATCAATCAACAATAAGGATCTTGATTACAAGATCGCTGAGAAAGTATTACCCCATGTGGAGTATTTATGGGGATTTCCAGTAAAAATAACAGAATTAGGAGAAGAAATAATAGGAAGCATTTAATTGCTTCCTTTTTTATTCTTTCTTTCTTGATAATGATGGTCACACAGAGTTTCGACCCAGCTTAGATCTTTTCTCATTCTACCTTCCTCTCCACAAACCTCGCAGAAATTATAAGATAATTCTTCATATTTACTTATAATTCTATTAAGATTCATATCTCCCCCTATTATATTTTCGTTAATATAAAATCTTAGACCCCCGAATTTTTCTTTACATTGAAAAATCTCTTTGTTCCATCCTGCTTGTATTAATTCTTCAATTAGGCATTTAAGTATTGGGTACCATCCCTCACCTACTTGAAAAGGACCAGAATCCTTAACCTCTATTAAAGTATCTCTCCTTGTTACAAATTTAACACCCCCGATTCTTTCTAAAAAATCTTCAAATATTTCTTTAGTTGTCATTTCCTGTAAAATTTTTAATTAAATTAATTATTGATTCTCGATATTCTTTAGTAAATAGGCCATACCTTTCAACCTTTTCACCTTTCATTGAAGATATTATTTCAACCTCTAAGGTCTCATAATATCTAATTCTTTTATCCCTTCCAAATTCCTCAATCTCAGATCTTTTATTAATTTCTACCAATTTATAATTCATAATAGTTGGGAGTAAAAGATCATTAATCGTTTTATAATCAGGATCATCATTAAACAATTCTATTATAAGATCAAACTGATCCAATTTATCTACAAAATCAGTAAAAAGATTAGTTTTAAGACCTCTTTGTGTGCTAACATGGTTTATCTCCCAGAAGCCTTCTTTTAGTCTCTTTACGGAGTTAATAAAGACAACTTTTGTGTGATCTTTAGAATTTAGTAATAATAGTGTTCCTGTTATCATAATGTACAAAAAAAGGCTCCGAAGAGCCATTTGATTAATTTTCCATCGTGAATGTCATATTGGACTTTCTAATTCTAAGAGGCTTTTCAGAAATGTGTAAGTATGTTCCCCCACTAGGATAGTATTGATGATAATTGTCTTGCGCATCGAACCAATATAAGTAATTACCAGATTCACCGTATGCACCACCATCATCTAAAACCTCCTCCGTACTAAATCTTAAATTACCGATAGTAACTATATTATCATTACCTGATTGTTCTGCAGTAGGAGAAGGTAAAACCGTTTTAGGACTTAGTCTTTTACCTCCTGAGGTCACTTTGCCTTTTACTGTAGAATATTCTAAAACATCTCCAGAATAAGAAGAAATAACGTATAGATGTTTAACCTCACCAACTTTATTATCACGAACTAAACGTTCCATAATATTTTTCTGTTCAACAGTATGCCCTTCTGCATCGGTTTTAACCTCTACACTTGCTTTTACTACTCCAGAATCCGATTTTTGTTGTCCACCTCTTGAACCACATCCAGAAGACATGAGAATTAAAGAAAATAAACAAATTGAAGAAAATAATACTAACTTTTTCATTTTAATTGATTTTAATTGATTGATAAAATATAAGGTTTCATTTCCCTAGGTAATGGTGTTAAATTACTTTCTGGTAATGTTCCTTGGTTACAAAAAGAGTAATTAAATTTACTCATACCTGAATTGTATTCTTTACATAAAGAGTTGTGCATAGAAATAAGACCCATCATCTCAGCTTGTGTTTGTTGATATTGGAATCCCTCTTGATCTTTTATTCCAGATAGCTGAGATCTATAAACCTCTATAGTTGCTCTCTTTTCGTCAATTGACGCAGAAAGATCCTTGAAATACTCGTACTTCTTTAATATGCTAGAAGCAGAAAACTCTTTAGTTACGACTTTAGCTGTGTCAGAGCACATATTAACAATAAAAAGAGTTGGTATTACTCCAAGAATTATTATTGCTATAATTCTTAAAAATATTTTTGATGTTTCCATTTTATTTTTATTTAATGAGTTTAGGTTATGAAGGTAAAAGACAATATAGTCAAAAACAATAATAATGTTAAATTCAAAGGCCTTCCTTTAATTCAAAGGCAATGTTAAAAACTAAGTCTTTTTTTGTTAGCCAATTATCCTCTGAGGTAACTTGTCTAACCTTGAGTTCTATCTCAGTTTTTATTTTTAAAGGAAGCGATAATTTTATAATTTAACTTCGCCCGGCGAAGTTTAATTTCCGATCTTGTAGCGTCTTTTGAGGACGATTTATGTCTTTTATAGAAAAATCTTTTACCTTCATATAAAAGGTGTAGGTTTTTGCTTGTGCTCCGATCTACACCTACCCTAATTTTATTCTTCCTCTTTAGATTCCATTCCTTTTAAGATATCATCAATAACATTTTGAAATCTTGAAGGAACTTCAATCCTTAATTTGGAAATTTCGTTAATAGCTTTTTGTCTCTTCTCTTCGAAAGCCTGGTATGCTGTATTTTTACGATCCATATATTCAGAATTTTTAACCCTGTACTCGTCAAGAAGTAACTTATTTTCTTTCTCTACCTGCTCACCAGCCAATATATTTTCTTTAGAAATCCTAGCATTCTCTAAAGTTACTAAATTTTTAACCTTAGCCTTGTAGTAATTCACCTTCTGTTCGTATTGTCTATGAAGACTCGCTAGATTTTCGTAAATGTCTAATAATTCCTCTGAAGTGTGATGAGGAGTGATTTTAACAGGAGTCTTTTTACCAGTTTCAATTTCGATAAAATCAAGAAGAACTAAGTCATTTAGTGCTTTTCTCATTTTGGTTAGTTTACCATCTTTATGAATAAACTGACCTATATGAGCTGCATAAGAATCTGCCTCTAGATATTCATTGATTTCGTCGCTTGTTAATTGTTCCCATCCCCATTCCTCGTCAACTAATTCTTGGTAAGGAGCTTGGTTTAAATTAGGATATTCTGGAGAAATCTCTTCAAATAAAAAGATTGCTGATTTTTCAGCCGAAATCATTTGATCCTTAGCCCTGATGTTTTCCATTAGGAAAGCTTGAGTTGCGTGTAGTGAGCTTTTCTCAAGTAGTAATTCAGATAAATTATTAGGAAGAGGAATAGCTTCAATTTGTTTGAAATCCTCTTCTCCGATCTTAACACTTCTAGAAGAAACGTTACATCTTTCTATTTTATTAGAAATCTCTAAAGATCTCTGATTGCAGATATTGCTTATCGATTTTGCTTGTGATAAACTTAACCCTTTAGTTGCTAATGAATTCTTTCTCATGTTTTGTTTTTAATGTTATTGCAAACTTATTAATTATTCTTTTATAAAAAAAATTTTTTAGGAGAAAATTCTAAAAAAATTAAAAATCCCCTTCTGCTACCTGTAGACAGATCAATCCAAGCTCTCTCCATTTATTAACCATAGAATTCCTATCCTCAAGAACAAATTCTATACTACTTAGATCAATACCTGCTTTTTCAAGTAATTCGGGTTTAACTTTTGTGTCGTGTCTTAAATCACCATCAGCTCTCATTAGTAATTTGTAATCACCTTCAGAAAATCCAATATACTTATTAATCCATTCAACAGTCGCGGGTCTACATTTTTCTCTCCTTCCAGTACAAAAAACTATTCTATTTGTGTAAAAAAGATTTTTAACTAATCTGGTTATTGTTTCTATTGGAAGATCTTCCCCACAACGATCATAAAAAGAATCCCAATTCTTAGGTGTTTCATTTAGGTGACTTATTCTATCACCAACCTTGCTGATGGTTCCATCTACATCAACTAATACTATATTCTTATTCATCTCCATGTTTCTACTTTTGATTCGGGATACTCGTAACAGGCATCCAAATAATTACTTACAAATTTAACTAATCCATCATAGGATCCCCATCCATTATCAGGATTCAATTTTTTAAATCTCTCAGGGTCTGACTTTAATTTATGTAATCCTTCTCTTAGCGGATTAATTAATTCTTTAGCCCTTGTTATATTTAATTCTTCAGGTCTCCATAAATGGTAATAGATTCCAGCTTCCTCTGCCATTTTATTCAAGTTGTGTGTTATACTAGAATGATAGGCTTCATTGGATGCTGTTAGATATTCCTCAGCATTAAAATCTGGAAATCTCTCCTTGGCTTCATCTATCGTTAATTCTTTATTACATCCGTCTTCTCTGACGAATATACCAGTACCTTTTTTTAGTACTTCTTCCTCAATTGTTAAATATACGTCTAATCCCATTTTAAATTAATTCAACATAAATTATATTGTGTGTGTTAAGCATTCTAGGATTACCGATATACCCATAAACTGGATCTCCGTCTAATTTAGAATCTCCTATAAATATGAAATCCTGATGCTCGTAATAATCGTTTAATTTAAGGTAGATAGTGTTAGAATCAAATTTATGTTTTTTTGATTCCTTTTTATCTCCTTTACCTTTTAAGTCTTGATATTTATTGTCTTCTCTAATATCATTACTTCCTAAGAAATCATATGAGACAATAGGGTCTTTTGTTTCTTTCTTTATTACATTGATATTAATATTCTCAATCGGTTTCGGAGGAGTTTTAATTTTTTTATCTCTAGCCCTTTTTTTGATGTAGTCGAATATAATCGTAATTAAATAACTAAGACTAAAAAAGCTTAAAAATTTCATTTACTCAACATTTAAAAAATTAATAATTTTTTCCTTAATACCAGACTGTTTAATTCCTTCTCTATAAGGTCTTTTAGTTTGTACAAAGTTTTCTAATGCGGAAAGATCCATATCATCAACTGCTACCCAATTTGTTATCCCTGGGTGTGTTTCAAGATATATTCCTATCTCTATAACTCTTATAGCCTCATATTGATTCTTATGTTTCAACATTCCATAAGTTAAATTGTCAGACTCATTCAAATTTGGGGTATAATCAATTGGTTCTTTAATACCTCTTGTTTTGTACATCTCCTTCATCTGATCTAGAGTTCCTTGTAATTTCCAATCAGACGAAACAACTATTTCACATCCAGTTTTTTCGATAATCTCATTAAGGACTTTAACAGATTTAATATCAAAACTATCCATCCTAATATCAAGAGGTGTTTCAGGATTACTATCAAATCCCGGTTTTTTAAATCGACCACCCCAATTATTGGAAAGACAGATCACCCCGTCATGGTCTAGGAATAAAACCTTCATTTTTAAAAAATTTTTGTAAATATAATAAAAAATTAAGCTAAGTTAGACGAAGAATCTATTTTAAATTTATTAGCCCAAGCAGTTGCTTTTTCTAAACTTTGTAGCCTAGTTCCTTCTATGTTATTACCAAGACCTGCATTTATATTAACAATACCTTTAAGAGCAGTTTCCTGATCTTTAAATTGGTTAATATCTTTTAATCCATATTTGGACTGCATAGTTTGGTTATTAGCACCGTTTATAAAATATAATACTGCAGCTTCTGCAGCAACATCTATGTCATTCAATTGATCTGGATTCTGTACTATATTAACAGTTTTGTTTAATTTACCTTGGGTTTCTAAAGTTTTTTGCATTCTCTCATATCCGGATTTAAAAGTTATACCATTAAATCCTCTACCTCTGTATTTGTATCCATCACCAGGCTGGGTGTTCCCTGTATTAAATCCAAAAACTTTAGTAGCTGCTGCACCATAAACCATATCAAAGAATTTAACATCATCTTTTTTTATAATAGATAATTCTGAATCGCTAACAGTTATTCTTTTTCCGAATATCATTCTAATTCTTTCATTGGAAGTGTTTCCGTATCCAACTTCATTCTGTGGAATAAACCCACATTCTTTACCAATAGTACCTAAAATAGCTTTCTGAGTATAAGGATTAGTTATCCCGTGTCTTTTCATAGCCGCCATTACTGCTTCCACGTTCTTTTTAATATCAGTAGAAATAGGAGAATTGTTAACATTAACAGTTCCATCTACTGGGGATTCACCTGGCTTAATCTCCTCTCCATCTTTTTTCCATCCTAACATTCTAGCTATATAAGAAACAGCACCAGAGGGATTAATTTGTTCGTTTAATTTATACTCCTCGTATTTTTTTAGATGATTCATGAAAAAATATTTTATGATTTATATATCCTAATTAAGATCGCTGTTTTTAATTTGATTCTTAATAAAAGAATATTTCATCTTCTTCATTGCAGTCTTTGTGACTTTTCTTGCCCATTCTGGTGTCTTATCATATTTCTCAGCTATTCTAGTGAATGAGTATTCATCATTATAAGAATTAATACCATATTTTAATAAAACAACTTCTTTCTCTATCTGACTTAATCTAGCCATTATAGTTTTTATTAGTGCAGATCTAGACTCGTTAATTACACCACTGTCAGTTTCTTCCCCGCTGCTTAAAAAATTAATCGGTCCAAAACTATCATCATCAGTATTTTCTGGCATTAAAGGAACTGTCCTTGGTGAATTTTTTATTGTCTCTTCTGCATTTTTTGAAATTGTTTTTCCAACTTGTTCTAACAATTCTATTACTTCCTCAGTATTTGGATTCCTTCCAGTATTTGATATAAAATCCTCCTCCATCTTTTGATACTTTCTAAGATCTGTAATAATACTTAGCGGAATTCTTATTTGTCTACTCAGATCACTCATATACATGTATATGTTTTTCCTTATGTGCCAAACTGCATAGGATATAAACTTAAATCCAGTAGACGGATCAAATTTATCAATTGCTTCAACTATTCCCTTATTTCCCTCAGAAACTAAATCCTCCAAAGATGCATCTTTATTTACATACTGTTTAGCAACAGATATAACAAATCTTAGGTTTGCTTTTATGATGGCTTCTCTAGCTTTTTCATCCCCTTCTTTAGCTTTAAAAGCTAATTCTGATTCTTCCTCAGGGGTTAGCAATTTAGTTTTTGATATTTCAGAAAAGAATCTATTTAATGAAGGTGTAGTGTCAGTCATTTTGGTTACACTAACTTTAAATTGCTTCATTTTTTAATTTTTAAGATTTAATATTCTATCCATTAAATCTTTTAAGTTACAAAAAAAGATTATTTTTTATTTGGAAATTGGAATCTTTTTATCGTTTCTTTAGAAGGATCATAGCTTTCTATATTATCAATAGGATCTTGATATTGTGGAGGATTCCATTTACCATTCTTTTCTAAATACTGTTTAGCTCCCTGTGATATCATAAAAAATCCATCATTGTCAGGAAGATGTGGATCTAATAATTCTTTCTTGTTTGGTGTAAAACCAGAAGCTTTATTTAAAGAATCCAGCTTATTTTTTATTGCCTCTAAATATTCCTTTGAATACATATTCTAATTTTTAAATATATATACTAAAAAGATTATTGATGAAAAGTTTTAAAGATAAATTTCCTAATATTTCTGATTCTGAACTTTCTATAAAAAAGAAATTATGGGAAAAAGAACAGGGCGAAAAAAGAAATCTTATAGAATCTTTAAAAACACAAGAATTAGGTAAAAAAATTAAAAAATTTTTAGATGAAGGTGACGACGATTTTGGAGGATATGTTGATTTCCCTGGATGGGATCAAGGTGGAATAGTTTCGGATCCCCCTATAGCAGGTGCAACTCTAGAATTCTACAGAAGTGATGGTAGTATTGCTTTCGGTAAAACAGATGAAAATGGAAAATTTGATTTACCTCCTTTATTTTACAATGGATTTATAATAGCTAAAGGAGGTAAGGACACAGTTACCGGATTAGATTTTAAAGGAGAATTAAAAATAGATTTAAAATTCTTTCTTTATTATCCAGCAATAACACCATTAAACCATATCGCAAATAATATATGGGAAAACACTCCAACTATGTTCCCTAATGAAGCAATAGCTCTATTAATAAATAATATGAATGATCTTGTAGATTTTGATCTATTCCTTATTAAACCGGAGCTTTTTGGTGATGATCCTATTAAATTAACCCTACAGGAAAAGGAGGGTGCAAAGGAATTACAAGCTGCTAACACACTCATAGAGATCTTATCGGATATATTAGGAAACACTAAAGCAAATAGTGAGAAAGAGGTCACTAAATGTAAAAATGAAGCTTATCATCACATATCCGAACAGCTACTTAAAAAAATAAATGGCGAGGAAATAGGAAATTTAATTGATATTAGTCACTATGATTTAAAAGAAAATCACTCAGAATGCTGTGAGACACTAATAGAAAATGCTAAAAAGAATCTTCTAAAATGTCTTTCTCATGATTGCGAGAAAACAACTAAGGAGATACAATCTGTAAATTTAGCTGTTAAATCTGAATGGAGTCAAAAAGCATTTGATATGACTTTCGATCCTAAAGCATCGATTTCTGATATATGGAGATCAATAAAAAGTAAGAAAAAAGATAGCTTGAAAGATCAAATTAACTTAGAAAAAATTTCAATATGAATATCTATTTAGATGACGTAAGAACCCCTAAAGAAGAGGGATGGATTGTAGTTAGGGACTACTATCAATTTGTTGAGAAAATTCAAGAGATAGGATTAGAAAATATCTCTCTAATATCATTAGACCATGATCTAGGTGATAAAGCTATGAGAGAGTATTTTAATAACGTTTCTAGAAATTATAAACTTGAGTACGAGAATCTTGAAGGCGAAAAAACTGGATACGATTGCTGTAAATGGTTAATAAATTATTTCTACGACAATTACCCTAAAAGAATAAATATGGACAGAACTTCTAAAAGATCTGTTCCTATTAAATTTCCAAAAGTAGTTGTGCATTCAGCAAATCCTATAGGTTCGGGAAATATGATGGGATACATTAATAATTTTTTAATGAACGAAGGAATGCCACAAGATTGTGTTAGAGTAGAAATTCCACACACTATTTAATATGGAAAACGAAAAATGTAGGCTTCTAAGAGAAGACGGTCTCATAAAAGAGTCACTAGATTTTTTATGGATTGAATTCGACGAGGAAGGTAAATTTAAAGAATCACATAAAGAACCTGCTGTTGGAAGATCCCTTTTAATGTCTCCTTTTAATCCTTTTTTCACTTGGCAAACAACTTTAGTGACAGAAATCATAGAAAATACTAAAGGATTTATTAAATTTAGGACTGAAAATAGTTTATATGAGTTTTATTACCCGAATCTGGAGAAAAATTAAGTTCGTAGAATCTGAATGTCGTAAGATAAGACTTATGGGATTTGGGCCTAAATCATAATTAATGAGAGTTAGTTTTGATTTCGATAACACTCTTTCAGAAAAAGAGTTACAAGATTTCTGTAGGGAATTAGTTTCCCAAGGAAATGAAGTTTTTATAGTCACTGCTAGAATATCAGATTCAGAGGCAATTAAATGTAATTGGCCCTGGATAATTAGACAGAATCAAGAACTCTATTCAATAGCTGATGAGTGCGGAGTTCTTAGAGAGAATATAGTATTTACTGCATATTCTGACAAAATAGACTATTTAAAGGACAAAGATTTTATTTTTCATATAGATGATGATCTAGATGAAATAAATCTAATAGAGGAATCCAATGATCAATGTAAAGGTGTATTTACTTATGATCCAGATTGGAAACAAAAGTGCTTAGAACTACTAAAAAATAAAATATAAAATCAAAAAATATGTTACCATTACCTAAGAAAAGGGATTTGTTTTTTACTAAACAATTCGACCAGGAATCAGTTTCTGCATTAACTAGTAATATCATTGACATTAACAGAGACGATGAACACCTTAAAAAAATCTATTCAGTGTATGGATTAACCTACACTCCAGAACCAATTAAGATCTATATAGATTCTTACGGTGGAGCGGTTTACCAAGCTTTTGGTCTTATTTCTATTATAGAAAAAAGTCAAACCCCAGTACACACAATAGTTACTGGATGTGCAATGAGTTGCGGATTTTTACTCTTGATCTCTGGACACAAAAGATTTGCTCATCGATTATCAACACCTTTATATCACCAAGTTTCAACTAGATTTACAGGTAAGCTTAAAGATATGGAGGAAGATATCGAAGAAACAAAAAGACTACAGAAAGAGATTGAAAAATTAACTAAGGAAAGAACTAAGATCTCTAAGAAAACTTTAAAAGAAGTTTTTGACGGTAAGAAAGACTGGTTCATGTCAGCTGAAGAAGCTTTAGACTTAGGTGTAATTGATCAAATAATTTAAAAGTAAACATAATGGAAAACGAAATCTTATTAGCAAAAGACGACTCAACAAAAAAAGCAACTGAGATAGTAATAGTTCTTGATAGATCAGGTTCTATGGACAATATATCACGTCCTACTGTTGAAGGACTTAATACTTTCATTAAAGAACAAAAAGGAGCATTAGGTGAAGCTTATATGACTTTAGTTCAATTCGATGACAGATATGAAATCGATTACAAATCTAAGAACGTACAAGAGGTTGAAGATTTAGTTAACGGAGTTACATATATTCCTAGAGGAACTACAGCTCTTTTTGATTCTATCGGAAGAACTATTAACGAGGTTGAATCAACAACTAATGATGTTATTTTTGTAATTATCACAGACGGACATGAAAATGCTAGCCGTGAATTCAACAGAGAAACAATATTTAATAAAATAGAGGAAAAGAAATCACAAGGGTGGAATTTCATCTATTTGGGAGCTAATCAGGATGCTATAGCAGCAGCAACTTCCTTAGGAATTGGAAAAGATTTCTCGATTGATTTTAATTCTAATGCAGGATCAGTAAATGCTAGTTATTCTAACATCTCCAATAAATTAAGTTCTTACAGATCTTCTAAAGTTAGAGGTATTGTTAGTGACGAGGATCTTAAATTTAACGACAACGACAGAAAAGATTTAAACATTTAAAAATGAAAACAGAAAGAAGAAGAGCAATACATGCGGAATTAGTTAGGGAAAGCAAAGACAACCCGGGCTATTTCCGATACAATATCACAATCAAGGAATTAGACGGAACAGTTCATATTGTTCCAGCTTACGGTAAGGATATGCAAGATGCAATCGAGAGACTATTATGGAATGAAAGAGTTGGAGCTGTTATGGATAAAAAAGCAACTATTCCAATTTTTGTTGCTTTAGGACTTTCTATATTAGGTTTATCAGGAGCACTCTCAGCAATCCAAAACACACCGATCTGGATATTAGGTGGTATGGGTGTTGTTTTTCTTACTATGGTAGCAGTAAATAGAATTGATTCTTATCTTAAAAAATGATGACACAGGCTGAATTTAATATAGAATTGCTAAAAGACGGGGAGCTAATCTGCAGAAATTCTCAATACTGTAAAGGTAAACAGGTTGGTGTACATGGAAGAATGTTTGGTGCAGATCTAATGGAAGAGTTAGATGCAGTCTGTGCTGTTTTTGCAGCTGAGATATGTGATACTCCTTGGGTAGTAACAAAATCAATGTGTATCGACTTTATATCCCCAGTACTACCTAATCAGATCTATAAGACCTATGTTGGTATTGAGAATATAGGAAAAACATCTCTATCTCTTAAAGCTGAAATAAGAAAACATTCAGTTCACACAGATAAAGAGACTTTAGCAATTAAATGTGACGCTGTTTTTGTTCGTATAAATGAAGAGGGCGAAGCTATTAAAATATCCGACACAGTTAGAGAAAAATTCGGATATGAAAAATTGAAAAAATAAAACATGGAACTTAACACTGATTTTGATATTAAGAAGTTTAAAGATTCTTGCATTGAAGAGTGTAAAGATTATACACAATTGAGATTAATTAGGAATATGATCTTTATCAAATGCCTAATTATTATGGGAAATCCGATAGGACTATGGATTATTGACGTAATTATGTGGATATTTATACCATTTTTGTTTAGTCTAGTCGGATTACTAGAATTTACACCTCATTACATACTTTTATTTTTTACTTTACACTTATTTTACTGGAAGTTTTTTGGGGAAAAAAATGCTAATGAATTATTAGATAGTTTCTCGGATATAAGTGGTAAGAAAGGTTTAAAAATAATGTATAATGCCTTAGAGGAGGTTAAAAAAGAAAGGAGAAAGAAATGAGAGAATTAAATCAAGGATTAGATCCTAATATACCCAGTCAAAAAGTAATTATTGATCTAAATAACAAGAACGAAAGAATCTACGGACCTTACCATAGTGAGTGCGGATTATTTCAGCAATTTTGTAAATGTGGAGCAGAACCACCAAATTATGCAAAGGCTAAGAATCAAAAAAAACATTCACTTAATAGAGGAAAGATTAATACTATAATATCAGAAATACGTGGCCTGATACTAGAGACAAATCCATCAGATGAAGATTCTTTCTTAAATTATATTGGTAATATATTATGTCAATTTGATACAGACGTAGCTATTGAAGTAATGAATGATTTAGGTGATGGGGGAAAGAGAGAGGCTTTAAGAATTAAAATTGTTTACGGATACTAATTTTTAAATAAATGGAAGACAAAAAATTATTAGGTACTATACATTTATCAGATCGTATTGATGAATATTATTGTGTTAGGATAAAACATCCAGACAGACATGAATTTTTTCTAAAAAGAGTAAGTGTTTTTCAGGATAGGACTATTGAGAAATTAATAGAAGAAAATGAATTACCGGAA
>Ga0172367_10002466_pt1 | contig 25351 bp, 21 predicted proteins | sample Lak10m_FD_114542 | JGI IMG/M metagenome (GOLD analysis project Ga0172367, IMG submission 114542) | Freshwater microbial communities from Kabuno Bay, South-Kivu, Congo - kab_022012_10m | ecosystem: Environmental > Aquatic > Freshwater > Lake | place: Democratic Republic of the Congo: South-Kivu...
ACGACTCCTTAACCTTGGAAATCGCTGCCTAGCGCGTGAAATCACGCCATTCGGAGTGGCGCGGCAAGCCTTCGAGCTTGGTTGCATAGTAGGGCGGGCGGCGGAACGCGAGCGGCAAGCCCGTGAACTGGAGGAGGGCGACGATGAACAAGAGTGACGCTACCAAGCGGCAACGGGCGGCGGCGCTGATCGTCGAGGGCTACACCGGCCCGGCCATCGCGGCGGAGGTTCGCATACGGACCGAAACCCTTTCGCGATGGCGGCGGGATGCCACCTTTCAAGCGCTGATCCAAGCTGAGATCGAGCGGCGCGCGCGCGGCAAGCTGGAAGATCGTCTGCAAGCCCTGGCCCCTGACGCCCTGTCACTGCTGGCCCACGCCCTGACACTGAAAGACCTTGACGGACCGAAACCCCACGCCATCGCGGCGGCGGGGCTGATCCTTGACGCGGCCATACTCAACCCGAAACGACCCACCGCACGGAGCACGCCCCATGCCCCCCAGGAACAAAGCGAGCTGTAAAGCTCACCGGCGCACCCGGACGACCGGCAAGGCCCCACCACCTAGCCCGGAGTGGATCGCGGACAATGCGGCGCGGCTGCATCGAGAGCTTTACCGCATAGGCCCGAACGGGACCGGCAAGCATACAAGGCGGCTGCTCGCTGAGGCGGCGAAGGCCCGGCGGCCCGGGGACATAATCACCCGGTACGGACCTGCCCGGCTGACTTATGGCCCGACCGGCGGCCCGATCCTGCATATTTCAGGGTGGATCATTCACGGCCCCCCTGCCTGACTGTCCCCGCACCTGTCCCCATGTGTCCCCACCCAAGTGGGGACAATTATTTTCCATAAGAGGCTGATTTTGTTTGTGTTTTTCGACGTGTCCCCATGTCCCCAGTGTCCCCACGGTTTTTAGTGATAGGTTATGAAAAAAACCTGTCCCCGGGGACAAACAAGGCTTTATGTGTGTTACTTCTTTAATATACATAATTATATGTACCTTTATGGACACATATTCCCAACCTAGACTTAACCCCCCCTAAAAAATACTTTTCATAACTTCCTGCAAAAAATCGCGGGGACACTGGGGACATGGGGACAAACCGAAAAAGAGCAACATAAACAATCGCTTGCGGAAGAATCTTGTCCCCACTGGGCTGGGGACACATGGGGACACAAGCGGGGACACGCCACCCCAGGCCCCAACCTAAAACCCGGCCCCGGATCGCTGGAAGCCACGCCCGGCGCGGCCTGGCGGCCTTTCGCCACCATCGAACCCCAGCGCACCGGCCCGAATTGATCCACCCCCGGCGCCCCCCTCTTTCCTGCCGAACTACCACGCGGAACGGTGCAAGCATCAAGGCACGATAAACCCCCCCTTCCTGATCTACTGGACACACAAGGCAAGGCCCTCCCGGATCGCACCGGCCCGACCATCGGCTGAGCTTCGAGGGCAGGCATCACGCCCGGTTACCGGCTGAGCTTCGAGGGCAGGCATCACGCCCGGTTACCGGCTGAGCTTCGAGGGCAAGGCATGACGCCCGGCCCGATCTGGCTTCCAGGGCAAGGCATGACGCCCGGCCCGATCTGGCTTCCAGGGCAAGGCATGACGCCCGGCCCGATCTGGCTTCCAGGGCAAGGCGATGGAGCCCGAACGCTACTAGATATGAATGTTCCGAATCGAAACCCTAAAATTCTGTAGCTGATCGCGTAGCTAGAGCCAATCACCGACATGAAGAAGCCATATATTTCAATGGCTTTACGAATAAATACGCATTATGAACAATAATGCTTAACGTCTTTTTGCTTGAAATTGTCTCGTTTCGCCACCCCGGCAAGACCCGGAACCCTCCCGGCCATCGGCGGCCCTCCCGGATCACCCAGGCAAGGCCATCGGCTGACCCTCCCGGCTTCCTGAGTTATTGGTGACCTGGTGGAACTCATCACCGGCAAGGCCATCGGCGGCCCTCCCGGATCACCCAGGCAAGGCCATCGGCTGACCCTCCCGGCTTCCTGAGTTATTGGTGACCTGGTGGAACTCATCACCGGCAAGGCCATCGGCGGCCCTTCAAGGCATGATCTGAAGCCCCAGGTATCCTTTCGGACATAGCACCGGCATAGCACCGAAAAAAAAGCCTTACCGGGAAAACCGCGTAAGGCTTTGATTTATATGGTGGGCCCCCTCGGACTCGAACCGAGGACCAAGGGATTATGAGTCCCCTGCTCTAACCGACTGAGCTAGAGGCCCGAAACTGAAGCTTTATTCTATATCAAGAAAGCTCTTGAGTTGCTCGGATCGGGATGGATGACGTAATTTTCTGAGTGCCTTGGCTTCGATCTGCCGGATTCTCTCTCGGGTCACATCGAACTGCTTGCCCACCTCTTCCAGGGTATGGTCGGTATTCATGTCGATGCCAAAGCGCATCCGCAATACCTTGGCTTCCCTGGCAGTCAGGCTGGCAAGAATCTGCTGGGTGCTTTCCCGCAAACTGGCCACAGTGGCGTGTTCCACCGGTGACATTACGCGGGAATCTTCGATGAAATCACCCAAATGCGAATCCTCATCGTCTCCGATCGGGGTTTCCATGGAAATGGGTTCCTTGGCTATCTTGAGCACCTTGCGAACCTTGTCTTCCGGCATTTCCATTCTTACCGCCAACTCGTCGGGCGTCGGTTCGCGTCCCATCTCCTGCAGCATTTGCCGCGAAATGCGGTTCAGCTTGTTGATGGTTTCGATCATGTGCACGGGGATGCGAATGGTTCGCGCCTGGTCGGCAATTGATCGGGTAATCGCCTGACGGATCCACCAGGTGGCGTAGGTAGAAAACTTGTAGCCACGGCGGTACTCAAATTTATCGACGGCCTTCATCAGACCAATATTGCCTTCCTGGATCAGATCCAGGAATTGGAGGCCCCGATTGGTGTATTTCTTGGCGATGGAGATGACCAATCGCAGGTTGGCCTCGATCATTTCCTTCTTGGCCGCGCGCGCCTGCAATTCACCAATCGAGACACGGCGGTTAATGTCCTTGATATCCTTTATTGTAATCAGGTTTTCCTTTTCAATCACCGTCAGGCGCGCCTGCGCCTGCCGAATGTCGTTGGCAAAGCCCTCCAGAGCTGTGGCGTACGGTTTGCCGGATTCCAGCCAAGTTGTCAGCCATTCCGGGTTGGTTTCATTGCCTACGAATGAGGCAATGAATTCCGCACGGGGCATTCTCGATTTGGAGACACACAGATCCTGAATGAAGCGTTCCTCAAGGCGGACCTTATCGATGGTGTATCGCAGTGTGTCCGTCAGTTCCTTGAAAAAAAGTGGCGTTTTTTTGAACTCCATGAAACTTTCGGCGAGCGCATCGAATGCCTTTTGGGTCTTTTCATGGTGCGCGCCATACTTGTGATGGGCATTGGTGGCGGTCTTGTAGCGCTTGGTGAACGTCGCCAACTTCTCTTTCACGACTTCGGGATCGGGACCGGTATCGGTTTCTTCAACCGCCGCCTCGGCTTCATCCTCTTCGGCAGCCTGAGCTTCAACCGGCGCTTCCTGAGCATTGGGATCGTAGAAATCGGCTATGAGCTCGGATAAACGGATTTCTCCCTTCTCGACATTTTCAAACGCTGCCAGGAAATGATTCATGGCGGCAGGGAACCTGACTAATTCGTTGGCTGCCAGGTTGATGCCTTCCTCGATGCGCTTGGCGATCTTGAGCTCGCCCTCGCGAGTGAGCAATTCCACCGTACCCATTTCGCGCATGTACATACGAACAGGATCCGTGGTGCGCCCGAGTTCGGTGTCTACAGTCGAAACCAGGGCCGCCGCGACTTCAGCGGCTTCTTCCTCATCATCCTCGGTGACGACCGCAGTTTCCGCGATCATATCGATATCGGGTCGGTCCTCATGGACCTCGATACCCATATCATTGATCATGCAGATGATTTCTTCCATCTGCTCGGGATCGACGACGTCACCTGGCAGATGATCGTTTACCTCCGAGTAGGTGAGGTAACCTTGCATCTTGCCTTTGGCAATGAGCTCTTTGAGGGACTGCTGCTGTTCAGGATTCATCAATCTACCCGTGTCTGCCTTAAAGTCGGGAACCTCTCAGTATAGCATCATTGTTGCCGAATTTGAATCATTATCGGCAAAGTGATGATCATAGGTTGCTCGCCGGGCCAATTGTTGATCGATTTTCGCTCAATACCTGCTTGGCGGGATTGCTGGGCGAATCGGCCACCCTCCAATGACAGAACGCACCGCATGCCCCACTACAACCGAAGTTCGTCATGGATCGGGCTTCTACATCAGCCTGACTGAAGCGTAAGTCTTCTCAGTTCCTCAAGCTCATCGGCCGCTAACGGTTGATTTCTCGCCTTTTCAATCAATATTTCCAGCCGATTCTCCCGCAAGCGGTCTTCGGTGAGATGCCGGAGATGGTCGAGAAAAGTTTCAAGCAATCGTTCCTGCGCGATTTGTGTATTCCAGACCATCAGCTTACCGATGACCTTGCCCTCGGGCCGGTCGCGAAAGCCTTCCAGCACGCCGGCAGGGGTGATTTGGGGATGTTGCTGGAGGTAGTCCAACAGGCTTCGTATCAAGTCGCCCTGACCTTCGATACGCCCCAAGCGCTCGACGCTACGGGAATCAATATGGTCAACCAGGTACGGGTTCTGCAAGAGCAAGGCTAGAAAGGTCCGCATGGCCGAGGGTTGCCCCTTGGCTCTGCGACTCGCGGCCGTTGCGGAACGGACAGGACCCGATGCGGGGGTCACCTGGTGGTGAGTGAGTTCCCCCAGGCGCTGTTCGATCATTTCCCGAAACACGCCAGCGGGCAATCGCTCGATCAAGGGCTGCGCCTTGCTGAACAGCGCGGCGCAGCCTTCAATGGTTCCGAGATTCAGGGAGCTGGCGAGTTGATCAAACAAATAATCGGAAAAGGGCCTGGCCCGATTGATGCGATGCCGGAATGAATCCACCCCTTCGCTTCTGACCAGAGAGTCCGGGTCCTCACCTTCGGGAAGCCCCAGGAACTGCAATTGCCGCCCATCACGCAGATGCGGGAGGCTGGCCTCCAAGGCTTTCCAGGCGGCATTGCGACCCGCCGTGTCCCCATCGAAACACAATACCAATGTCGAGGTATAGCGGAACAGCAGACCGATCTGCTCTGTTGATGTGGCCGTTCCCAGGGTTGCCACCGCATTACCTAAGCCATGCTGAGCCAGGGCAATGACATCCAGGTAGCCTTCCACCACGATGATGGATTCAGGCTTTCGCACCGTTTCCAGCAATTCATACAGGCCGTAGACTTCGCGATGTTTGTGAAAAACCTCGGTTTCAGGGGAATTCAGGTATTTGGGTACACCCTCACCGAGCACGCGCCCGCCAAAACCCACCACTCTGCCTCGCCGATCGCGGATGGGAAACATGACACGATCCCTGAACCAGTCATGCGCACCGCCGGTCTCCTTGGTTGAAAGGAGTCCAGCGGCCTTGAGCATTTCCCGTGACCACTCCGACGGAAGGTTCCTGTAGTCGGGCGGCGCATAACCCAAGCGAAAGCGATGCGCGGCCTCGCCGCTAAAACCCCGTTGCCGCAGATAATCGACAGCCCGGCGCGACATGGGATGATTTTTGAGTTGATTTTGGTAGAAACGGCAGGCTTGTTCCTGTATGTCGTACAGTGCCTGCGTTGATGTGGTGGTCGTGGAGCGATCGTTACCCTGTTCCCGTGGGACCGGCAAACCCAGCGAGTCTGCCAGGGTTTCGATGGCTTCGGGAAAACTCAGCCTGTCGTAATCCATCAGAAAACCGATGGCGGTGCCATGAACTCCACAGCCGAAGCAGTAATAGAACTGTTTTTCCCGGTTGACGGAAAAGCTGGGGGTTTTTTCGTTATGAAAGGGACAGCGGCCCATGAAATTGGCGCCTGACCGTTTGAGCGGTACTCTGGCGCCAATCAGTTCAACCAGATCGGTGCGGGCCAGCAATTCCTGAATGAAGGATTCGGGGATCTTTCCGGCCATACCCGCGCTGCTCGTTGTACGATCAAACCAATCGGGGCGGTAGGCCTCAATGAACCATCAGCCCAACTCCCTGTGAGCCTGATTGAACCGAAGCGTTGCGCCCAGGGTGTGCAAAAAATCGCCCACCTGAAACTTCAATCGAAACCCGTCATGCACCCAGCAGGCTTTTGACGCGCCCGCTTACAGCGCCCATATCCACCCGGCCTTGCATGGGACCCTTCAGTTCCGCCATCACTTTGCCCATACCGCTGATACCGCTGATACCGCTGGCTCCCGTGGCGGCAATGGCGGCATGGATCATTGCATCGATTTCCGCATCGGTCAGCGCCTGTGGCAGATAGTCCTGAATGACATCAATTTCGGCTTTTTCAATATCCGACAAATCCATCCGACCAGCAGACTCATACTGAGCGATGGACTCGCGCCTCTGTTTGACCATTCGATCCAGCACAGCCAGGATCTCGGCATCGCCAAGCTCGATCCGCTCATCAACCTCGCGCTGCTTGATAGCCGCCATGATCAGCCGTATGACACCCAACCGTTCTTTCTGACCGCCCTTCATGGCGGCCTTCATATCGGCCTGGAGACGGCTCTTAAGCTCGCTCATCGGTTGTTAGCGCTCGGTCTGGGGACGTCCCTTGCGCAGATTCTGCAGGGCAAAACGCTCGCGGGAAAGCTTCTTGAGATGCCGCTTGACTGCCGCTGCCGCCTTGCGCTTGCGCTCCTCGGTGGGCTTTTCATAGAACTCGCGGCGACGAACCTCGGACAGGGTTCCGGCCTTTTCACAGGCCCGCTTGAAACGGCGGATGGCGATTTCAAAAGGTTCGTTTTCTCTAATTTTGATCGAAGGCATGTAGCTTTCCGGAATTTTTGTGGTATTTCAATACGTTAAAGAGCCGGGTTATGCCCGGGCCGGATAAAAGCCGATAATTATACCTTCTCGTAAGAAGAAGGCAAAAACCGTGATTGTTTTGGGTATAGAAACATCCTGCGACGAAACCGGTGTCGCGCTTTACGACTCCAGTCATGGACTGTTGGGTCATCGAATATTTAGTCAGGTCGAAACTCACGCGGCGTATGGAGGGGTGGTCCCGGAACTGGCCTCCCGCGATCACGTGCGTAAACTGGTCCCGTTGATTCTGGAGGTCTGCCAAACGACCGCTGTGCGCCTGATGGACCTTGACGGCATTGCCTACACCAGCGGACCGGGACTCATCGGCGCCCTGATGGCTGGCGCCTCCGTGGCTCGAAGTCTCGCCTGGAGTCTGGACATTCCGTCAGTTGGGGTACATCACATGGAAGGCCATTTGCTCGCCCCCATGCTGGAACCCGACCCGCCCGACTTCCCCTTTCTCGCCTTGCTGGTGTCGGGAGGCCATACCCAGTTGGTCAAGGTGGACGGCATTGGCCGCTACGCAATCCTGGGCGAATCCATCGATGACGCCGCCGGCGAGGCGTTCGACAAAACCGCGAAGATGCTGGGCCTCGGCTATCCCGGCGGACCTCTAATCGCCAAGTTGGCCGATGCAGGGGATGCCAGCCGCTTCAAGTTCCCGCGGCCGATGACAGACCGACCGGGCCTGGATTTCAGTTTCAGTGGACTGAAGACGCATACCCTGGTCACCTTGCAATCGACCCCTGGCAATTCACGTGACTGTGCGGATGTCGCCGCTGGATTTCAGCGGGCAGTCGTGGACACACTGGTCATCAAGACGCGCCGGGCTTTGCAACAAACCGGACTGTGCAGACTGGTCGTCGCCGGGGGCGTCAGCGCGAACCGGCTGATGCGAGAGGAACTGGAAGACATGACCCGACGTATGGCGTGCAAGGCGTATTTCCCGCGACTGGAGTTCTGTGGGGATAATGGCGCAATGATTGCTTATGCGGGCTGTCAACGTCTACAAGCCGGTCAACGCGAACCCCTGGCCATCGGCGCCCGGCCGCGCTGGCCATTGAACGAGTTGACAACCCCCGGCTGATTCCTCACTTTTTTTCGCCGATACGGCTTTCCTCACCCCGCAGCAAACGCTCGATGTTACCGCGATGTCGGGAAATGAGCAGGAAGGTCATGGTCAGGGCGGCAGCCGTCAACACGGCAGAGTGCACGAGGAACCAGACGAAAACCGGGGCCAAGGCGGCAGCCGTCAACGCCGCCAATGAGGAAATGCGAAATAGCCAAGCCATCAACAGCCACGTCGCCAGAACGCTCAAACCCACCCAACCGGAAAAGCCTGTCAACACACCCAAGGCGGTGGCCACCCCCTTGCCGCCCTTGAAACCAAAGAAGACGGGGTAGAGATGACCGAGAAATGCCGCCAATCCCACGGCGGCGAGCATATCCGGGGTGACTCCCAAGTATTGCGCGATCACCACGGGAATCAGGCCTTTCATGGCATCGCCAACCAGCGTAATCACGGCAGCCTTCTTTCCGCCAAGACGCAAGACATTGGTGGCTCCGGGATTTTTCGAGCCCTGCTCCCGGGGATCCGGCAATCCCAGGACGCGACTCACGATGACCGCCGTGGACAAGGAACCCAGCAGATAGGCCAGTGGAACAAGGAACCAGATTGCCATAGTTATTCGTTATTACAGTTGTCAGGATAGGGTCACGTATGTTACCAAGCTCAAGAAAAATACGAATCGACTGGAAGCATTATGGACATCATCTTTCTCCGCGGCTTGCAAATTGACACCGTCATCGGCATCTATGACTGGGAACGCCAAATTCGCCAGACCGTCATCATCGACCTGGAACTGGCCACGGATATCAGGCGGGCTGCCGCCACTGACGATATCGCGCATACCCTGGATTACAAAGCCGTCTCCAAGCGCATCATCGCGTTTGTGGAGGAAAGCACATTCTTCCTGGTCGAGACCCTCGCCGAAAGAATCACCGGCATCCTGCTGGAGGAATTCTCCGTGCCCTGGGTAAGACTGACCCTCAACAAGAAGGGCGCGATCAGCGGAGCCACCGACGTCGGCATCCGGATCGAACGCGGCACTCTGACCTGACATGCCTGACGTATTCCTCAGCCTGGGCAGTAATATCGACCCCGGGAGGCATATTCCCGCTGCCCTGGAGGACCTGCGAAACCTGTTCGGGCCGTTGCGGCTATCGAGCCTCTACGAGACGGCCGCCGTCGGCTTTGACGGACCGCCTTTTCACAATCTCATCGTCGTTTTCCACTCGGATCGGGATGCCAGGGACATCGCGAAATTGCTGCGCGACATAGAGGAGCGGCATGGCCGCAGCCGAACCAGCCAGAAATTCTCATCCCGCACGCTGGACGTGGATCTGATCCTCTATGGCGACACCGTCCTGGACGAGCCCAATCTGCGCTTGCCCCGCGATGAAATCACCCGGTATGCCTTCGTCCTGGAACCGCTGGCCGAGATCGCGCCCGACTTGCGGCATCCCGTCATCGGCGCCACTTACCGGGAGCTATGGGCAGACTTCAAGCAAGCCTCACCTCAAAAGAAGCTGGGCCATCCCGCCCCACTCAAATGAACAGACTACGGCCCCCATCGACCGCCAGAATCTGCCCGGTGACATAGGGCGCATCGATCAGGAAGAAGCGGACAGCCCGCGCGATATCCGCGGGCTCACCGGCGCGAGATAACGGAACCTTGCCCAGGATTTCGGTTTGAGCCTCGGGGTAATGGTTCTGCTCCGGCCAGAGAATGGCGCCTGGCGAAACACCATTGACGCGAACTTCCGGCGCCAACTCCAACGCTAACGATCGGGTGAGCGCCGCCAATCCCGCCTTGGCGATGGAGTAGACAGGGTGGGAGCGGAGCGGACGCTCCGCGTAGATATCCACCAGATTGACAATGGCTCCCTGGTGACGCCGCAGCACTGGGGTCGCCGCCTGCGCCAGAAAAAACGGCGCCTTCAAATTACTCCCCAACAATTCATCCCATTGCGCGAGTGTTACCTCGCCCAACGGCGTTGGATAGAACACCGAGGCATTATTGACCACGGCATCCAGACGACCCCACCGCTTTAGCACCCGCTCAACCAGATTCGGCAAATTGGCCGTGTCGTTGAGATCGGCCCGCAGTAGTTGCACCGAATCGGGCCGCCGTGCATTCAGGTCGGCCGCCAGCTTCTCCGCGGCCGCCGCCGAGCGGTGAAAGTGCAAGGCAACACCATACCCCGCCGCATGTAAAACCCGCACAATCTCCGCGCCAATCCGCCGCGAAGCCCCCGTTACCAGTACGACCTTGGCGACCTCATTCATGCGTAATTCTCTCCTCGGTGAAGGATTCATGAGCGGAACATTCAAACTGCGCAAACCATTGGCCGGCCCCATTGGACGCCGCCGGATCGTAATACAGCGAAGCCATTTTCAAGTGACCGAACAGCCCCAACTCCGGCCCGGGCACCAAGGACCGAAACGACTCACCTCCCATCAACTGATGGGTAATGGTCTGAAACAGGAGCCATAACCGGGACTCCCTCACCATCGTGTCCAGCATGTGCGGCCCGGCGATCAGGTACAGGGTCCGATAACCAAGCTCTCCCAGGCGCCGGGTCAAAGCGGCGCCTTCCACCATGCGGCCCTGCCCCGCGAAAATGACTTCATAGCCACGAGAGATCCATTCAGCTACCCGTTCCGGATCGGCCCCCTCCCCCGTGGCGATCAGGCACCGTTGCCCACCCTCTCGTAACGACGCAGGCAGGGGAAAATCCAGACTGGCGCTGGCGATCACTACAGCCGGCTGCGGCGGTAGACCCTGCGCGACCCGCCACTCCACCAGATCCGCGCCTAATTCATGCCCGCCCACCTGAAGGATATTGCCAAGCCGCCCGGCCGCCAGGGCACGCAAGTAACCACCATGAGTGATGAGGCAGTCCGCCTGACATTCCAGTTCCAGAAACAGCCGAAAATCATCGGGGGTCGTCAGGGATTTCGGCATGAACGGAACCCCCGCGGCATCTTCCAGCGCAATGCGCCCATCCAGGCTGGTCAAAAAGTTGGCATAGACAAAGGGCTGATCGAGTGAGCCGCGCCGATGTAGCCCCAGCCGTAAATACAACCCGCGCAGAGCGACGGGCTCGAAAGGGGGCGGGTACAGACGATAGAGAAGCTTCGACACGATGTTCCACCAGCAGGGAGAAGGCATTGCCATGTTAAAACATTCCCGGTCAAGCGGTACGCCCACCCCCCGGATATCCCGACAGGGAACATGCTCCCGACACATACCCCATCCAGACTTTGACTTATGGTGTGGTTAACGGCTATGATGGATGTTTTCGGGGTGTAGCGCAGCCTGGTAGCGCACCTGTATGGGGTGCAGGTGGTCGGAGGTTCGAATCCTCTCACCCCGACCAATTAAATCAAGCCCTTAGATAGAAGCCGATTGAACACAATCGGCTTTTTTCGTTTTTGTGACCCCTTTTGTGTCCCCTCCTGGGAAAGGATAGGAAATTCCGCAAGGCTTTCTCCCATACGGACGAAGCACCCGAAAGGCCAGCGTTGGGCCAGGAAGCAGGTCAGAAGACTGCCTATGAGCGTTGCCGGATGACAAACCCGTTCTACCCTTCACAACCCCAAGCGCAACTTCGCCCGGTCTTTTTTGTGATTGGCCCGTCAACTTGGCCTCAACCTGGTTCAGATTGCCGCTATCCGATCAGCCACCCGGCGTAGCTCCTCCTTCAGGAGCTTGCTCATTGCCCACAACATTTGCCGGTGACCGCCCTTCCGGGCATTCCGGCACATCTTGGCCTTGCCGGCCTCAGTCTTGGGGCCGGGGTCTTGAGGAGCGCCAGCGCCTTCGCCGCCGGTGGTGATTTTCGTTGGCTCATCTTCAAAACCTGATGGGGTCGTCAAACTCCGGGGGCTGCTCCTGGCGGTCTTGACCGCGTTCTGGCGCGTGATGCTGTTCTTGCCGCGCCTCACCGTTACCTCGCTTCTGCCGGAGCTGATAAGCCGTCAGAATCCCGGTCGCCTGCACGTCCATCGTCGGTTTGGTGACACCATCCTTGCCGGTCCAGGTCGAGAGCTTGGCTGTTCCTGAAACGGACACCGCATCGCCGGATGAGAGCCTTGCCAGCTTCGCGGCTTCATCGCCAAAGGCAATAACCGAGCAAAAGATGGAATCGGCCGCGCCCTCCGAGTCGGGCTGAACGGGCACGCGGACGGATACGCTCGTCCAGTCCGACCCGTTCTTGCCGATCCCGCTGCGTGGGTCTTTGACGAGTTTGCCGGTAATCAAAACATTCAGCATAGTGGTTTGCTCCTGTTCATGAGGGCCCCGCCCGGGTGTAGCTGTCCTGGCGGGGCATGTTATTGGTCAACCGTTCACAATCTTTCGGACAATCGCCTCCCAAGGTAGGGCACGGTTATCCTCGATGCCCGCTCTCACCTGCTGCTCCAGGTCCCCGGGAATATCCACCTTGGCCGCTTCGAGTTTAGCGATGACGGCGTTGACCTGCCGGATAAATGCGGCCCGCCGATAGGCTTGCTGTAAAGTCTCGGAGCCGGGAATCACCTTCTCCACGCCATGCTCCAACAGCTTGCCCTCAAGCCATGTCAGGAACTGGCTCGATGTCATGGCATTCAGTTCGACGCGCCGGCCACGCCAATCTTCCGCTTTGCCGCCACTGACCAGCATGTTCACCTCGGCTTCGGTCGCGCCTTGCTCCCGCAGGAGAATGCGCGGGTCCACCTCGCAGGGGTAAGTCACCGGCTCCGAATCGAGCCCCATGGCCTCGATGTCAGCCAGGCGCAAGCCCAGATCAAGCACTCGCGTCTCGATGCTGTAGCGATACCGCCGGTTGCTGGTCTTGAGTTTCGCCACAATGTCGAACCCCGACTTGTCGAAGTCATGCAGACACAGAATGGTCACGCCCGCCTTGGTCAAGCGCTCCACCAGCCATCGCGATGCCGTCACGGTTTGGCCCTTGGTGCTCATGATGGCAAGGTCGAACCGTTGCGCGATCCGCGCTTTTTCCAGCAGTTCCCGGAAACCTTCCTTCTCGATGAACAGGGCGAAACGGTAACGCCCATCCGGTCCTGATGTGCCGCCCAAGGAGGGTGAGAGTTCTGGGGCCCCCGTACTGATGGTGAGCGTACTCCACGAATCGATGTACCGCCGCACATTGAGAGTACCCAGGGGGATTTTTAGGCCGGTATGCGGCTCGATCAGGTTACCCCGGTCGTCATAGACCACATCCCATGATTCAGTGAGGCTCGGATGGGCCGTCATGAAATCCGGCAGCCAGTGCTGGGTGAAATAGCGCGAGAAGTGCTTGCAGGGACTATCCTGCCCAATCAACTGGAGGATCAGCGGACGACCCGCATACATGACCTGGCGCGCATTCGCCGGAAGCCTGCCGCCGTCACTGGCTTTTAGATAGGCCTGCTCCATGACCGAATAGGCCGCTTCCTTCATGCTCATCGGCTTGGATTTCTCCGCGCGCTGGATTTCGCGCAACTCGGCGGCCTTCACACGATTCTCCCGGTCGGCGCGGCGCTTGGCTTTACCCCAGAGCTTTGTCACGTCCAGGATGGCGTCCTTCAGCGGTACTTCAGCCGGTAGCACTGCGCGCGACTTGCCTCGATCCGTAAACCGAATGGAGGGCGATACCACATGCAACCACAACAGACATGGGTCATAACTATCCACGCGAGACTCCGACAGGTAGTGATTTACCCAGTCAAAAGGGTTCTCCAGCATCGCCGTGAAATTCACACCTGCCACCAGTACCCGCCGCGTCCAGTTCAAATCAGCAAATGAGGCAAAGGCGCACTCCACCACATAGGGCAAGCCTTCGATCGTCGTCTCCAGACGCTTGTAGCGAAACATCGTCTCGTCGATGTCATAGCTTTGCATCCAGGCACGCACATGCGCCTCGCCCACGTCGCCCAACAGTCCCGGCCTCACTGGCTTGGAGTGTTCCCGCATCGCCATCAGCAGGCGGTTCAATGCGTCCTGGTCAATCTTCCGCTCACTGACCAAGTCACTTACGGACGCGCCCGATAATCCTGCCTGCTCCAATACGGCTTTTCGTTTAGCGGTGGCTGACAAACCCCGAAACTGAGCCACCACATCGCGCAAGGGATAGGCCGGGTTGAGTTTGACGTGATTGGCCATCAGCAGACTCAACGGCTCCAACCCGTACCAGTGCGCGGACGGGAAGTCCCCCGGTGTCCATTTCGCGGATTCGCCGGTCCGTGCGAACCGATGGCCGTTGAAGATGAAGGTCGCGTGCGGGTTGAAGCTAGCGAAGGCCCTGATGAGCCTGGACGCATGGTAAAAATCCGGGAAATCGTTCACTGACAGGTAGCCGGACAGGTCGCGCCAGAACAGCGTAATGGTGGTGCCGATTTTTACCGCCGATTCGCACACCGTATGGCTGATCTCGGGTTGTTGCCGGATTTGATCCAGCCGGACATGGACTTCATGCTTCTGCCCATTGGCCTCGACCACGGCGCGACCGTGCTGGCCGTCAATGACATAGACGGCCGCCCAGCAGCATTTCAAGGCGTTACCCAATTGACCGCGCGTTGGGGCCACATAACTGGCATTGGTCGAGACGCGGAGGCTGTAATCCAGCGACTTTTCCACAATGCTGGCCGGCAACCCCGGCCCATTATCGATCACGGTCAGGCGGTCATCGTCGGCATGAATCTCAATAACGGGCGCTATCCCGGCCGCCTCGCAAGCGTCCAGGGCGTTATCCACCAATTCTTTGAGTAAGGCCCTGGCCCAGTCTTGCCGATCAGTGCCGATCTGCGCCCGCAATTCCTTCTCGCTGAAGAATTCCATCAGCCGCGATTGCTCGAAGGCGATGCGTTCCAACCGGATGGTCATGGCCGCACCTCCCGCTCGTCGCACAAATGCAGGTCATACTTCCACCAACCGCCCGTATTGGCTCCGGATTCGACGCCCGCCGCACAGTTGACGATAGCGGGGTGGATGGTAGGAACTGCATGACGGCATGACTCACAAGTCACGGACGGCGATATAGATCGCGAAGATAACTGGCCTTCAAAATGCTCAATCAGCGCCCCCCAATCTTCAGGCCTATTCCAGCACAAGTCCTCCACCATGGACTGAACCTGTTCCGGTCCATCGCCATACAGTTCCGAGCACAACCGAGTAGCCGCATCAATCAGCCTGCCGGGTAGCTGTTCGATGGTGACAAACGGCTCGGCTTGGTGATCGTTCGATGAAGGAATGTCACTCCCGGCCTGTGAAGATTCCAGCAATGTGGCAATGATTTCCCGCTTGTGGTCCCGGATGAACTGCTTCTGTTCAGGTGAAAGTTTGCCGGGCGGGTTGACTATGATGTCGGGGCCATCGACCGCTAACGTAAATCCGGCCTGTGCAATCTGGCGTAAGGCATGGGTGATGTTCATATCCGGTCACCCTGTACCTGAAGATTTGACACATTTTCTGGCTGGCCGGCATAAGCCCTAGAACTCCTATAAGTCCTAGTGTTTTCATCGTCGCCGGCCCGCTCACAATTGCTAGGGGTTGAAGGACTTTTTGGACTTCGATGACTGGTTTGAAAATTTGTCAGGATTCGCAACACATAGCGCGCCGCCGAGGATTTGCTCTCCGTGAAGCGTTCCAAACGCCGGCCATCCAGCACCTTGCCATGGTGGTTTTTGAGCCAATAGCCCAGCCGAGTGGCATCGATCACCCCATTTTTACCCGCGATTTCCATGAGTACCGCATGCAGTTCGGCGCGGGATTCGGACCGCTTGATCACTTCCCGCGCCCCCTTGGCATCATGACCAAAGCACGCTTCCCACTCGCCCAATAACACGCCGAGACGTTCCCGGTTGGGATCAATGGCGTTGACCTTGAACATGCTTCGACAGGGGTCAGGTAGACCCAACCACAGCACGGTCTGGCGAACCCACCAATCCCAGCGTGTAAACCCATTCAGCGCCCGGCAGGGCTTACGCTCATGGGTTTGATTATGGGCACAGATCAGGGTTAGCGCGTCGGCAACATATCGAGCCCGGTTCTCTTCCACCTGACGCTTAGGGTCACACCGAAACTCTCGGGACTCCGGGTTCTCAACCTTTGCGTCGAGGTTGCAGACCACAACGCGCCGGGTCATATCACCGACCGGTTGCACGTTGTTACCCGCAAACAAGACCATCGTCCGGGTGCTGGGCGTGACGACCTTGGACTGGCCGAGAATCCGCCCCGAGATGAACTCGGAAGTCAGCGCCGTAACCAGGAACTTGATCGGCAGAATGTCGCCCTGTGCCTCATCAAACTTCAGTACAGCAGGGGACCTCAACAGCGCCGCGAGAATGGATTTCTCCATCTCGTCATCATTGGCCTTGAGCGTGGCGCTGGCGGGATGTCCATCCGTGGCGAAGAGGATGGACATGTCCTGCAAATAAGACTTACCGCTCCCAGGAGCATGAGCGTTGAAAAGGAATCCAGGCGATACATCCAGCGACGGCCTCACGGCCGCAGTCAGGAAAGCAGCCAAGGCCGTGGAGCGATCCGAGTCCTCCGCGAATGCCACCTCATTCAACAAGGCCAGCAAACGATCCCTGGCCGCGAGCACTTGCGCCTCGGTAGGGAATTCAGAAATATCGAAAAGGCGGGCGTCAAAAGCCCCGAAGGTAGCCGTCACCGGGTCATAGCCGGATGTCTGGATCAGCCTTCCTTGGGGGTCCAGATACGGTTGACGCGCTATCGCGTTCAACGGGGGCAAATACACGTATTCCGGGGCCTCGAATAGCCCGGCGCAGATTTTCGTCGGTGCATCGATATTCACCCAGGTTGATTGGCGCGCATCGAAGCGCAGCCAAGCCGCGATCCCCGTCAGCAGGAACGGGAGCGCCTTCTCACGAATATGTTTCGCTTCCGTCTTGCCGCCGGGCGGAGTGGTGACGGTCACAATCGCGCCGCCTTGCTGAAAGTAACGCCCCGTTTCGGCGAGCACGCGCTCGGCATTTCTGACTGTGATATGCAAGGTGCCGCCAGTCATGCGAAAGGTGGGGCGATGACGCGCATCTAGGTCGGACACCTCCAGCCAGGACAATAAGTCCTGGATGCGACGCTGGGCACAATGTCCATGCAGACACTTGAACCCGCCCCGGACAAAATCCGCATCAGGCTCAAAGTATGCCGTCCCGGTATCAACCTCATCGGTATGCTCGGCCACCCAGGGACAGGTGATGTCATGCTTCCCATTCCCCAAGGGGGACTTGTAAATACCCCGTTGCTTCAGCGCCGCCAGCACGGGATTTTCTTCCGGCCTTGGCGTGAACACCTCATCATCATGCCCCAGGCTTTCGACTGATGCCTTGACGCCTTTACGGTGACGCGGTGACTTGTGAACCTCCAGGTCCAGCCCCAAGGCATCCGCCAATTCCAGATGCTCATAGCGCCGCTCGGGTTCCCACACGATCAGCCGGTGCCGGAAGGGCGTACCGTACTTGGCTTTGGTGTTATACCCGACAGGAAGCCGTGCGTAACGGGTGATATTCTGCCCGCCGCCGTCCGTTAACCGGCCCGCCGTCATCAATGCCTTGATGAAAATGTCGGCATCGCTGGCGGACTCGATAGGCGTCGTGAACGCATAGCCCGCCTGGTGATTGCCGGGACTGGTTTCGATCAGCCAGGTTGGCGCAAGTGTCAGCGTATCGGCCTTGGTGCCGATGTCATCCAGCATGACGCACGGCAGGCAGCCGAAATTGGGCTTACGGCGATGCACGGTCGCGAGCTTGGAATCCTGCTTCTCCAAAGTCGCCTTGAGTAAGCCAATACTGAAAAAGGCATTGACGGTGCAAATGTCTTGGTCAACAAAGGCCTTGCCGTCCCACTTCTGCCCATACCAAACCTTATGGGGTGCGGTCTGGGGGTCGTCTGGGAAACAGGTCACCCAGGCAAAAAGCCGTGGGTCTAGCGCCGGGTCCAGATAACAGCCGAACAGCGCGGTCAGAAATTCCTGGTTGGAAAGCTCAACCACCGCTGCGGTAAAATGCTCCGGCTCAATCTCTTCAGCCCCCGACTCGTGACCAGCGGTGCGGGGGCATTCTCTATCCAGGGTATCGTCCAGCCTCATTGGATACCCCCTCAAGCCTGACGGCTTTTCTGCACTTGCGCGTGCAGCCAGGCATCGATCTCCCCCTCGACCCAGCCTACCGCTTTGGCTCCCAGCGATATGGGTTTTGGAAAGGTCGGATCGTAATCGCCTGGCCGGTTGGGATTCGGGGTGATTTTGGCGTAGATGGAACTGCGGGACAGCCCGGTGCGGGCCTCCACCTGCTTGCGGCGCAGGATGGTGACACGGTTCAAGGCTTCTTGAAGTTGTACGGACATAAACGGAGTACCTCATAGGGGAGATACCGCCGCAGCCGCTGGCTGGCTCGCGCAATAACAACCGTTTTGCGGACTGTTACGGAACAGCCCGCCATAACGCGGAACACCGGCCTAACGCAAAAAAAGCGTTCCGGGTTTCAAAAACGGTTATCATAAAGTCGAACTCAACCGGCGTTTGCGATACGGAAGGTTGCGGTTCGACGGCTCACGGACAATCCCGTCCGCGCCGTTCCATCGGAGACAGGGCTTAACCGCCCACATGATCGCTAAATCATGTTCCAAGGCCCGATGGTGCGCTAACACCATCGGGCCAATTTAAGCGGGCAGTTCGACCCCTCTCCATGCCGGTCCTGATCCTTCAGGTCCGACCCATTCAATGCCATCTATTCACACTTCTTACACGAAGTCTGAATCATGCAAACTCAATGAGTTACATGTCAGCAGATGCATCCGAACCAATCCAATATAACCCAATACTATCCATGATGTACTGTGTTTTGACAGGATTGTCAGCCAACCGTGACACCATATAAAATGGCGGGTTACCCCAAGACGGGCTATAAACCCACCCCACCACCCGTTCCATTCACACCGACAATCTTTTGTCAAGCCGCAGCGATGCATTAAAGAGTCCAGGTTGCCAGTTCCCAAACAATGGCCGCTAAGCGGCCACTGACTCCCTTATCCGCCGGTAAACCTCCTCAACCAGCGTCTGCGCCATCTCCTGGAAGACGTGCTCATCGTTCAGGGCTTGTTCCGCCATACTGTTATGGTTCCGCCAGGCATCGACTACAGCGCTATTCAATTTATCCTCGAACGCGCCAATACCGAATGACTCCACGGTCGGATTGGCGATAGCCTGTTGTTGCAACACCGGGTCAGCCACCAGTTTATCGATGAGCGTCATGGCATAGCCGCGAACATCCTGTTCAGGCAGGTTACCGGCGAACAATTTGTTCATCTTGCCAATGATGATGGATAAACGTTCTTCGGGGTCTTCCCAGGTCTTCCCTCCCGGTCCCATGGGTTTGAGTTTCTCGGCGACACCCCCCGGAAGGTCAAGCCGGTGCAGATGCTCATCCTTGAGTTGGTACCAGGCCAGGCGCACCCGCTTATCCAGGTATCGTGCATCCTCCGCCTTGCCCTGCAAACGCGGCAGCAGCATTCGGCAAAAGGCATGCAGCCGGACCAAATCCGCGTCGTCATAGCTCATGATCTGGGATAGAAAATCATAGGCACGAATATAGGAAGTCAACGCGGCGCGGAACTGCTCCTGAACCTCATGCGCTTTCGCCTTATATCGGGCATGAACCTTCTTGAGAGGTCCATGGATAGCCGCTTGTTTGCCCTTCAGATCGAAATAAGCCTTGGAGAAATCGCACACCTCTTCCCACCTGTAGATATCCGCTCCATCCAGCTTGTCCTTGAGGCGATAAACCAGGTTGGGGTCGGTGACCTCGGTCAATTTGGCCGTTCGGTAGTAGGGTAAAAACGCCTTCAGAATATCTTCGGCCTTGTTGCGGAAATCCAGAACAAAGGTCAAATCCTTACCGGGAAAGATACGGTTAAGGCGCGATAGCGTCTGCACGGCAAGAACCCCATCCAGGCGCTTGTCAACGTACATGGCGCAAAGCTTGGGTTGATCGAAACCGGTCTGAAATTTGGACGCGACAATCAGCACATTGTAGGCGTCCGAGTCAAAGGCCGCCTTGATGGCGTCATCCCGTTCCTGGCCGTCATTCAGATCGCCTTCATCGGCCTTGCTGACATTTGACTCGGCATCGGTGATCTCGCCGGAAAAGGCCACAATAGCCTTGCAATCCGTATAGCCCATCCGGCTGATATAGTCATCGAATGCCTTCTTATAACGCACGGCTGCTACCCGACTGTCCGTAACCACCATGGCTTTGGCTTGCCCGTCCAGCAGGGGCATCACATGCGTTCTGAAGTGCTCGATGATCACCGTTACCTTCTGCGCGATGCTGGTCGGGTGGATTTGCGCATAACGGAACAACCTGGCTTTTGTTTTGCCTTGCTTGACCAGCAGGTCCGCGGCCGTTTGCTCCAATTTGAAGGCGTAGTCATAGGTCACATAGCCTTTTAGCACATCGAGGATAAATCCCTCCTCGATGGCCTGCCGCATGGAATAGACGTGGGAAGGCGCGGGCGTGCCATCCTCGCCCTTGCGTCCAAACAATTCCAGGGTCTTGGGTTTCGGCGTCGCGGTAAATGCATAATAGGAAACATTTGGCGGGCGTTTGCTCTCGTCCATGATCAGGTTGATCACATCCTCCTCCGACAGCTCCGGCGCTGGCCCGGCGCTCTCATCCTCGTCATCGACCTTACCTTGAGTCAGAACCCTACGCAGTTTGATGGCATCCTTGCCCGCCTGACTGGAATGCGCCTCATCCAGGAGGATGGCAAAACGCTTGTCTTTAAGCCCCCTGACCTTTCTCAAAACTCGCGGAAATTTCTGGAGCGTCGTGACAATGATCAGTTTTCCCTGGGTCAGCGCATCAGCCAATTGCTGGCTGTTCTTGTCGATCTTCTCGACCACGCCTTGCTGATGATCAAACTGAAATAGGGTGTCTTGCAATTGCCGGTCCAACAAGCGCCGGTCGGTAATGACAATCACACTGTGATAAAGCTTTTGATCGTTGCCGTCATGCAACGCCGCAAGACGGTGCGCCAGCCAGCCGATGGTATTGGATTTACCGGACCCGGCCGAATGCATAATCAGATAAACCTGGCCAACCCCCTCCTTCAGGGTCTCGTCCACCAACACGGTGACCGCGTCCCACTGGTGATAGCGAGGAAATAGCAGGGTTGTGCTGAATGCCGGTTTGCCCTTCTCATCGCGGCTTTCCTTGGCTTCCGCCGAAACAAACCGCCCCAGGATCGATAACCAGTTATCCGGTTTCAGGACTTGGCTCCAAAAATAGCCCGTGGCGTACCCCAAGGTTTCATCGGTCGGATTGCCGGCCCCCGCGCCGCCCTGGCCATCCGGTGTGCCCCGATTGAAAGGCAGGAAGCGGGTCGCGGGTCCTGCCAGCTTGGTTGTCATGCGCACTTCGTCGGTGCTTACCGCGAAATGTACGAGCGCCCGCTTGCCGAACGAGAGTAGGGGTTCCGGCGTCTTGGTATCGGGGTCTACCGGCGGCCGATCATGGAGATATTGCTTGACGGCATCCTCAATGTTTTGCGTGGTGTCCGTTTTCAGTTCGAGGGTTGCTATCGGCAATCCATTCAGAAACAACACCAGATCGATGCACCTGCCGTTGTGGACGGAATAACGCAGTTGCCGCACCACCCGCAGCCGGTTTTTCCTATAGTCTCCTAGCGTTTTGGGATTCTTCTGGTTATCCGGCGCAAACTGCACCATGCGAAATTTGACATTTCCATCCTGAAAGCCCTTGCGCAGGATGAACAGGGTTCCCCACAACTGCGGAGTTTCCTTTTTGAGGGTAGGGCGATGACGGTCCAGTTCCTTGGCCAGCCGGCGAATGAAAACGGCTTCCGGGTCATCGGGATGCTCCTTGATGAACTTTTCCCATGCCTCCGGCTGCGTTTCCTTCACCCAATCAATGGCATCACTCGGGTATAGCGCCAGAGGCCGGTCATAGCCCTGATCGTAGGCATAACCGGGCTGGAAAGGCAGAGGCCCGTCAAATAACCAGCCGCTGGCTTGCAGGATCGCGCAGATTTCGTCCTCAAAGCGTTCTTCGGTATGAATGGCGGCGTGCATGAGATTCGCTCCTAAGTTCCATTGGTAAGGCCAGGATCGGGATAATCCGGCGGAAGTGATAACAGGGGGCGCTCCCGGTGGCCCCTTCGGCGTTATCATAAAGTTTTCCTTACTGGGTTGACATGAAGCCTCTGAGTACCCAAAACATCGAAGCAGAGCTGAGCTATGCCTATGTCCATGCGGTGGCCTCCCACGCGGGCGTGGGCTGCAAGGTGGCGGGGCGCCATGACGACAATACCGGAGTGGACGCCCTACTGACTGGCTGGGGGCCATTCCCCAACGGCGGATACCGGGAAGAGGTAGACCTCAAGATTCAGCTCAAGGCCACCATCAAGCCTCCCGGACGGGTCAATGACTGCTTTTCCTACAGCCTGTCCGGCATCGCGCGCTATGACGACTTACGCACGGAAACCGTCGCCACACCCAGGATACTGGTCGTACTGTTTCTGCCGGACGATCGGAATGACTGGTTGACCCATGACGAGGACGCCTTACAGTTACGCCAGTGCGCCTATTGGGTCAGCTTGAGAGGCGCTCCGCCATCCGCCAACCGGACAGCGCAAACCGTGTATCTGCCCAAGGCTCAACGGTTTGACCCCCAAGGGTTGCAGGATTTGCTGGCCCGGCTTTCCCGTAATGACATACCCACCTACACGCAGGCGACCCCATGAGCGCGGAAAAAACCATAGCCCCGATGGATCTGCGGGATTACCTGGTCAAGGTTCTTGGCTGGACGCTGCTGGAAGAAGCGCTGCGGGACCGGCTGTTTGTGTTCAGTAACCCGCTCCATCCGCGCCGCCAATTGACTTACCCCATGGACTCCAGCGCCCCGGACTATCAAGAAGGGGTAGACGGCGTCATGGAAAAGCTTGCGGAACTGACCCAACAGCACCCGGAGACCTTGCTGGCGCGGGCTCAGGCCATCAAGGATGACGTGATCCGCCTGCGCGTATCGTTCCCGGGGAACGACCAATCCTTGCCCCTGGATTTTGCGGCGACCTGGGTGCGCAATACTGAAAAACTGCTGAAGGCCGCCGCCTGCACCGTTCTGCGGCCACTACCGCATCACCCGCGACTGTCCCTGGCCGAAGCCACCCAACTGGTCGACAAGGCCCGGTTCCAACAAACCGAGCCTGGCAGTTTTATCCTCAAGGTAGCCTGCCCCGTCATGGCCATGGATGCCCAGGGTAGCCTGGACTTCGACGGCGAGGATACCCCCTTCGTCCGCCGGGTCACCTGGACCTTGCGACAATCCCTCGTCAAGCTGGCCAGCGCCATCGAGCAAGACCAACTACCATCCTTGGTGGAGGAAATGAAAACGTCGCCAGCGCCCGTCATTTCGTCCAATTTGTGTGAGGCCCTGGCCGCCATGCATGACGAAACAGTCGATAACACACTGGATGTGGACTTCGCCTGGTCGGCGCTTCATGCGCCACCGGCCCGGGCGGGCGACCTCCGGCGCGTCAGATTTCAGGCCGATTACTTCGGCCGCATTGAAGAGGTTCGCCGGGAATTGCGGGGCGACCATGGCCACCGCGAGGACACCTTCATTGGCACGGTCGAAAGATTGGATGGCATCATGGACGAGACCGGGCGACGTTCGGGCGACGTGCTGCTATCACTCTTGCTACCGGACGAAGACGAAACCGTTCAGGCGAAAGTCAGCCTATCGAGCCACGATTACGCCAAGGCGTACCGCGCGCACGCCGTCAATGGCGCGTATGTGCGGGTGAAAGGCCGTCTCTTGCCGGGACGGCGGCTGCGGCAATTGACGCAAGTGTCACGGTTTGACTTGATCGGCGACGGTCAGGAAGCGACGGACGGCAAGCCTGGGGGAGCGGACTGACTCACAGCGGCGGCATCTCGACCCGCGTCGCGCACATCGATGCGGCCCAACACCGCATCGGCGATGGTCGCGGCGCGGAGCTCCCTTAATAGCTTGATCTCATCCCGGGTGTGGGTGATGAGTTCATCCAGTTCACCTTTTGCCTCCTTGAGCGCCTTCAAAATTCGCTTGCGTTCAGCAGCGGGAGGCCATAATACGGGTAACTCTTTGAGATTGCTTTGGCTGATTGAAGCCAGATTGGTACTTTGTTTGGCGTTATTCATGAAATAGAACTTGGCGTAACGGGTTTGCGTTATAGCAGCAAGCCATTTAGAGCAATCGGCATAGTATGGTCGAATGGCGAAGACATGATTTTGATGCAGGCATGGGTTGATTTCTCCGTTCCAAACCGCACCGCGTCCGAGTTTGTCATAATCGCCGCCTTCATTCATGAGCACATCACCAGGTTTAAGCGAATACCGCTCTACCGCATCAATTTCTACAGGAATTGTAAGCACCTCGGAGAAATCCAAATAGCCGTCTTGAACATTAGCCACGCGCAAGTACGGTAATTCCAAAGTTTGCTTATCCTCAATGTTTTTACCTTTGGCCAGACCTGATCGAATCTGCCCCAAGTGCTTCAATTTCTTCAATTGCCAGCCGGTGGGCAGATGGGGTATCCAATCGTTACCAGAGAGCTTACCCGGCAGCAAGTCTCCCGTGATCAATTCACTCAGCAGGCTTGATTTTGCTTCGTTGAGCAAATCAATCAGGTCCTCCTTCTCCCGAATCAACTCATCGATACGGGCAGTCTCAGTGTCCAGATAGCCTGCAATGGCTTGTTGTTCATGCAACGATGGCACTGGTATCCTACCGTCCGACAGCGCCCTTGTGCTAAGTCCATAACGGGTTATGCCAGAAGCATAAAGCGAAAAATACAATTTAATATGGTAGCAACGAAGGCACCATGCAAGGTAGCAGCCGATGATTTTGATAGGCTCCAACCTTGCGAGATGATAGCCGCACACCAATCCACCAATATCCTCACAAATCAAGGAAGGCACGGCAATATCCCACCGTGACTCGGAATCCTTTGTTATTACAACATCCCCTTTCTTTAACCCCAAGCGCTCTATTTGTTGTAATGATGCCGTAGCCTTCATGAAAGTAATGTTATGTGTAATTATTTCATTTTTATAAACGTCAACATAGTTGCAAAGCTGAACAGGTAATTGCCCTTCAATCGCGAGCTTATCGATATTACTCGGCAGCACACAGCATACTTCTTTAATCCTGCGTATATCCCAATGGCTTGGAATATTGCCTACCCATGCAGTAAACGATCACCCCCCTATCGCTCATTTTCGATGACGAGTGCACAATGAGCCTCCAACGCTGAGCTTCCCCCCCCCGATGCAACTGAGCGACCACAGTCTACGGCAGATCGACGAGGCC
>Ga0172367_10002467_pt1 | contig 25349 bp, 14 predicted proteins | sample Lak10m_FD_114542 | JGI IMG/M metagenome (GOLD analysis project Ga0172367, IMG submission 114542) | Freshwater microbial communities from Kabuno Bay, South-Kivu, Congo - kab_022012_10m | ecosystem: Environmental > Aquatic > Freshwater > Lake | place: Democratic Republic of the Congo: South-Kivu...
CCGGGGCGGTAACGCTTCCAATATCCATCATTTTGCCACCGGGGTGTTCATCCATGGCTTCACTCCCCAGCAGAAAGCCGACCTGGTGGCCTTTCTGCAAGGTTTGACCGACGAGCGGGTCCGCTGGGAACGGGCGCCCTTCGATCATCCGTCGCTGGCCGTTCCCCATGGGCACAGTGACGGAGCCTCCGTGCGGGGGCCGCAATACGCGGTGGATGACTTCATTCAGGTTCCAGCAGTCGGTAAATCCGGGCGTGGCGCCGAGTTGGGCCCCTTGCAGGAATTCCAGAGCTTCTTGCCGAATTGACAGACCTCCCGGGTAGAACCCTCCGCTCAGGGGTCGGATACTGCGGGATATGCCACAGACTGTGCGTCATATCCCGCACTTTGCATGGGGCAATCAGACTTACCCCTTTCTGTTTCAGTCACTTATGTGATGGCATGCAATTTGTTTATTAGTATTTCGTAATGCTTCATATAAGACGTGAAGCCTGTTCTTAACCACACTCCCAGGAGAAACCATGAAAAAAACCTTCAAGCCTCTGCTGATCGCCAGTGCCGTGGCCGCCGTCATGACCGCCGGCGCCGCCAATGCCTGGACGACCGCCCTGGCCGTCACTGAACTGACCAATGGCAACCCTGCCAACTTGTCAGTGAGGAAACTGTCCTTCTCCGACCCTGCGTTCGGCTATCAGTCATGGGCCATGCATGGCGCATGGGCCACCTTCACGGCTAAGGCCGGTCAGCAGGTCGCCATCACCGTGGATGGAAGCGCCAATGTGGATTTCCATCCGGCGTTGACCGCCTGGAAGCGGCCGATCGGTACTCCAGAGGCCCCCTACAAGTACAAGGGCGGTCAGATGACCAATCTGACCATGGCGAAGTATGTTCCGGATCACAACTTCACCGGCACGGAAAGCTACATCAACTCGGGTTCCACTCAGCAGCATATCCAGGATGCGAGTCTGTCTTTCACCTGCACCGATTCCGCTGACCTGACCTGCGCGACCCAGACCCGGACCTTCAACGATACGACAACCGGCCAACCCGTGACGGTTACGGCCAAGACGGTGGAATTCTGGGGTTCCGCCAAGCGCGATACTCTACCTACCGGCGCCACCGGTGTATTGCTGGAGGATGGCACCACCGATATCGGTCTGCCGCGGATGATCCGGGCCGCGTCCGTTGCCGATGGCGATGGCGCGGCGGCAATTACTAACAAGCTCAACTACGATCCGAACCTGAAAGTGGTCAAGGATGGCGTTGCCGGCAAGGTGACCGCCTACTTCGTGCCGAACGAATCGGTTCAGTACCAGGTGTTCTTTGGCGGCTGGAACGCCGGCGCGAATGCAGTGACTAACAATCCGATCACGGTAACCATCATGGGCGCCGCCAACTAAGCCTTCCGGCTTTAACGACCGAGGCCGGGCCAACGCAGGTTGACCCGGCCTTTTTCGGTTAAGCCCTGCCAGGGTTCCTCAACCACATTGACCAGGAAAGTGAGTCATCCGGTATGCGTGATTCGCGGCATCCTGATCCGGCGGAAACACCGGCGGGCAATGGTGGCTGACCGCGATGAAGGTATTACTCGGCAGGCCGCCGCCGGGGCACGCGGCGCCGTTGATGCCTATCAGACTTTCGTTATACTCTGCCCCGAACTGTTTCAGACCCCGGGTACCTCGCCTGTACCCTTGTAGCAACCAACCTAGCGCGGGTTACCCACATGAATCGTTTTAGCTTCAAATCTTCCGCCCCGACATTGGCCTTGCTGGCCTTTTGCGCGTTTTCCAGCGTCTCGGCGGCCTCCAGCGTCAATTACAACCTGAAGGGCTGGCCCACTGGAATTTCGGGCCGGGTCACCCTGCCCCCCTCCTGGGTACCGGCAACGAACGCCCCCGATTACAAGGGCTCGCTGGATGTCTACTGGTCGGTCCAGATCGATGGCAAAAATGAGACTCAGGTGGTTTCCAAGGCCGATGCCGTGGCCCAGGGCGCGCCCGCCAACTTCAGTCTGATCACCCTGCCCGACAATTGCTGGGGCATGAACATGAACTTTGGCCTGATCAAGCTGGGACAACCGGCGGATGTCACGATCACGGTGGCCGCCGACGGTTCGTCCATGGCCCCGATTTTCGCGCTTTACAAGGGCTGGGACACCGGTGCCGGAGCCTCCCGGCATGACGCGATATTCTTTGGCGAAAACAACCCGCTCGGCACCACGGGTCTGACCTATCTGGGCGACGCGCAAAACCCAACGGCGAAGACCACCCTCAGCAAGACCTTCAAGGGTCTGGCGGCCGGGAACTATGAATTGTTTACCACCGTCGCCAACAACAATAACCCGGGCGGCGCCTTCAAGGTGACCGTCAAGACCACCGACGGCCTGGGCAACCAATACCAGAAAGTCGCGGCCCTGGCCGATGTGAATAACGACGGGATCATGGATCAGGCCGTTCTGGTCCTCAATGCCGGCAATTACTATCTGCGGACCCTGAGCGGCGCCAATGGCAAGCAGATCAAGCAGGTGTTGCTGGGCTCCGAGCTGACCAATGTGGGCAGTGATATCAGCTCCGCGGGCAACGAGATCTCCGTGCTCATCGAGCGGACGGCGGGTGGCAGCCTCTTGCGGATCTACGACAGTGCCACCCTGGCGCTCAAGAAGACCCTCACGCTGCCCAAGTAGGGCGATTTCAAGATCATCGCAACCGGTCTTGATGGCACTCTCGGCAGGATCGTTAGAGCGCCACCGTAGGGTGGATAAGGCGCGCCGCACGAGGCTACGGGTGGTTCCCGCGGTCAAACGCGCCGCATCCACCCTTCCGCGAAACAGGCGTGAAACTGCGGATGCACCGGGCCATTCACCCTTCCCTTCCGCTATGCGCGCGGCGAGCGGCCCCAACATACGAAAAGGCTTACCTACCGGGCGGATCGAGTGGGTTCATCCGCAAGCGGGACCCCGGGTTCGGTGGATGCGCTACGCTTATCCACCCTGCCGGGTTGATGATGCATGGATAACGAGCAGCTAAAGATCAACGCACTCTCCTTCCGGCAGAGGGCGGGGTGAGGGAGTTCAATTGAACCCTTTTCTGCATTCTTTCAATCACCTTCAATGAACGGATAGACGTATGAATTTACACCCTACCGAGACCGGCCCGCGGCGTGGCACAAACCCGCACCTTTCCCTGCCCGCCTCGCTGTTGGCCGGGTTGGCCTTGCTGCTGGTTTCGGGTATCTCCGTGGCCTCCAGCGTCAATTACAACCTCGCGGGATGGCCCACCGGCATTTCGGGCCGAGTCACCATCCCTCCGTCCTGGGTTCCCGCGGCAAACGCCCCCGACTACAAGGGCAAACTGGACGTCTATTGGTCGATGCAGATCGACACCCATAATGAGACCCTGGAGGTCTCCAAGGCCAACGCCGTGGCTCAGGGCGCGCCGTCCAACTTCAGCCTTATCACCCTGCCCGACAATTGCTGGGGCATGAACATGAATTATGGCCTCATCAAGCTGGGACAAGCGGCCGATGTCACGATTACGGTGTCCGCCGACGGTTCGTCATTGGCCCCCATCTTCGCGCTGTACCAAGGCTGGGATACCAGCACCGGGGCCTCACGACATGACGCGATATTCTTTGGTGGTCCTAATCCAAACAATCCCCTCGGCACCACGGGATTGACCTATCTGGGCGATGCGCAAAACCCGACGAGCAGTGCCACCATCAGCAAAACCTTCACCTTGGTGGCCGGCAACTATGAACTCTTCACCACCGTTGCGAACAACAACAACCCGGGTGGCGCCCTCAAGGCCACTGTCACAACGACGCCGAAAAACTACACCCTGACGGTGAAGAAACCCATCAACGGGACCATCAAGAGCCCAGCCCTGAATATCGACTGCGGGACGGCAGGGGACAAATGTCAGGCGCCCGTGCCGGATGGCAGCAACGTGACGCTCAGCGCAATTCCGGACAAGGGTATCCCGTTCCTGGGTTGGGCCGAACCGGCATCCTGCGCGGGCACCGGCGATTGCAGCTTTACCATGAAGGCCAACACGGAGGTCAGCGCGCTTTTTGTTGAAGTCCCGGCCGGTCATGCCGCATTGCTGGTCAGCAATAGCGGTCACGGACGCGTCGATAGCTCCCCCGCCGGCATCGAATGCGGCGACGGCTGCACTTCGAAATATGCCTTTTATCCGCTCGGTACCTCCGTGACCTTAAAAGGCACGGCTAATGGAGGTTACAGCTTCGCGGGCTGGAGCGGCGACTGCGCGGGTACCGGCGATTGCGTTTTGACTCTGGACGCCAACAAGTCGGTGGGCGCGGTATTCAGTCCGCCTGGACAATGCGGCACCGCCAATAACCAGCCTTACTCCACTGCCCCCACCAGCGCCGCCGAGCTTTGCGCCGATGGCGAGGCCGGGTCCATGACAGCGATGAAGCACAACCGCTTCAGTTGGGTCTGCACCGGCGGCAGCCTGTCAGAGCGGTGTTACACCCTGGGCAACAACAACAAGCAGAATCAGGCGCCTCTGATCCTCTCCCCCGGTAGCCAGAAGGTCACCGTCGGCCAGAAAAAACTGATTCAGCATGCCAGCGGCGGCAGCGGCAACGGCGCGATCCAGTACAAAAGATCCGTCTCGAAGGGCACCAAATGCCGCCTGGTACCTCAGGGCAAAAAGGTGAGGGTCTTCGTTCGGGGTGAACCCGGCGTCTGCAAGATCACCGCGACCAAGGTCAGAAGCCGGAAGTACAACGAGGTCGAATCCGCACCGGTCACCCTGACCGTCACCCGCTAGGCGGAACCACCCCCATCAAGGCCGGGAGCCTCCCCAGGCTCCCGGCCTTTTTTTTTGCCCATATCCCGGCGCCGATGCGCGCCGGTTCCGGCCTGTGTGTTACAGCAATCTGGCCTGTTCCAGGATCGCGACGATAGCCGGATGCTTGATCTTGCGCTGGGCGGTGATCAGGTAAAAACGTTCGTGGACCGTCGGCAGGCTGCCCAGACAGACGACGCCATACTGCCGGCAGATGGCCTCGCGGGTCATGGCGGGCGACAGAAACAGCCCCAGGCCGGCGCTGCCGAAGGTCTTCAGCAAGGCGCTGTCCTCGATCTCGGCCTTGATTTCGGGCCAGATGCCTTCCTGATCGAACCACTGATCCAGCGCCCGGCGCAAGGCCAGGTTCTTGGTCGGCAGCAACAGCGGCGCCCCATTCAGGCCATGCGGCAACTCTCCGCTCACCCGCCCGGCCAATTCAGGCGTGGCAAAGACCGCCACCTCGCATTCACCCAGATAGTGATTGAAGATGCCCGCACCGGAATTGGGCGTCGCCGGCACATCGGAGAGCACCAGATCGACGCTATGCACCGTCAGCTCCGCCAACAAACGGTCGGATTTATCCTCGTAACAATGGAGCAGGACCGGTTCCGCCAGGTGCAGCGCGGGCTCCAGCAGGCGGGTCACAACCAGTTTGGGCAGGGCATCGGCGATGCCCACCGTCAACCGCGAGCCCCGGCCCATGGCGCGGCCATTGAGGAACTGCGTCAGTTCGCGGCCGAGGGCAAAGATTTCCTCGGCATACTCGAACACCCCCTTGCCGGTATCCGTCAGTACCAGTCCCCGACCGACACGCTCGAACAGCTTCTCCCCGACCACCTGTTCGAACTGGGCAATCTGGGCGCTGATCGTCGGCTGGGTGAGGTGCAGCTTTTCGGAGGCACGGGAAATGCTGCCTTCCTTGACGACCGTCCAGAAGTAGTGGAGATGATGATAATTCAGTCTTTGCATGGTGTATTTATATAGATATTATCTATGTTTATCCATCATTTATCAGAATAGACTAAGTATTCATGCCCCGCTACGCTATCACCCAATGGGTGAACGCCGAGCAGCCGCCCGTGCTTCGACGTGGCTCGGCACGAACGGCTGTTCGGCGTTCCAACCGCCGATTTTAGGTTCAACCGGACCAGCCTCTGTCGGCGCACTGTTTTTTAACTTGGGGAGTTATCCATCGATGAGTATTACCAGCGACGAAAAAGAGCTACGCCGTTCCTTGCGGCTGCTGAACTCGGTATTGACCCGCGTCCTCAAGATTCAGGGACGGGCGGAAATAGCCACTCTGGTGGACCAACTGCAGCGACGCTTCGTCAATATCCTGCGCGAAGGCACGCCCATGCGGCGCCAGCAACTCATGGATACCCTGAACGAGCTGGACGCGGACACCACGGGTGAGCTGGTCCGTGTCTTCAACCACTATTTCAGCCTGCTGAATATCGCCGAGGAATCCTTTTACCTTCGGTTGCGGCGGCGCCAGTCCGAACGCGGCGGCCATTATTGGTCCGGCTCGTTTCACGATACCCTGCTGCGATTGAAACAGGAGGGGGTGGATGGGGACAAGCTTCAGATCCTGCTGGATCAGTTGCTGTATCTGCCGGTCATGACCGCCCATCCCACCGAGGCCAAGCGGCGCACCGTCAAGAATGCCCTGCGCAATGTCTTCGTTTCCCTGGAAACCCTCTCGAGCGGACGGCTGCGCGGGTATTTCCGCAAGGAGGCCATCGAACGCCTGCAATCCCAGGTCCAGCTCCTGTGGAAAACCGATGAGGTGCGCCAGCGCGGCATGGGAGTCGTCGATGAAATCGATACCGGCCTGTTCTATTTCCCATTGTCCCTGTTCCAGGCGACGGCGCGCGTCTATCGGAACTTCGAGCGCTCGCTGGTGGACGTCTATGGCGAGGAGACGGCCCGGCAGGTGCGTATCCCCAGCTTGCTGCGGTATGGCTCGTGGATCGGCGGGGATCGGGATGGCAACCCGAATGTGACACCCGAAACCACGGCCCTGGCGGTGCGCCTGCAATCAAAAACCATCCTGCAGGAATACCTGCGGCGGCTGGATGAACTGCATGGCCAGTTGTCCCATTCCTGGGGTTTCTGCGAGCTGTCGCAGGAATTCCAGGCCAGCCTCGAGGCCGACCGCGCTCATCTCGGTTACGCGGTCGTCGAACTGGAACGGCCCTATTTGCAGGAGCCCTACCGGCACAAGCTGGTGTTGATGAGGTACCGCATGGAACGCAGCCTGCGGCGGGTCAAGCAGCTCATAGTGGGCGATAACGAGCCGCCGGATAGCCAGGCCTATCCTTCCGCGAAGGAATTCATGGACGACTTGCGGTTGATCGATACCTCCTTGCGCAATCACAACGACGCGGACATCGCGGCTCAGGAACTGCATGACCTGATCCGGCTGGTGGATACCTTCGGCTTCCATCTGATGCAGCTCGACGTCCGTCAGGAATCCACCCGCCATACCGGGGCGGTCGCGGACATCCTCAAGGTCGCGCTGGGCATCGACTATGCCGCCCTGAACGAAGCCGAGCGCTTGCATCTGTTGGGCGAGGCCATCGCGGCGCCGGGCGGCCTGATGTTCGATCGTTCCTCCATCAGCTCCAGCACGCGCGAGGTCCTGGCCGTCTTCGAAACCATGGCGCGCATGCGGCGGGAAATTGGCGGGGAATGCTTCGGCAAATATGTCATCTCGATGACCCACCAGGCCAGCCATATCCTGGAAGTCATGCTGCTGGCGGTGCAATGCGGTCTGGTGGGGCGCCTGGGCGGCCACTGGTTCTGCCATATCGGCATCAGCCCCTTGTTCGAGACCATCGACGATCTGAACCGCATCGAAGACGTGTTGACGCTACTGCTGGAACAGCCGGTCTACCGGCAATTGCTGGAGGTTTCCAGCGAGCGGCAGGAAGTCATGCTCGGCTATTCCGACTCCTGCAAGGACGGCGGCATTCTGGCCTCGGCCTGGGGACTCTATCGCGCCCAGCAGCGGGTCGTCGCCATCGCCGACCGGCGGGGTATCCAGTGCCGTCTCTTTCATGGCCGGGGCGGCACGGTCGGCCGGGGGGGCGGCCCCACGCACGAAGCCATCATGGCTCAGCCGCCGGACACCGTGCGCGGCCAGATCAAGTTCACCGAACAGGGCGAGGTCCTGTTCTACCGCTACAACAACATGGAAACCGCCATCTATGAGCTGACCATGGGCATCACCGGCCTCATGAAGGCCAGCCTGAGCCTGGTCAAACCCGTGGCGCAACCCGCGGAGCATCACCAGGCTATCATGAACGAGCTGGCTCGGCTGGGAGAACGGAGTTATCGCGGACTCACGGAACAAACCGATGGCTTCCTGGATTATTTCTACGAAGCGACCCCCGTCAGGGAGATCGGCCAGCTCAACATCGGGTCCCGCCCCTCGCATCGCAAGCAACAGGACCGCTCCAAGTCCTCGGTCCGGGCCATCGCCTGGGTCTTCGCCTGGGCGCAATCGCGGCAGACATTCCCGGCCTGGTATGGCATCGGCGCCAGCCTCGTCGGCTGGTGCGCGGGCAAGACCGAACGCCTGGAAACCCTGCAGGAGATGTATCGGGAGTGGCCCTTCTTCCGCAACCTGCTCAGTAACACGCAGATGGCCTTATGCAAGTCGAACATGGATATCGCCCGCGATTATGCCGGCCTCTGCGTCGACCCCAGGACCGGGGGGCGCGTCTGGGACATGATTGCCAGCGAATACCAGCGCAGCGTGGATTGGGTCTTGCAGGTGGCCAACATCGATCGGTTGCTGGCGGAGAATCCTCCCCTCGCGACCTCCCTGCACCGTCGCGATGCCTATCTGGGACCGCTCAATTACCTCCAGGTCAGCCTGTTGCGGCGGGTGCGCTTGCTGGCGCCGGTAGAGGCCGCCGGCAGTCCCTGGATGAAACCCTTGCTGCGCACCATCAACGCCATCGCCGCCGGCATGCGCAACACGGGTTGATGGGTTGTTAGTAGCCAACTCAGCAATTTTCATTTTGGCTGAAAGCGTTGCCATACCTGGGTTTTGCAGCAGGGATACTCCGTGGCGTAGGCCGGAATAAGCCCCTTCGAGCCTCGGCGAGAAGGGGTGTTTCCGGCGCCACCGCCCGATTCCGCCGGAAACGCCCGCCCTTCGCTGCGCGGGGGCGGACCCTTCGGCCCCGCTCAGGACAGGCTTATTCCGGTTTCTACCATGGGGCGCACCATCGCAAAATGAGAATTGCTGTAGCCATCTCCGCGAGGCGATGAAACCGCCGCCGGGACTCGCGGTATGGCGGTATGGATTGAGGCGCATAGGGCTTCCGGGCCGTTGCTGACGTTCGGTGTTCCTGTTGGCTAAGCCGTTCGGTTTCGCTCACGGCGAGGCTTGTCGAAACCAACGGGAACATCGGATATCCGCCGAGGGGCTGCCCGTCCCGCCAAGTTCCAGGGCGCGGCGTCAACCCCAATGAGGGTGACGGTTGACAGCGTCGCCGTGGTTAAAGCAACCCCAGGCCGGACTCACAATAGTTTTGCTAAAATACCAGTTTATTTAACATATAGTCGATTAGTCGATGCCTGCACATCATAGCCCTACAACCGACCTGGCCCGCGCGCATCTGCGCGAGCTCATGCGCCTGGAACGGCAGGATCTCTGGGCCGTGCTGGCGTTCTCGGTCGGCGCCGGCTTGATGGCGCTGGCGACGCCCGTCGCGGTTCAATCGCTGGTCAACACCATCGCCTTCGGGATGCTGCTGCAACCGTTGGTGGTGCTCGTACTCGTGCTGCTGGGCTGCCTGGCCCTCAACAATGTGCTGATCGGCTTCCAGATCTACGTCGTGGAGATGATGCAGCGCCGCATCTTCGTCCGCCTACTGGGTGACATCGCCGGGCGCCTGCGCAAGGTGTCGCTGGAGGCGCTGGATGGCGGCAACACGCCCGAACTGGTGAACCGGTTCTTCGACGTGATGACGGTGCAGAAAAGCGGGGCCAACCTGCTCCTCGACGGCTTGGCCTATGGCTTGCAAACCCTGATCGGGATGCTGCTGCTGGCCTTCTATCACCCGATATTGCTGGCGTTCGATCTCTTGTTGATCGGATCGGTGCTGTTCATCCTCTTCATTCTGGGCAAACGGGGCGTTCTCACCGCCATCCAGGAATCGAAAGCCAAGTATGCCGTGGCGGCCTGGCTGGAGGACCTGGCTCGCAACACGACCCTCACCAAGTGGGCTGGAGGACGGGATTTTGTCGCCGACGTCACCGATCGGCATGCCCGCCATTATCTCGACGCCTGCGGCCGGCATTTCACGATCGTGATGCGCCAGCAAATCGGCATCCTGGTGCTGCACACGCTCGCCAATACCACGCTGCTGGGTCTCGGCGGCTGGATGGTCATCGAACGGCAGCTCACCCTGGGCCAGTTGATAGCCGCCGAATTGATCGTCAGCGCCATGCTGGCCGGACTGAGCCGCCTTGGGAAATCACTGACCAGCTACTACGAGTTGATGGCCGGAATGGACAAACTGGGACATCTGCTGGATCTCCCGGTGGAACCCAGTCGCGGCGAGGCGCACCTGGTGCCGGAGGGGCCCGCCGCCCTGAACATCAGGCATGTCAACTATCGCTATGAACAGCATCACGGGTCGACCAACAGCATTATCGAATGCAGCCTGCACCTCGACGGCACGCATCGGGTCGCGCTGGTGGGACCCAGTGGTTCCGGTCGCGGCACCTTGCTGGAACTCATCATGGGCCTGCGCCAGCCCATGACCGGCGCCATCCTGATCGATGGCCATGACCTTCGTGATCTTGACCTGGATGAACTCCGGCAATCGATGGCCCTGGTCAAGAGCCATGAGATCATCGAGGGCACGATCCTGGACAACATACGCATGGGCCGGCCGCGGATCGGCATCGAGGCCATCCGCAACGCCCTTGCCGGCCTGGAACTGAACGACACCATCATGGCCTTGCCGGAGGGGCTCAATACCCCGCTCAATTATCTGGGCATGCCGCTGTCTCCCGAACAAGTCCGCCGGCTGATGCTGGCCCGCGCCGTCGCCGGCCAGCCACGCCTGCTGCTCATTCACGAGGCGCTGGACTACCTGGACAGTGGAATCAGCGAACGCGTCATCGCCTGGGTCTTACGCCCCGATGCCGCATGGACCGCCATCATCGCCACCCAGCATCCGGACGTGATCAGCCGTTGCGATGTCGTCTGGCACCTGCGCGAAGGGCGCGTGGCCGGACAGGGTCGGGTCTCGGCACGGGGAGTGGACTTGCATGATCCCCAAGAGCCATCCTGAACCTCGTTGAGGATACCCGCGCAACCATGGCGAATCTCGACAAGGAATCGAAACCCGGCATTGATCTGCCCGCGATAGCGCTGACCGAAACGACGGGATTCGCCCGGCGTCTGTCCCGTTCGCTGGCCGGCCTGCTGATACTGTTTCTCCTGGCGCTGACGCTGACCCCCTGGCAGCAAAATGTCAGCGGCGTGGGCCGGGTCATCGCCTATGCCCCACTGGAGCGGCAGCAGACCCTGCAGGCGCCGGTCGAGGGCCGCGTGGTCCATTGGTGGGTACGCGAGGGCTCGATCGTCAAGGCCGGCGACCGTATCGCCGATATCAGCGACAACGATCCCGAGCTGCTCCGGCGGCTGGAAACCGAGCTGATGACCCAGCAAGGCCGCATCCAGACCATCCAGTCCCGGATCGCCGCCACCGAGAGCCAACTGACGATGTCCCAGCAATCTCGGACGATGGCCCTGCGGGCGGCGGATTCGCGGGTGCGCATGGCGGAGGAGCGGGAACGCGCGGCGCGTCATGCCGTGGAAGCGGCCCGGGCCGCACTGGAAACATCCCGGCTCAATTTCGAGCGGCAACAGGTCCTGCAGGGTAAGGGCCTGTCCTCCACCCGCAGCTACGAACTGGCCACCCTGGAGCAGACCCAGCGGCGCACCGAGCTCGACCGTGCCCTGGCCACCTTGGCGGCCGCCTCCAGCGAGGTCGAGGCCATCCGCTCCGACCGCCGCAAGGCCGGCGCCGACACCGAATCCAGCGTCCAGAAGGCGCGCGCCGACCTGGCCAAGAGCCAGGAGGAACTGGCCTATGCCACCGCCGAAAAACTGAAGGTGGAAACGCGATTGGCCCGGCAGATGACGCAGACGGTCAAAGCCCCCCGCGACGGCACCATCCTGCGGCTGGCGGTCAGTTCACACGCCGAGGTGGTCAAGATGGGCGACCCCCTCGCCGTGCTCATCCCGTCCACCGAGCATCGCGCCGTGGAATTGTGGATGGATGGCAACGACATCCCCCTGATCACGCCGGGTCGCAGGGTGCGACTGCAATTCGAGGGTTTTCCCGCCGTGCAATTTTCCGGCTGGCCGGAAGTGGCCCTGGGCACCTTCGGCGGCGTCGTCACCCTGATCGACTCCACCGACAATGGTCAGGGCAATTTCCGCATCGTGGTACTGCCCGACCATAAGGATCTGCCCTGGCCCGGCGAGCGCTTCATCCGTCAGGGCGTGCGTACCAATGGCTGGGTGCTGCTGAATCGGGTGCGGCTCGGCTATGAGCTGTGGCGGGTCTTCAACGGCTTTCCGCCCTACTATCTGCCCAGTCACCCCGACTTCAAGAAAGCCGACGCGAGTGCGTCAAAAGCCAAATCAGGCGAAACCGACAAAGACGCGAAATGAAACACCATCGACTCACCCTCTGGCTGAGCGGATGGCTATGTGTCACTGTAGCCCAGGGAGCCACCTATCATCAGGGCACGCCCGGCAGCCGGCCCGGTGCGGAACATCACCGGAAATCACTGGAAATCAGCGCCCAGGCACTGCCGGTCAAGGGCCGCACCCTCACCCTCGATACCGTCGTGCGATCGGCGCTGGAAAGCTTTCCCTCGGTGATCGCGGCCGCCCGGCGCAAGGACATGGCGGCCGGCGAGAAGCTGTCCGCCGAGGGGGGGTTCGACACCAGCGTCAAGCTGTTCACGCGCGCCGACGTGGTCGGCATCTACCAGAACCAGATCGTCGACCTCGGCATCGAGCAGCCGACGCCCTACGGGGGCGCCACCTTCTTTGGCGGCTACCGGCTCGGTACCGGCAAGTTCGCCATCTACGACGCCAAGGCCACGACGGCGGAAGGGGGCGAATTTCGTGCCGGCGTGACGATTCCCCTCTGGCGTAACCAGACCATCGACCGGCGCCGCGCCAGCCTGGCCCAGGCCGAACTCGCGCAACTGATCGCCCATCACGATTACGACACCGTGCTACTGGAACTGCAGCGCGTCGCCACGCAGCGCTACTGGGACTGGGTGCTGGCGGGCCAGCGCCTCGTGGCCGCGCGCGAGCTGCTGCGCGTCGCCGAGACCCGCGACGCCGGCCTCCGGGCGCGCATCGCCAGCGGCGACCTGCCCGCCATCGACGCCACCGACAACCAGCGCGCCATCCTCGAACGCCGCGAGCGCGTGGTCGCGGCGGAGCGCTTGCTGGAACAGGCGGCGATCCAGCTTTCCCTGTACCTGCGCACCCCGGACGGCGAGCCGCAATTGCCCGCGCCGGAGGACCTGCCGGAAGGCTTCCCGGAACCCCGGCTGCCCGAGCGGCTGCACCTGCGCGACCTGATCGACGAGGCCCTGAGCCGGCGGCCCGAACTCAAGCGCCTGGAGCAGCAGCGCAAGAACTCCGAGATCGACCGCGACCTGGCCCACAACCAGCGCCAGCCCGCCGTCGACCTGACACTGAGCGGGGCGCAGGACCTCGGCGTCGATCCGAAGACCCAATACTACGAGATCAACCGCAGCCAGGTGTTCGTCGGCGTGTCGGTGGACCTGCCGGTGCAGCAGCGCGTCGCCGACGGGCGCATCGCCAGCACCGAGGCCAACCTGGAACGTCTCGCCGCCGACATCCACCTTGCCAACGACCGCATCAAGGCGGAGGTCAAGGACGCCCTGTCGGCGATCACCGCCGCCCTCAAGCGGGTCAATATCGCCCGGCAGCATCGGGAAACCGCCGTACAGATGGAAGAAGGCGAGCGCACACGCTATGAATTGGGCGACAGCAACCTGATGTTCGTCAACCAGCGCGAACTCGCCAGCGGCGACGCCGCCATTCTCACCGCCGAGGCCCTGAACAGCTTTTTCAAGTCATTGGCGGATTACCGCTACGCCTTGGGCGATCTCCAGCACGGCGAAACCCGAAAACGCTGAGAATCCGCGCCTTCGGGTTATTGCCAGCCAGGGGAGGCAGTCAAACCATTTCAGTGCGATGCCTTGACTGCGCGTGGTCTGTTCGTTTCTCGAGCGTAGAGACGACCACGATGCCGTCAAAAAGCCACTCCCGTTTAAGTCAGGTATGCCCTCAGTCGAGAAATGCCTTCCTGACCGCCTTCATCAAGGGATCGACCTCGCCCGACATCTTCCAATCCCCCAGATACCCCTGGCTGATGGTCCAGATGATGACGCCACCCAGGCCGTTATTACGGACATAGGCGCCTTTCTCCGCAATTCCCTGCTCGTCGTCATAGGTGACATAGGTGGTTCTGAGGTCGGTCACGCCTGGGAAAGACATGGGAATGGGCGTTTCAAAGCTGAGATAAGGCGCTTTCGCTTCATCATCCCAACGGTAAGCCGACCCCCGATGGAGATAGTGCAGGATGTTCGAGTAGCTTATGCTGTTATCGCCATAGCGGGCTCCCGCCGTTTGGGTGCTCTGGCGTGGCGCGGTGACATAGGCCGGGATGGCGGGCGGGTCCTGATGCACGAACCGCGTGCCTCCGTCCGTAAAATAGCCATTCTCGTAGGCGGTTCCATAGAAACCGATGCCCACACCGATCTTGGCATCCGGCACGCCGGCTATCCGCAACGCCTGCACCGTGTTGTCGATCGAACTCGGTGTCGATGGCGTATTCCCGTAGAGCGCCGAGGAATGCCAACTGTCCCAGCCCTCGCCGAACCACAGCATGCTGTAGCTCATGGTGCTGAGGCGGTCCACGTAGGTGGCGAGTTGGCCCCAGAACGGATCGGCCATCTCGTTACTCCATGGGTTCATGTTGTTCCACCCGACAGGAAACGTGTACACGTAGCTGGCGCGCGGCAGGGCTCCGGGGGCTTGCAGGGCCGCCATGAGTTCCAAAACGGCGGGCCGGTAGGCCGTCCGTATGGGTTCCCAGTCGATATCCACGCCATCGAACCCGATTTGTTCGACCAGTTGCTTCACGTTGGCGACGAACGTCGCCCGTATGGCCGGATCTTGGGTCGCTTCGAAGCCCAGGTCCGCGTACTGGCCGCCTAGCATCAGAATCGCCTTGATCCCGGCCGCATGCGCCCGGTCAACTGTCTCCTGGGCCCAAGCCAGTCCATTATCGGTGTAGAACGAGGTATTGAGGCTGCCATCGGTGTTGGGAAGCACGGCGCCAACCATGATATGGGTCATGGTTGAATAGTCGATCCTATCCGGCGGCTGCAAGCCTCTTTGATAGCCAATGTAGTACCCCATCACCCACACCGGGTTGATGGGCGGGCCTCCGGCGGTCGAATCCACGATCACCGTCGCGGTCTGGCGGGCTTCGCCATAGGTATTGGTCGCGGTGAGCTGGTAGGTGGTCGTGGTCGCGGGAGTAACCTGAACGCCCACCGCCCCGGAAACCGCTGTCACGTCGCCGATGCCGTGGTCGATGCTCAGACTGTCGAAACTGGCAATATCCCAATTCAGGGTCGCGGCGCCGCCCGGAGCGATTTTGGCCGGTGTCGCGCGGAAAGCGTTGACCGAGGGTATATCGTGAACCGTGATCGACACAGTCCGGGACACCGTGCCCTTGTTATTGGTCGCTGTCAGGGTATAGGTCGTCGGAGTAGCGGGCGTCACCGTCACCCCGGTGGCTCCTGGTATCTGGGCTACCGAACCCACGCCCTGATCAATGACCAGCGTGTCATAGCCGGTGACCGCCCAGTTCAGTTGCGCGGATTTTCCCGCCGAGATTTCGCCAGGCGTGACCGTGAAATTGGAGATGACCGGCGGCCGGGTGGGCACGGGAGGCATCTTGTAATAGGCGGTCTTGACGCCAGACAGTGGGGAAGGCTCCGGCCCCCATGCCGTTATCCGATAGTAATAGGTATGACCACGGGACAGGCCGGGAAGAGTCAGGCTATGTTGCGTGGACCAGTCGTTGGGGCCGCTGGTGATGGTCGAGCCATAGCCCGTGGAGATGCCGTAATCGATTTTATAGAGCGTGGGCTTGTTGGTACTGAAGCCGATGGTCAGCGCATCGTAGGTCAGATTGGGCTTGGCCGGCTTGAGTGTGATCCTCGGAGGGAGGGTATCCCGAACCCAGTGGATCAGCACATTGGCCAGATGGTAATGTGGATGCGAGTCGGGTCCGGTCGAGTTCCAGAAGAAAAAGCGCGAGAAGCCGGGAATTTTCGCACCAACTTTGGTGAGGTTGATCGACACATGAATCCAGCGCCCCAATACCGACGCGGGATTGGCGGCATTCCAGCCAGGGATGTAACTGACCAGACTGGGTTCGTTCGAATAGCTCCCATCTTCAAGAATGAACTTGAGGTTTTCCATGCCGGTCGAGTCTGGCTCGATATAGATATCGAACTCCAGGGTTCGCACCTCATTCATGTAGAGCGTGGTGACGTGATTCCAGTCGATCCTGTTAGCCAGCCCGAAGGCGCCCCACCCCTGCCCGCCAGGGCCGTGCAGAACCTCGATGGTCTTGCCGGAAAAACCGGCGGCCTCCGCGTCGGGACTGGCTGTCACCGGCGTGTCGGCGCCCGTCCACAGATCGAAATTCCAGTCGCCCTGCAATTTGGAATCAGCATGGATCGGGTTGTCCAGAAGATTCGCCACAGGCGCCACGACCCTGAAGGTGTAGGTCAGGGAGGGCGCGCGAGCATAGCTTTGGTTGCCCGGCTGACTGGCGGTAATTTTGCATACGCCGGGGCCAATCCCGGTGACTGTCGTACCGATCACGGAGCATACCTTGCTCGACTGGGTACTGAAGGCGACCGGTAGTCCCGAACTCGCCGTGGCGGTGATGGTACCCGAGCCACCCGTGACTACTCGGGGAAAGGTGTCGAACACAATGCTCTGGCTCAACCTGGCGGTCAGGCTTGCCCCCATCTTATGGTCTGATTCATCACTGGCGGCCACCGCAACGCCAAGAGCGTTGGATAGGGCTGTGAACAGAAGCATCAGAAAAAGGAAAGGTTTCAGTGAAATCCGTAGTTCGCTGCACCACATAAGAATGCTCCCCCCACGCCAACATGAAAAGACCACACTTTAGCAATGGTATCTAAGCCAAGCGGCACACTCAACTCATCCGGAAAGTTGCGAATCAATGACTTGACCAAGCATACCGCGGACAGTAAGCATAAAGATAAACGAGTAGATCAACTCCCTCGCTCTCCGGGCGGGAGGCTGGGGTGGGGGAATTTCAAATGCATCCTTGCCTGCTCATCCATCCATATCACCACCCTTCACCCTGACAGTACCCGGGCCAGCAACTCCCGGATCACGGCATTAGGGAAACGTCGCCTGGGGATAATGGCGTAGAAGCGCTCTCGGAGATCAGGTATGCGGCAGCGCTCGATCAGGATGCCACTTTGCAGTTCGTCGAGGACGACGACCGGCGGCACCAGCGCCAGATGGCCGGAGTCGCGCGCCAGCAGCCGCAGCATGGCCATGTCATCGACTTCGGCGACCACCTGGGGCCGGATACCGGCCTGTTCCAGCAGGAAGTCAAAGGCCGTGCGAATCTCGCTCTCGATGCTGGGCAAGAGCAGCGGCGCATCGCTCAAGTCCTCCGGAAATCGGAACGGAGCGGATTCCGGAACCGGCCGCCCCACCAAGCTGACAGCCTGCTCCTCGACCAGATGGCAATGCCAGTTGGCTTCGGCGTCGCGCGGTACCGGACGATTCGACAGGACCAGGTCGATGGTATGGGTGTGGAGTTGCTTGAGCAGTTCCGGCAGGCTGCCGGAGCGCAGAATCAGCTCGATGTCGCTGCGATCCAGCAGTGGCCGGACCAGTTTCATCTGGAAGTTGCGGGAGAGCGTCGCCACCGCGCCAATGCGCACCAGTTGCCGCCGCGCCGCCTGGCCCTGCATGAGGCTGATGAGTTCGTCACCGGTCCGAAAAATGGCGTTGGCGTAGTCCAGCGCGATCCGCCCGGCCTCGGTCAACAACAGCCGTTTGCCCTCCCGGGTAAACAGGGGTTGTCCCAGCGATTCCTCGAGTTGACGCAACTGGATGCTGAGCGCCGACTGCGAAACATGCAGGCGCTCGGCCGCCCGCGTGAGATGCCCTTCATTGGCGATCATCCAGAAATAGCGCAGGTGATGGTAGTTCAGTTGGGCCACGGATTCATACAATAAATAGAACGTTAAAATTCAATACATATATTGGATGAATTATTAGCCGGTTGCTAGCATTTCCCTGCATTCACCACAGAGGGAGATTCGTCATGCCGGCCTACATCCATGCTCTTGATATTGTCAGTGTTCCAGCCGGATTCAGGCTGGGGGTGGGGTCATGAACCTGGCGCTCGCCCTGCTGACCCTAAGCGGCCCACTGCTATTACTGCTGTCCGGGGTCATGCCGAACGCTTGGTGCGATCGTCGTCCCGCCCTGATGCGACGCCTGGTCACGGGCGCGGCGCATATCGCCCTGCTGACCAGCCTGATCGCCGTGGCCGGGTTGCTGAATCAGGGACGGGTCGATCAATCGTTGGTCGGGCTGAAGATATATCTCGACGCCCTGTCCGCGATCATGCTACTGCTGGTGGCCGGTATCGGCACGGTGGTCATCCGCTACTCGCGGCGTTATCTGGATGGGGACCCGGGCCAGGGCCATTTCTTCAAGTGGCTGGCCCTCACCATCGGCTCGGTGCTGGTGCTCGTCATCTCGGGCAATCTGATTCAGTTCACCCTGGCGTGGATGGCGACCAGCCTGAGCCTGCACCGACTGCTGCTGTTTTATCCTGAGCGGGCCGGCGCGCGACTGGCCGCGCACAAGAAGTTCGTCATCAGCCGCCTCGGCGACCTGTGCCTGGTCGGCGCCATGGGGCTGATTTACCAAACCTTCGGCAGCCTGCATTTTGGCGAGATCTTCGCCGACGCCGAGCTGCATGCCCGGCATGCGACTGAAGGCTTGTCACCCTGGTCCGGCCCCGGGCTATTCTGGACCGGCCTGCTGCTGGTGTTCGGCGCGGCGCTGAAATCGGCGCAGTTCCCCTTCCATAGCTGGCTGCCGGAGGTCATGGAGACCCCCACGCCGGTGTCCGCCCTCATGCATGCCGGCATCATCAACGCGGGCGGCTTCCTGATCGTCAGGATGAGTCCGGTCATGGCATTGAGCCCCAGCGCACTGAATCTGCTGGCCATGATCGGCGCGGTGACGGCCCTGTTTGGCGCCCTGGCCATGCTGACCCAGACCAGCATCAAGAAATCGCTGGCCTTCTCCACCGTCGGCCAGATGGGCTTCATGATGCTGCAATGCGGACTGGGTGCATTCTCTTCGGCGATCCTGCACATCGTTGCCCATGGCTTGTACAAGGCGCATGCGTTCCTGTCGAGCGGCAGCATCATCGATATCGCCAAGGCGTCCTGGGCGCCCACCCCGCGTGCCAGCCGGCACCCCGTGGAATTGCCGCTGGCTTTCGCCGCCGCGCTGGCCATCACCTGGTTCACGGCCACGCTGCTGGATGTCACCCTCGCCGAGGAACCGGGCATCGTGCTGCTGGGCGCGATCCTGCAGATTGCCCTGACCTACCTGCTGTGGAATAGCCTGGCCGGCCACCTGGGTCTGGCGCAAATCCTCCGCGGGCTGAGCCTGGCCATCCTGGTTGGCGTGACCTATTTCAGCCTGCAGATTCTCTTCGCCCATCTGCTGGAAGGCACGGTGGCCACCATCACGCCGGCGCGCGGGCTGTTTAGCTGGGTGTTGCTGATCATGGTACTCGGCGCCTTCATGGGCGTGCTACTGATGCAGGTCCGCTTTCCGGGCGCTAGCGCCAGCCGCCTTTGGCAAGCCGCCTATGTGCATTTCCTCAACGGGTTCTATGTCAGCGCGCTGGCCAACCGGTTGCTGCGGCGCTGCTGGCCCGCCCCCCGTCATCCGCAATCCCACTGAAACATAGGAGTCACCATGTCCGTCGTTCCTCCCCAGTTCAGGCAAGCGCATCCCGTCCAGCCGGGCTGGACCCCGCTTACCCGGCGTGAGCCCGCAGGCCTGCCCCGGGCTCACCTGGAACACGCCGTGAACACGGCGACCCGCCGGATCGCACCACTCTGGCCCTTGCGGCATTTCGTCGCCGTGAATCCCTTCCTGGGTCTGACCAGCCACGATTTTCGTGTGGCATGTGATCTGATCAGCCGTGCCGGTCATGGCCACATGCTGATGCCGGCGAGCTTCTACGCCGAACAGCTTGCACGGGGACGCATGACCGATGCCGACCTGACTCATGCGCTCGAACTCCTGGATCAAGCCGGCCCAGGCTCGCGCACGCCCACCACGCTCCGGCAACACCTCCAGCACTTGTGCGAAGCCGAAACCGCCGCGCGGACGGGAGCCGGTTTGCGGCTGCACACCCTGGCCGATCATCTCGATGCCACGACAGGTAGCCAATGGGTGAGCTTCATCACCGACGAGATCTCCAAGTGGTGCGCCGCCTGGTGCGACGAAGGGCAATCGGCCTGGCGTATGCCATGGCGCACGCTGCCCCTCTACAACGCCTGGAAGCGCGCCGCCCAGTTCGACCGCAACCCGGAAATCAATGGCCTGTCGGGGTTCCGCGACGTCGTCGCGAAACTGCCGGAAACCCCGCTAGAGGCCATCGCCATCATGCTGGACAAGATGGACCCCCAGGGCCCGCTCCTCGCGGATCTCCTGCATCGGCACCTGCTGAGCGTGGCGGGCTGGGCCGGCTGGCTCCGCTATGGCGAGCGGGAAGCCGCCCTCCGAGGCGAGTCGCGCGATGTGCTCACACACCTGCTGGCCATCCGCCTCGCCTATGACTACGCGCTGGCGCACGGGGCGGTGACGAGCGCGGGTCTGCGCGACTGGCGGCGCACGCTGTGCGGTGACGAGCCCGAGCGGCAACACGAGCGGGATCGGCTGGATCTGCTGAATGTTCTGCACCTGGCCTACGAGCTACATGAACAGGCCGAACTCGCGGCGCGCCTGACGGGAGCCCCGAGCGGGGAAGCCGCGGCACCGTCGGCGGCAACCCGCAAGACCGCGCAGGCCGTGTTCTGCATCGATGTGCGCTCGGAAATCTTCCGTCGCGCGCTGGAAATCAGTTCGCCCGAGGTGGAAACCCTGGGCTTCGCCGGCTTCTTTGGCTTTCCGATCGAGTATATCCCGCTCGGTCACCACCACGGGTCGGCTCAATGTCCGGTACTGATCGCCCCCCGCTATCGTATCCGCGAGAGCGTGGCGGACGCGGATGTCGCGGAACTGCGTGGCATCCTGCATCGGCGCTGGCTGCGCAAACGACTGAACCGGCTGTGGAAATCGTTCAAGACCTCCGCGGTGTCCTGCTTCTCCTACGTGGAAATCGCGGGACTCCTGTTCGGTGTCAAGCTGGTGACCGACAGCCTGGGGCTGACCCGGCCGGTCGCCAAACCCGGCGCCGCGGGACTCGACCCGCGGGTAGCGAGGCGGGTCCGGCCCCTGGTCGCACGTCAACGCGGTCGGCTGCTGGCGCGGAGCCCGGTGGTTGAAACCGGCATGGCGCTCAACGACCGCATCGAGGCGGCCGCGAACACCCTGCGCGGCATGGGCCTGACCGAGGATTTCGCCCGGGTGGTCCTGTTGTGCGGGCATGGCAGCAGTACGGTCAACAACCCTTACGGCTCCGGGCTCGATTGCGGCGCCTGCGGGGGCCACAGCGGCGAGGCCAATGCCCGGGTCGCGGCCATGGTGCTCAATGATCGCGAGGTGCGCGCCGGGTTATGGTCGCGCGGCCTCGTCATTCCCGACGACACCTGGTTCGTGGCCGGCCTGCACGACACCACCACGGATCGGGTCACCCTGTTCGACCTGGAGGAGGCGCCCGCCCACGCAACCCGCGATCTGGCGCGACTGCAAGCCTGGCTGACACAGGCCGGCCAATTGACGCGGCAGGAACGGGCTGGAAGCCTGGGACTGGGCAGTCTGGCGCCCGCCGGTCTGGCGAACGCGGTGCAGGCGCGTGGCCACGACTGGTCGGAAGTCCGCCCTGAATGGGGACTGGCCGGCAATGCCGCCTTCATCGCCGCGCCACGCCGGCGCACCCGGGGAATCTCGCTGGAGGGCCGCGCCTTCCTGCATGAGTATGACTATCGGCTGGATCCCGAGGGCGCCATTCTGAGCCTGATCATGACCGCGCCCATGGTGGTGGCGAGCTGGATCAACCTCCAGTACTACGCATCGACCGTCGACAACCGCCTGTTCGGCAGCGGCAACAAGGTGCTGCACAACGTGGTCGGCGCCTTCGGCGTGCTGGAGGGTAATGGCGGCGACCTGCGGGTGGGCCTGCCCTGGCAGTCCGTGCATGACGGCCACGACTGGCGCCATGAGCCCAGACGGCTGACGGTGCTGATCGAGGCGCCCGCCGCCGCCATCGAGCGTGTGCTGGAACAGCAGGCCGAGGTCCGGCAACTGGTCGACCATCATTGGCTGCATCTATTACGGATCGATCCCGACCAGGGCCTCTGTCACCGGTATCGGAGCATCGGCCACTGGGAACCTGTGCCCGCTCCGATATGAACATCACCATCGCCAACACGAACCTAAACAACCGAGAGTGCGGGCCTATGACCGACGCCAGGGCGGCAACGCGCTCCCGGTATACGGTTCCAGGCGCACTCTTTAACTCAATACATCAGGAGCATGACATGCAGACCTCTATCGCCCAGACCCTGCGCGACGACGATTCGACCCCGGCGGCCATTTCCGGCCTGGATCATCTGGACCTGCTGGAGGCGGAAGCCCTCTTCATCCTGCGCGAGGTGGCGGCCGAGTGCCGCAACCCCGTGCTGCTCTTTTCCGGCGGCAAGGATTCCGCCGTGCTGCTGCATCTGGCCTGGAAGGCCTGGCACCCCGAGCGGCTGGGCTGCCCGCTGCTGCACATCGACACCGGCCACAACTACCCGGAGGTCATCGCCTACCGCGACCGCATGACGCAGGATTATGGCGCCGTCTTGCACGCACGGAATGTGGAAGACTCGATCCGGCGCGGCACGGTGCGGCTGCGCGACCCGTTGGAATCGCGCAATGCGTCCCAGTCCGTGACCCTGATGGAGGCGATCGCCGAATTCGGCTTCGACGCCTGCCTCGGCGGCGCCCGCCGCGACGAGGAGAAGGCCAGGGCCAAAGAGCGGGTGTTCAGCGTGCGCGACGAATTCGGCCAGTGGGAACCCAAGGCCCAACGGCCAGAGCTTTGGTCGCTGTACAACACGGGGGTAGCGCCCGGAGAGCATCTGCGCGTGTTTCCGATCTCGAACTGGACCGAGCTGGATGTGTGGCGCTACCTCCAGCGGGAGCGCATTCCGCTGCCGGAACTGTACTTCGCCCATTTCCGCGAGGTGGTCCGGCGCGGGGACGTCCTGGCTCCGGTGACGGAGCTGACGCCCGCCCGGCCGGGCGAAACGGTGGAGCGTGTCATGTGCCGCTTCCGTACCGTGGGGGACATCTCCTGCACCGCCCCGGTGGAATCCTCGGCGAGTTCACTGGACGCGATCATCGCCGAGACCGCCGAATGCCGAATCACCGAACGCGGCGCCACCCGGCTGGACGACCGGGCCGCCGAAGCCGCCATGGAAAATCGTAAAAAAGAGGGGTATTTCTGATGAACGTCGTCGCCATCCATCCGCATCATTCCCACCCTATCCAGCCAATTCTCGCCTCCGGCCTGCTGCGCTTCATCACCGCCGGCAGCGTCGATGACGGCAAAAGCACCCTGATCGGCCGCCTGCTCTACGATACCGGCAACGTTGCCAGCGACCAGGTCGAGGCCATCCGCGCCAGCTCGGCGCGGCGCGGCTTTACCGGACTGGACCTGTCCCTGCTGACCGATGGCCTCCAGGCCGAGCGCGAACAGGGCATCACCATCGATGTCGCCTACCGCTATTTCGCCACCACCCGGCGCAAGTTCATCATCGGCGACGCACCGGGTCATGAGCAGTACACCCGCAACATGGTCACGGCGGCCTCCACCGCCGACCTTGCGATCATCATGGTCGATGCCCGTAAGGGCATCGTCACGCAGACCCGTCGCCACGCGTATCTGGCGCACCTGCTCGGCATCAAAAATCTGGTGCTGGCCATCAACAAGATGGATCTGGTCGACTGGAGCCAGGAGATTTTCGACGGTATCGTCGCCGATTTCGACCGGTTCGCCGCTTGGCTGGGCTGCGACACACCTCAGGCCATACCACTCTCGGCGCTGAACGGCGAGAACGTGGTCACGCATAGTGAGGCAACGGCCTGGTATGACGGCCCCACCCTGCTCGAAGAGCTTCACGAGGCGCCAGCGCGACGCGACATAGCCGAGGGACTCCTGCGTTTTCCGGTCCAGCGAGTAGTGCGCGTGATGCTGGGTAACGAGGCGGCCACCGCCCCCGGGGTCGATGGCGGTGATCCGCCAGTGGCGGATTTTCGCGGCTATCAGGGCACCCTGAGCAGTGGGGAACTGCGCGTTGGTGATACCGTACAGGTACTCCCATCGGGACGTCTCAGCCGTGTCAGTTCAATCAGGTTGGCTGGTCAGGCTTTGACTAGGGCCACTGCGGACCAGGCGCTGGTCATCGGCCTCGAAGATGATATCGACCTGTCGCGCGGCGACATGCTGGTCGATCCTGGGCAACCGCCCGAAACAGTGCGAGAACTGACGGCGGAGCTCTGCTGGCTGGCCGAAGAACCCCTGCAACTCGGCCGCAAGTATCTGATCAAACACACCACACGCTCCGTATCCTGTCTCTTTCCCGCCATGGAATACCGGACCAATGTCAATACGCTGGAGCATGAGCCGGGGCATGAGACGGCGCACATGAACGACATCGTGAGGGTGCGGTTGCGTCTGCAACAGCCGCTGTTCGTCGACCCTTACGCGCGAAACCGGACTACCGGCAGCTTTATCGTGATCGACCCCGCCAGCCGGGCGACCCTGGCGGCGGGAATCGTGGCCGAGGAAGCCGCCGATTCCAGCCCGGCAACCGCCCGGCCCTGAGTCGGGCGGCAGGATTCAAGCTACCCCTAACCTATCCAACCCCGACCATAACCCTCAAGGAGTACAACAACGTGAGCAATCGCGATGCTCCCACCCCAGCATCAACGCCGTCGCCTCTTCCGGCAACACCGCACAGCGCTCGAACAGCTTCAGCACCCGCCGCCGGGTCCGCTGCTGAACCCGGGCGATGGCGGCCTCAGTGAGAAAGGCCGGGTGAAACCGAAAGCCCTCCTCTGCCGGGCTGAACACCCCATCGATGACGCAACAGTGGAAGTGCAGATTGGCGTTGAGCGCCGAGCCGAAA
>Ga0172367_10002468_pt1 | contig 25345 bp, 24 predicted proteins | sample Lak10m_FD_114542 | JGI IMG/M metagenome (GOLD analysis project Ga0172367, IMG submission 114542) | Freshwater microbial communities from Kabuno Bay, South-Kivu, Congo - kab_022012_10m | ecosystem: Environmental > Aquatic > Freshwater > Lake | place: Democratic Republic of the Congo: South-Kivu...
CCGGCCAGTAGGGTCGACCGCTGTGACTCGACTCGTACTCGTGCGGCATGGTGAATCGAACGTCACGGTGAACCGCATCATCGGCGGTCCCCGGACGTGCAACGGGCTGTCGGCCCTCGGCCGGCAACAGGCCGAGCGGCTGCGCGACCGGTGGGCGGCGAGTCTCGACGTCACCGCCGACGTGCTCATCGCCAGCCAGTACCCGCGGGCATACGAGACGTTGCAGATCGTGGCGCCGGCGCTCGGTGGCCATGAGATCCTGCGCGACGCCGGCTTCGGTGAGCACGATCCCGGCCCCGACTGCGACGGCTTGAGTTACGACGACTTCGTGAGTCGCTACCCCGACCTGTCGAAGCGGTGGGACGATCACGACCCGTTCGCCACCACGTTCCCCGGCGGCGAGACCGTCGCAGCGTTCCAGTTCCGCGTGGGGCAGGCGGTGCGCCGCACCGTGGAGACTCACGAGGGCAAGACGGTGGTCGTGGCGTGCCACGGTGGCGTGGTCGATGCCGTGCTGCGGTTGGCGTTGAAGGCCCCGGCGATGGGTGCGTTCGAGATCCACACCGTGAACACGTCGATCACCGAACTGGTGCTGGCGAAGCAGAACACCTGGCGGCTCGTGCGCTACAACGACAGCGCTCACCTCGCGGGCCTGCCCGCACACACCAACCAGGGCTGAGCGCATGGGCGACCGGGTCGACGTGGTGGTGGTCGGCGCCGGTTCGGCGGGCGCGGTGCTGGCTGCTCGCCTCAGCGACGACCCGCGGCGCGACGTGGTGCTCCTGGAGGCCGGTCCCGATCAACGGACGGCCGACACACCGCCGTCCGTCCGTGGGCGTTCGTTCCTGCAGGCGATGCGTGAGCCGGGCCGTACCTGGGTGGGGCTCGATGCCGTGCGCACCGCGGGCCAGCAGCCGCGCCCGTACGTGCGAGGTCGCGGTGTGGGCGGCTCGTCGTCGGTGAACGCCATGGTGGCGCTTCCGGGCGTGCCCGACGACTACGACGGCTGGGCGCGGCTGGGTGCCACCGGATGGGGGTGGCACGACGTCGAGCCGTGGTTCGATTGCACGGCGCTGTCGATGCGGCGCGTGGGGCTCGACGAGCTCGGTGTGATCGGCGGTGCGCTGCTCGACGCCGAACCCGAGGCGGAGCCGGCAGTGCTCACCCGCACCGGCGGCGGTGCTCGGGCCTCGGTGAACGACGTGTACCTCGAGCCGGTTCGTGCCCGCCCGAACCTCACCGTGCGCGGTGACGCACCGGTCGCGCGTGTCCTGCTGCACGGCCGCCGGGCCGTGGGGGTGCAATTGATCGACGGCACCGAGATCGAGGCCGGCGCCGTCATCGTGTGTGCCGGCGCCATCCACTCGCCGGCCGTGCTGTTGCACAGCGGCATCGATCGGCCCGGCGTGGGGCAGGGCCTCCAGGACCATCCGTCGTTCCCCATCACGCTCCGCCGCCGCGACGGCGGTGCAATGGCCGACGAGCTCACCGTGACCGCCCTGCTGCGAGCCTCGCACCGTGCGGTCGACGATCTGCAGGTGCTGGCGTTGGAGGACGCCGACCCGTCGGTGCCCGGTCTGGCGGTGCTGCTCGGCGCGTTGATGCACGTGCACTCGCGGGGCAGCGTCACGTTGGCGAGCGACGATCCGGCGGTGCAGCCGGTGGTGAACTTCGCGATGCTCAGCGACGAGCGCGACCTGCCCGGCATGCGTGCCGCGGTCGAGCTGGTGGAACGGGTGGCGCAGTCGCGCGCGATGGCTGCGGTGGCCGACGTGCTGCCGTACGACGCGTCCGATGACGGCATTCGCGCTGCCCTGGGCGACTACGTCCATGCTGCGGGGACGTGTCGCATGGGTGCCGTCGACGATCCGCTCGCCGTGGTCGATCCGTACTGCAGGGTCATCGATCACGAACGGCTGTGGGTGTGCGATGCGTCGGTGATGCCTCGCGTGCCGCGGGCGAACACGCACTACCCGACGGTGATGGTGGCCGAACGAGTGGCGGCCATGCTCACTTCCGGCGGGCAGCTGCCTTCGTGACCTTCGGCTTCGTGGCGGCCTTCTTCGCTGCGGCCTTCTTCGCTGTCGCCGGCTTCGGCACCAGCGGGGTGAGCGCCGCCTTCGCAATGGCGACGAGTTCGGCCATCTCCTCGTGGAGGAGGTCGGTCATGATCCACAGGTCGGGGACGAGGTCGCGGTCGGCCACGAAACCGAAGTCGAGGTTGCCGTTGTAGCTCTGCACCGTCATGTTCAGCCCCTGGCCGTCGACCAGGGTGCTGACGGGGTAGAAGTGCTGCAGCTGCGCACCTGCCGAGTACAGCGGCACCTGCGGGCCGGGCACGTTGCTGATGACCAGGTTGAACGGCGGGTTCATCCGGTCGGCGATCTTCAGCCGGCTGTACATCCGCATTGCCCGTGCGGCCACGGCGGGCGGTGCGAACTGGGTGAAGTCCTGCAGTGACTCGGCCGGGATGGCGGCGAACTGCTCCTTCGCCGCGGTCATCGCCTGCTGCACGCGATGGAGCCGCTTCACCGGGTCGGCCTCGTTGGTGGCGAGGTCGGAGAACAGCGCCGAGACTCTGTTCTGGAAGCTGTCGTCCTCGGTCCCGCTCCGCACGCTGACGGGCACCATGGCGATGAGGCTCTCCTCGGGCAGGCAGTCGTGGTGCTGCAGGTAGCGGCGCAACGTGCCCGAGCAGACCGCCATCACCACGTCGTTGAACGTGCAGCCGAACGCGCGCCGCACCAGCTTGGCGTCGTCGAGCGGCACCGTGGTGTAGGCGAAGCGGCGGTGCGGGCTGATGGGTCGGTTCCACGGCGTGCGCGGCGCGGCGGTGGGCGGCAGCGGCGGTGCGGCGTCGTGATCGGTGCCGCGCTGCTGGCGCAGTCGCTCGCGCATCAGGTTGCCGACGGGTCCGGGCATCGGCTGGGCGATGAGGTCGGCCAGCGCGTGCAGCCCGCCCGACCGAGTGGCCGCGGCGAGCTCGCGAGTGGTGCGGATGCCGAGACGCACCATCTTCTCCGGCCGACGCAGGTACTCCCTCGCCGTGAGGCGGAGCAGTTCCTCGTCGCTGGGGATGCACTCGGGCTCCCAGGTGACCGCATGACCGGTGGGCCGAGCGGCCGGGTCGAGATCGAGCAGTGCGGCGAGCATCATCGCGCCCGCAGCGCCGTCGATGGCGGCATGGTGCACCTTCGTGAGCTGCGCGATGCGGGTGCCGCCGTCGACACCTTCGATGACGTACAGCTCCCACAGCGGCCGGGTGCGGTCGAGCGGCCGGGCGATGATGCGGCTCACCGCCTCGGCGAGCTGCTCCGGACTGCCCGGCGGCGGGATGGCGTGGTGACGCACATGGAAGTCGATGTCGAAGTGCGGGTCCTCGATCCAGTACGGCAGGTCGAGCCCCATCGGCACCTCCACGAGCCGCCGTCGGAACGGCGCGAGCTGGTCGATGCGCTCGAGGATGATCTCCTTGGTCGCCTCGATGCCGGCACCGCCGGGTGCGTTCGTCGGGTCGTAGATGGTGACGGAGCTGACGTGCCCGAACGTGGTGGGTGTCTCCATGTTCAGGAAGCTGACGTCGATGCCGTTGAGCTGGCGCATGGTGCCGCTATCCCTTCGCGTGCACTTCGAGCGGGAAGATGGTGGGCCACTCGGCGGCCTCCTGCAGGAGCGCGTCGCGTTCGGCCGGCGTCATCGGTGTGTACCTCGATGCGGCATCGAGCAGCGTGGGGATGAGCCGCACGTCGCCGGTGGTGGCGAACACGTGCACGCCCGGGGTGGACAGCGTGAACCGCACCCCGCGCTCGAGCAGTTCGGGTTCGGTGAACGGCTCGTACCAACAGCCTCGGGTGGGGGTGCGGTCGCCCCACGGCTGGTGCGCGCCCACCTTGATGGCCTGCACGCCGAGATCGCGTCGTGCCGCCTCGTCGAGCAGCGCCGTGAGGTCGGCGAGGTACTCGGGGTGGGCGAGCGCGCCCGCGTAGACCGGCAGCATCACGGTGTCGAGGTCGTACCGGCGGACCGCCTCGAGCTGTGCGGCCGGCGTGCCGAAGTCGTGGCCGGTGATGCCGATCCAGCGGCACAGGCCCTCGTCGCGCGCTCGCAGGATGGCGTCGAACGCGCCGCCGCGCTGGTCGAGGTCGGCGATGCTGGTCACGCCGTGCGCCTGGTACAGGTCGACGTGGTCGGTGCCGAACCGTTCGAGCGTGCGCTCGAGTTGCCGACGCACGCCGTCGGCGTCGTGCTTGTTCGACTTCTCGCCGATGAAGATGCGGTCGCGCACGGCGGGGATGAGGGGGCCGACCAATACCTCGGCACTGCCGTAGGTGGGTGCGACGTCGATGTGGTTCACGCCGGCGTCGAGCGCGGCGTGGAAGCTGCCGGCGACCTCGTCGGGGTTCGAGCGGCCGTACGCCGCGGTGCCGAGGATGGCCACCGACGACTGGTGGCCGGTGCGGCCGAGCCGCCGAGTGGGAAGTGCGCTCACGGGCGTCACTGTAGGCCGTGCCAGAGTAGGGGTCATGCCGTACCAGAAGGGCCTGTTCGAACTCGGTGACGCGTGCTACGCCTACCTGCAACCCGATGGCAGTTGGGGGTGGAGCAACGCCGGCCTCGTGATGGGCGATGGCGTGTCGTTGCTGGTCGACACGCTGTTCGATCTGAAGCTCACCGCCGAGATGCTCACCGCGATGCAGCCCGTCACGAGGGTGGCGCCGATCGCCACGTTGGTGAACACCCACGCGAACGGCGACCACTGCTACGGCAACGAACTCGTGGAGGGCGCCGAGATCATCGCCTCCGCCGCGACGGCGCACGAGATGACCGAGGTGCCACCCGCAATGCTCGCGGCGCTCAACCAGGCCGAGGGAGAGGTGGGCGCGCTCTTCCGTCACTTCTTCGGTGCCTTCGAGTTCGACGGCATCACGGTCACCATGCCCACCCGCACGTTCGAGGGACGGCTCGACGTCGACGTCGCCGGCCGCGCCGTCGAGCTCATCGAGGTCGGTCCGGCGCACACTCGTGGCGACACCATTGCGTACGTGCCCGACGCGCGCACCGTCTACACGGGCGACATCCTGTTCATCGGTGGTACGCCCATCGTGTGGGCCGGTCCGCTGTCGAACTGGGTGGCGGCGTGCGACCTGATGTTGGGCATGGACGTCGACGTCGTGGTGCCCGGCCACGGACCCGTCACCGACAAGGCCGGTGTGGCGGCGGTACGCGACTACCTCTCGTTCGTCGACGAGGCGGCCACGGCACGGCACGCCGCAGGCATCGACGCCTGGGAGGCGGCGCGGCAGATCGCCGCCGAGGTGGGAGCGAAGGAGGAGTTCCGCGGCTGGAGCGAGTTCGGTCGCATCAGCGTCAACGTCGACACCGCCTACCGCAGCCTCGACCCCGCCTACGTCACCCCGAACGTCGTCGAGCAGTTCCGGCGGATGGCCGAGCTCGAAGGCTTCGTGCCGAGCTGATCGGCTGCGGCGGTCAGCCGCCGCTCGCGTAGTGCTCGGCGATGGGCGGCACCTTGCGCTTCTTCGGCTTGCCCTTGCGCTCGTTCACGCCGTTGCGCACGGCGAGCACCCATCCGACCAGTACTGCCACGCTGAACACGGCCCACTGGATGGCGTAGCTGAGGTGCGGCGGGCCGCCGTCGAGGTCGGGTGGTGCCACCGGCTGCATCGTGTCGGGCTCGTAGCGCATGTCGAGCTGGTCCACGTACACCGGTTGCACGGTCTGCTCGAACTGCGGCGACAGGGCGTCGAGGTCGACACGGCGGATCTGGGTGAGCACCTGCGAACCGTCGTCGCTGGCCGCACCGGTGCGAGCCTGTTGCGACCGACGTACCCGACCTGTGATGGTGACCTCGCCCTCGGGCGCGGGAGGCGGCGTATCGACGCCGGCCACGAACCCGCGGTTCACGATGAGCACCGTGCCGTCGTCGAGCAGCAGGCCGTTCACCGGATCGGTGCCCGACACGCCGCCCTGGCTGACGTTGACCACCAGGAAGTCCTTGCCCGGCACGTACGTGCCCGTTGCGGTGACCGTTCGCCATTCGGCATCGGCGGGCGACAGATCGGCGATGTCGGCGAACGGCACCGCGGGCGCTTCGGTGCGCGCCTTGACCTCGGCGTTGAAGTCCTGCCGCTGGTGCAGCCGGTCGAGCTGCCAGAAGCACGCGGTGAGCATGCCGGCGATGGCCAGCACGCAGATGACGTGCAGCGCGATCCACTTCGGGGTCAGCAGGAACTTGTACATCGCGGGTGCGACGGTAGCGGGCGTCGTCGCCGAGCGCCCATCGGGTTCAGGTGCGATCCCAGAGCATCGTGTTCGGGCTGTCGGGATCGAGCAGGCGTTGCGCAGCCGACTGCCGGTCGATGTGGCCGATGAGGCCCTTGTACACGCCGAAGCCGCACAGCTCCTGCAACACCGGCGAGAAGGTGCGCAGCACGTCGAGTGGAATGCCGAGCTGCTGGTTCTCCTGCTGGCGGATGAAGCCGGCGCAGTAGTTCATCGCGATGCCGCGGCGCTTCGCGTCGGTGGCGTTCGCGCCGCCGCCGTGCCACAGCCCGCCGTCCCACACGAGGATGCTGCCCTTGGGCATCTCGGCCGGCACGCTGTCGTAGTGCTGGCCGTAGACGGGGGAGTGGTCGGCGCGGTGGCTGCCGGGGATGATGCGGGTCGCGCCGTTGGCCTCGGTGAAGTCGGTCAGCGCCCACATGCTGTTGGCGGTGATCGGCCGGTGTGGCTTCGGGATGGGCATCACCTGGTCGTCGGCGTGGATCGGTTGGGCGATCTCGCCGGGGTGGATGGTGATGGCGCTCAGGCTGCTCACCAGGCATCCCGGGCCGAGCAGGTGGTGCATCAACGGCAGCACCACGGGGTGCACGGGGATCTGCGCGTACAGCTCGCCGAGCGCGAGCAGGTTGTAGACCCGGGTGGTGGCCCGGCCCTCGAAACCGTTGCCACCGACCCGGATGTCGAGCTCGCGCTCCAGCCGGTCGATGTCGGCGTGCAGTGCATCGGCCACGTCGGTGTCGAACGCGTCGTGCACGATGGTGCACCCGTCGCGCTCGAGCCGTTCGATGTGCGCCCCCAGCTCGTCGCTCATGGCGCCCACTGTGCCAGACCGTGCGGGGCGGGGCTACGGTCGGCCTCCGATGGAACCGGAACAGATCACCTCCGAATGGCTCAGCGGCGTGCTCGGCGCGCCCGTGACCATCACCTCCGACCGCCGCATCGGCGACGGGCTGGTGGGCATGAACGTGCGCTACACGCTCGACGTGCCCGACGGCTCCGGCCTGCCGAGCAGCATCATCGCCAAACTGCCGTCGCCCGACCCCACCAGCCGCGCCACCGGCATCTCGCTGCGCAACTACGAGCGCGAGGTGAAGTTCTACAACCAGATCGCGCCGACGGTCGACGTGTGTGTCGCTCGCTGCTACCACGGTGAATGGCACCCCGACAACGGCGACTTCGTGCTGTTGCTGGAGGACCTGTCGCCCGCCGAGCAGGGCAACCAGATCACCGGGTGCACCGCCGAGATGGCGCGCCGATCCGTGCTGGAACTGGCTCGGCTGCACGGCCCTCGCTGGGGCGATCCGACGCTCGCCGACATCGAGTTCCTCGAACGCCGCGATGCCGACTCGGCCGAGCGGCTGCACATGATCTGGACGATGTTCGTGCCCGGCTTCCTGGGCGTGTACTCGAAGTACCTCGACGCCGAGGGCATCGGCCTGGTCGAGCGGTTCGGCGATCGCATCCCCGACTGGATCGCCGGCCGTTCGCTGCCGGGCACCGTCACCCATGGCGACTACCGCCTCGACAACCTGATGTTCGGTGGCGAGCAGGGCGGTCACCCGATTGCGGTGGTCGACTGGCAGACGCCCGGGCATGGTCCGGCCAGCGGCGATGTCGCGTACTTCATGGGTGCGGGCCCGTGGCCGAACGTGCGCAAGGAGATCGAGCGCGACCTGGTGGTCGAGTACCTGCAGGCGCTCGAGGGGTACGGCGTCACCGTCGACGAGCACGAGTTCTTCCAGCAGTACTCGCGTGATGCGTTCGCCGGCGTCATCATGGCCGTCGTCGCGTCGCAGATCGTGGGCAGCAGCGACCGCAGCGAGGCGATGTTCGCGGCGATGGCCACCCGCCACGTTCGCCACGCGCTCGACCTGCACAGCGAGAGCCTGATCTGACCGTGGAGCTGCCCGACTTCCACATCCCGCACGCGGAGAAGATCGAGTGGATGGTCGAGACACACGGCTGGGCGATGGAACCGGTCGCGGCGCGTACCGACACCGACCCGCCGCTCGCGGGCTACGTGTACACCATCGGCTACCCGGAGGCGTTCGGCTTCCCCGAGGTGGTGGTGTTCGGGCTCACCCCTGCCACGGCACGCGGGTTGTTCGACATGATCGCCGACATGTTGCGCGGCGGCACCGAGATCCCGCTCGGCACCGATCTGGTGGGGCTGTTCGACAACGAACTGCGCTGCCGGTTCGCGCCCATCGCCGACGAGATGGTCGTCGAGCTGCTCGGCACCGCAGTGGCGTGGCGGAAGGGTGCCGCCTTCGAGGCGGTGCAGCTGCTGTGGCCCGACCGCAACGGCTTCCTGCCCACCGAGGCCGGGTTCGACCGGCGGATGGTGCTCGCCCAGCCGGTGGTCGCCGATGTCGACTGACGTCACCGTCTCGCTGCCGTTGTTGGTGTTCGACGGCGACTGCGCGTTCTGCAGTTCGTCGGTGCGCTTCGGCCAGCGGTGGATCGGCCGCATGCCCGCGGTCTCGCCGTTCCAGACCACCGAGCTCGCACCGCTCGGCATCACTGCCGAGCAGTGCGCGCAGGCCGTGCAGTACGTGGCCCGCGACCGGCACGTGTACGCGGGGGAGGACGCCGTGAGCATGTTGCTGCTGGGCGCAGGACGTGGCTGGTGGCTGCTCGGCGCGATGATGCGCGTGCCCGGCATCCACTGGCTCAGCGGTGTGGCCTATCGCTGGGTGGCCACGAACCGACATCGCCTGCCGGGCGGCACCCCCGCCTGCGACGTCCGCTCGCGCACCTGACGGTTCCCGTTGGGTGTTTCCGTGCGGCGCAGCGCCGCACGGAAACACCCATCAGGACGACAGGGTGCGGAGTTCGTTGAGTTCGGTGAGCAGCTCGTCGAGCGCGGCCGGCTCCTGGGCCTGCAGCCGGATGCGACGGGCACACGAGAAGCCGGCGAGCTTCACCAGCGCGGTGAACTCGAGGTCGGGTCGGTCGAGCGCGACGCGCAGTGCGTCGGTGAGCGCGGCCACTGGCTCGGCGTCGTAGCGGTCGAGCAGCGCCTCGACGTCGCGCTTCTTCAGTGCGGTCACGACGGCGAGCCTAGAGCGGCCGCTCCTCCATCGCCCAAGGCGCTCCGTGCTCGTTCAACAACTGCAGGAAGGGCACCGCGTCGAACGCCTCCGGTCCCTTCACGCCGTTGCCCTTCCACTCGCCCGTGGCCATCAACTCCAACGCCACCACCGGATGCACCGCGGTCTGCCACACCACGGCCTGATGGCCGTACTCGCGCATCGTCCACTCGTTGTCGACCACCTGGTACAGGTAGGTGCGACGTGGTGCGCCGTCCTTGCCGAGTCCGGTGACCAGCGACCCGGCGCAGGTGCGGCCGCGCATGCGATCGCCCAGTTCGGCCGGGTTCGGCAGCACTGCCGCCACCACGTCGCGCGGCGACACCTCGTGGCCGCGCACGGCGACGGGCTTGGTGGAGTCGAGGCCCAGCAGGTGCAGCGTCTTCAGCACGTCGATGAACTCGTCGCCGAGCCCGTACTTGAACGTGACTCGACCGACATCGATCCAGCGCGGCATCAGCAGCACTTCCTCGTGCTCGACGTTCACGCAGCCCAGGGCCCCGATGCCCTCCGGGAAGTCGAACACCTCCGGCTCGCTGAACGGCGCCGTGGTGAACCAGCCGCGGTCCTTCTCCCAGATGATGGGCGGGTTGAGGCACTCCTCGATGGTGGTCCAGATGCTGAACGTGGGAGCGAAGGGGAACCCGTCGATCACCAGGTCGGCGCCGTCGCGCACACCGATCTCGTCGACCCGGCTGAACAGGTGATCGGCCGCGTACCGCGCCACGACGTCGCTGAACCCTGGTTCGACACCCATGCCGACCAGCGCGAGCTGGTCGCGTTCCTCCCACTGCGGTGCCATCGCCCACTGCGCCTCGCCCAGCATCACGCCGGGCGTGTTGTACGGGTCGGTGGGGTGGGGGACCGAGAGGTTCATCGCCATGTCGAGGTAGTGGCAACCGGCCTCGAACGCGGCCTCGAAGATCGGGGGGTTGAACCGCGGGTCGCACGCGTTGATGACCACGTCGGCCTTCGAGGTGCGCGCCAACTCGACGAGGTCGAGCTTGTCGCTCGCATCGACACGGGTGCCGATCACTCGCGCATCGCCGGTGCGGGCCGCGGCGCGGGCGGCCCGGGCCGCATCCACGTCGGCCACGACGATCTGTTCGAAGACCTCACGCCGGGCGGCGATGGACACGATCGACGACCCGACACCTCCTGCGCCGATGACGAGCAATCGCATGGACGCTCAAGGTAGCCCACCGCCGCGACCTCGCGGGAGCGGGCACTGAACGATTCGTCAGTACGCGAAGGCGCGGCGCTCGGCGCCGGTGCTGACCAGGGACGCGATGCGCTGGGCGAGGTACGGGCTGAACGAGCCGCGGTAGCGCAGCTGCAGCTCGGGGAGCATCCAGTCGTTCCCCGTCACCTTGCCACGGCACTGCCCCGTGCCGCACGTGCACTCGAACTCGTCGTAGTCGCTGCCGTCGCTCATCGCGAAGTCGTACGTGAGCGGCTCGCCCGGGGCGATGTCTCGGAGGGCCACCACCACGGTGTTGCCGTGCATGCCGCAGTTCGGCTCGCACGAGTGCCGCACACAGTCGGCCGGCTCGGGCTCCGGTGCACCCGCCAGGTACAGCGTCTCCTCGATCTGCACGCTGCGCGACTGCTGGTCGAGCGGCAGCAGGTCGAGCTCGTTGCGGCTGACACATCGCCCACCGAACGCGGCGATCACCTCGCCGGCAGCGATGAACTCGGCGGCGAACGCGCCGTGACCGACCGGGCCGTGCGGCGCAGTGCGCGCCTTCGGAGTGAGATAGCAGACACCCATCGCCGGCCATCCTGGCGGCCGATCGCGCGCACGTCTACTCGCTGATCGATCAGTGTGGTTGATGCGCGGGTCAGTCAGGCTGACCGATCCGTCAGCCACCAGGCGGTCGGCCACACCGCCCCGACTACCATCGGGTCGATGACTGGTACCACCCTCCGCTGGCGACTGTCTGCCTCCGAGTCCGTGCTGATGCCCGGCGTGTGGGACGCACTGTCCGCACGCCTCGCCGCGCAGGCAGGGTTCGGCACGGTGTTCCTGAGTGGCTACGCCGTCAGCGGCACGCTGCTCGGCCTGCCCGACTACGGCTACCTCACCCAGACCGAGATGGCCGAGGTGGCCCGCAGGGTGTGCAGTTCGAACCCCGAGCTCGAGGTGGTGGTCGACGCCGACACCGGCTACGGCAACCCGCTCAACACCATGCGCACCGTCGAGCTGTGGCAGCAGGCCGGCGCCTCGGGCCTGTTCCTCGAGGACCAGGTGTGGCCGAAGCGCTGTGGTCACATGGCCGGGAAGCAGGTCATCGAGACGGCCGACTGGTTGGCGAAGCTGAAGGCCGCGGTGCACGCCGCCGACGACCTGCACATCACGGCGCGCACCGATGCCCGCGCTGCCGTCGGACTCGACGAAGCCATCGAACGGGCGAAGATGGCTCGCGACTCCGGTGTGGACGCGTTGTTCGTGGAGGCGCCCGAGAGCATCGACGAACTCGAACGCATCGCCGCGGCACTGCCCGACATCACGCTCGTCGCGAACATGGTGGAGACCGGCCGCACCCCGCTGCTCACCCCGAAGGAGCTCGCCGACCTCGGCTTCTTCCTCATCGTCAGCCCGCTGTCGGCGTTGTTCACGATGGCGAAGGCCGTGCAGCGTTCGCTCGAGGTGCTGCGCGAGGAGGGCAGCCTGCGCGACCACCTCGGCTACCTCGTCGACTTCGAGGAGTTCGGCGACATCGTCGAACTGCGCACGCACGTGGAATCGGAGCAGCGGTTCCGCCCCTGAGGGTTGCTAGGGTTCCCGGCGACACGCATCACGAGCGAGCCCGTCGTCACCGACCCGTCGGTGGCGCCGGGGTCCGGCAACCGGGGTGGAAGCCCCACGGTGCCTTCCCAGAACCCTCTTCGGGGCGACGGGGATGTGGCCAGGTCCTCCCTGGCAACAACTGCTTCCCTCGTGCGACGTGAGACCGATCACCACGAACGCGACGAAGGAGGAACCATGACCGGGCTGCCACGTCCCGGGCGACCGCACCCTGTGACGGGTGCCTGGATGCCCGGCCATCCGGTCGGTGCGCGCCAGTTCTTCACGTTCGACCGCCCGTTCGCGCTCGAGGGCGGCGCCACACTCCGCGACCTCACGCTCGCGTACGAGACGTGGGGCACGCTCGCGCCCGACGGCAGCAACGCCGTGCTGCTGTGCCACGCCTGGACCGGCGACAGCCACGCCGCGGCAGCCCCCGACGAGGGCGACACGCAGCCCGGCTGGTGGGAGGGTGGCGTCGGGCCCGGGATGTCGATCGACACCGACCGCTGGTTCGTGGTGTGCGTCAACGTGCTCGGCGGGTGCCAGGGCAGTACCGGGCCGGCGTCGCCGCATCCCGACGACGGCAGGCCGTACGGCAGCCGCTTCCCCGTCATCACCATCCGCGACATGGTGCGCGCCCAGTCGCGCCTGGCCGACCACCTCGGCGTGCGACGGTGGCACGCGGTGATCGGTGGCTCGATGGGTGGCATGCAGGTCCTCGAGTGGGCCATCACGTTCCCCGATCGGGTCGGCGGCATCGCCCCCATCGCCACCTGTACGCAGGCCAGCGCGCAGCAGATCGCGTGGGGCGCCATCGGTCGGCGCGCCATCCGCATGGATCCGAAGTGGCGTGGCGGCGACTACTACGACGCCCCCGACGGCGACGGCCCGTGGGAGGGGCTCGCCACGGCGCGCATGGTGGCGCAGGTGACGTTCCGCAGCGACAACGTGTTCACCGACCGGTTCGGCCGCGAGTTGGCCGACGGGGCCACGCTGCACGACTCGCTCGACCTGTGGCAACGGTTCGAGGTCGAGCGCTACCTCGACTACCACGGCGACAAGCTCGTCCGTCGGTTCGACACCAACAGCTACCTCATCATCGGCAAGGCGATGGACCTCCACGACGTGGGCCGCGGACGCAACGGGCTGCTGCCGGCGATGGCGCGCGTGGCGGCACCCGCCCTGGTGATGGGCATCAACAGCGACATCCTCTACCCCACGTATCAGCAGCGGCAGATCCACGACCTGCTCCTGGCCGGTGGCACGAAGAGCGACTACGTCGAGATCGACTCGCCGCACGGACACGACGCGTTCCTCATCAACCTCGAGCAGGTCGGCCCGCCGTTGCACGCGTTCCTCGACCAGTTGCCCGTCGGCGGCTGATCGCAAGGTGCCGCGTCAGCCGACGGGGGAGCGGCGGTCGAGCAGCCCGTCGAGCACCGGCACCACCCGGCTCTTGTCGGGGATGTGCAGTGCCATTTGTTCGTGCAGCCATTTGCCGTCGCTGAACTGCTGCAAGAGGTAGATCTGCTTGCCCTTCGGGGGCTCGGGCGACTTGCCGACGAGCGCCCACCGTTCGTTCGTGCGGCGCAGTTTGCGCTTCTGCGAGATGTTGAGCACGCCGTCGGGCATCACCAGCACGCGGGTCTCGCGCTTGCGGCCGATGGGCTGCCCGTCGATGATCTCCTGCCCGTTGCACAGGAACCGCTGGCCGTCCTTCGACGAGTAGTGCGGCTCCATGCGGTAGGCGATGAACCACAACCCGCCCATGAAGGCGGCGAAGAGCACGAACCAGACGATGTCCACGCCGACAGCTTTGCCGATCGTGGCAGGTTTCGCACGACGTGGCAGGTGGAAGCATGCGTTCGCGTGCGACACTGTGGACCGTGAGCGTGTGGACGACGGCCGGCATCATCGCGGACGGCACCTTCGACGACCCCGAGAACGCACGGATCATCTACCTCGCAGCCGGCGGGCTGCTGCTCGTGGCCGCGGCCCTGGGTGTCGGCACCTGGATCTGGTGGCGCAACGCCAAGGTCGAGCACCCGGCGCTCGGCCCGCTCGAGGTGATGGGCACCCGCCGCTGGTCGCGCAGCGACTTCAACGACCGCCGTCGCCGCCTCGACGAAGCCCGGCCGGCCCACGAGCCCGACGCGAGCGCCGAGGGCGACGTGGCCGTCGCCGCGATCGACCTCGACTCGGTGATGACCCGCGACGATCCGCAGAACTTCGACGACCTGCTCGACCCCGACGCGCCAGCGGCACCGGTTGCCGCGGCCGAGGAACCACCCTCGCCGGTCGTGGAGCCCGAGGCCGAGCCCGATCCGGAGGCCGAGCCCGATCCCGAGCCCGATCCGGAACCCGATCCGGAGCCCGATCCGGAGCCCGAGCCGGCACTGGCCGTCGAGCCCGAACCGGAACCCGAGCAGCTCGAACTGGTCGCCATCGCCGAGGCCGTCCCGGCGCGACCGGCCATCATCACGGTCGACACGGCGCCGAAGCGGGCCGAGGCCACCGACGACGCCGCCGAGGAACCGGCCGACAGCGATCCCACGCCGGTCCCCATCGACCCGTTGCTGCGTCTCCAGATCGACTGATCGCACCCTCGGTTCGCCGGGTACGGTGGGCGCATGGCTGACACCTTCGACGTCGACGCGATGACCGCCCGTTTCCGAGAGCGCGCCCATGCGGTGAAGCAGCGCCCGTTGCCACCGGTGGCAGGCGACGAGCGTGCGCATTTCGTGCGTCAGGCACAGATCGACTTCCGCGACTTCGCCATGGTGGGCGACGCCGTCGGCACCATCGAGGACGGCTTCCTCGTGCTGCGGGTCGACCTGCGTCCGCCCGAACAGCGCGGCTGACCTGGTTGTCATTCGCGGGGTCGCCTCGCTAGATTGCTGCCCACGCAATGCGGACGTGGCTCAGCTGGTAGAGCATCACCTTGCCAAGGTGAGGGTCGCGAGTTCGAATCTCGTCGTCCGCTCCAACGAGAAACCGCCCGGCCGTCAGGCCGGGCGGTTTCGCGTTGTACCCGCGACGCGGGTGCTCGGTACGCTGACGACGACGACGTGCTCCCGGGCGGTGGCCGTCGACGATCTCCCCGATGCAGCATCCCGTCGAACGAAACCTCGCGCTCGCCACCTGGCAGGCGGATCCCGGCGTGCCCGCCGAGGTCGCGCCGGCGCCGGTCATCGCGACGAAGTTGCAGCCGCCGCACCTGCCCCCGTCGTTCGTGGCGCGGCCCGATCGTGCGGCGGCCGTGGGCGCGGGCGCGCGGGTCACTGCGATCGTCGCCCCCGCCGGCTACGGCAAGACGGTGCTCGTGCGCGAGTGGCTCGAGGCGCTCGAGGCACGTCCCGTGGCGTGGTACTCGCTCGATGCACTCGACGCGAACCCGTGGTGCTTCTGGCGGCACCTCGTGGCGGCGCTCGATCGTGCGGTGGGGCTCGGCCCGGAGCCCGAGCGCGTGCTCGACGAACGTGGCGTCGACACGCCGTTCCTCCACGCACTCATCCACGCGCTCGCGGCGACGGATCAGCCGGTGGTGCTCGTGCTCGACGACCTCCATCTGCTCCGTGACCGACCGTCCCTCGATCATCTCGCGCTGCTGGTCGACCGGGCCGGCGAGGGGTTCCAACTGGTCTTCACCGCTCGGGTGGCGCCGCTGCTGCCGCTGGCGAAGTGGCGGCTGCAACAACGGCTGGCGGAGGTGTCGGTCGACGACCTCCGGTTCGACGATCCCCACACCACGGCGCTGCTGCAGGCGTTGCGGTGCGCGCCCGTCGGCGACGACGGCCTGCACACGCTCGTCGATCGCTCGGAAGGATGGGTGGCGGGCCTGCAGTTGGCGGCGCTGGCGAACCCGGCCGACGTCACTCGTGCCGTCGTCGACCTGCCCAGTGACGGTGCCCTGGTGGCCGACTACCTCGTCAACGAGGTGCTCGACGCACTGCCGCCCGATCAACGCGAGATGGCACTCGCGGTGTCGGTGCTCGACGAGTTCGACGTCGCGATGGCCACCGCGCTCACCGGGCGAGCGGATGCGGGTGCGGTCATCCGAGCGCTCGAGGACGGCAACGTGTTCCTCGTCCGCACCGGCGCCGATCGCGCGGGCCTGCGATTCCATCACCTGTTCCGCGAGTCGCTTCGAGAGCAGCTGCGTCGCGACGACGAAGGGGAGTGGCGGCGGCTGCACACCGAGGCGGCACGGTTGCTCGCCGCCGACGGGCACACCGACGCCGCATTCGGCCATCTGATGGCGGTCGGCGACCTCGATGCTGCGCTCGACCTGATCATCCGACCGGTGCTGCAGTGGTCCGATCTCGGGCTCTCCCGTGAGTTCCGTCGATGGATGGACCAGCTGCCGGCCGACCTCGAGCCCACCGAGCCGGGGCTGATGCTCGACCTCGCGTTCGCGAACTTCACCGCGGGCCGGCTCGACGCGGCCGACCGATGGATCGACCGGGCCGAACCGCTGTGCCCGCCCGGCGATCGTCGCGTGCCGATGCGGCGCCTGGCCGTGGCGGTCGCCCGCGGCGACCGAGAACTGGCGACGGCAGCGGTCGACCAGGGGCGGCGTTCGGTGGTGTCGACGGCCACCAGCCCGTTCGAGCATCGTTTCGAGGTGGTGGCCGCGCGTGCGGCGCTGCTCCAAGGCGATCTCGTCGGCGCCGAAGTGGCCCTGGCCCGCGCCGAAGCGGGCGATGCCGACGTACTCGCGGTGGAGGTCACCGTGCCTGCCATTCGGGCTCGTGTGCAGGCTGCTCGCGGTGAGGTGCTCGATGCCGAACGTTCGGCCACTGCTGCGCTTGCCGCGGCGCAACATCACGGCCTCCGCATGAACCCCGCCATCCTGGAAGCCGTGCTGGCGGGCACCGCTGCCGTGCTCGGTCAGGGTCGAACCGACGACGCCGCAGTGTGGCTCGACGACCTGCTCGACGTGGTCGACGGGGTCGACTACCCGTACTCCCGGGCCCACGCTGCGACGCTCACGGTCGAGCTCCACGCCCAGCAGCACGGCTGGGCCGCGACGGCGGGCGCCATCGACGACCTCTGTGCGCGGAGCGGGCACTCGTCGCCGTCGCCGCTCGATCACCTTCTCCAGCCCTTGCACGTGCGGGCGCTCGCGGCGGCTGGGCGGATCGACGAGGCCACAGCGGCAGCCGACGCGGTGGAGGGCGTCGCTGCGCGCGCCATTGCCGCTGCGGAGGTGGCCGTCGCGGCGCGGCGATACCAGGACGTCGCCGCGCTCCTGAGCGACACGTCGGGGTGGACCGCACGCGAGCAGGTGCACGCGCTGCTCCTTCGCTCGGTGGCGACGGCTGGATCCGACGCCGACGCAGCGCTCGTAGCAGCGATCGACCTCGCGGTTCCGCTCGGGCTGCGTTCGCCTTTCCTGGACCGCGCCGATGCGCTCGATGCGTCGGTGCATCGGCTGTCGCCCGCCCGCCGGGCGTTCCTGCCTGGCGCCGGGGTGCCACCGACGTCTCGTCCGTCGGTGCTCGTCGAACCGCTCACTCCGCGCGAGCGAGAACTGCTCGCGCTGCTGCCGACGCACTTGTCGAACGCGGCAATGGGGGAGCAGCTGTACCTCTCCGTCAACACCGTGAAGACCAACCTCAAGGCCGTCTATCGCAAGCTCGGCGCCTCCTCGCGCGCCGACGCGGTCGACATCGCCCGCCGGCTCGGGCTCCTGCCGGCCGATCGGTAGCGGTGGCTTCACCCGAACCGGGTGTGGTGCGGCGTTCGCGACGTCGACACGATGGGGCTACGGTCGGCGAACGCTGACCGTCGGCCCAGGAGACACCCATGACACGTCGCCCGAACATCCTGCTCATCACCACCGACGAGGAGCGTGCCAACATCCCTCGACCCGAGGGCTACACCCTGCCGGCCCGCGAGCGCCTGGCCGCGCGCGGCACCTCGTTCGCCAACTACTACGCCGCCTCGGCGATGTGCAGTTCGTCGCGTTCGGTCATCTACACCGGTCGTCACATGCCGAACACCGAGATCTACGACAACGACAACATGGGCTGGATCCGCCCGCTGAAGCCCGAGCTCGGCACGCTCGGTTCGCTGCTGCGCGCGCAGGGCTACTACTGCAGCTACCAGGGCAAGTGGCACCTCTCGAACCTGTACGCCGACCCGGCGAACCCGGTGTCGATGGTCGACGCGCTCGAGCCGTACGGCTTCTCCGACTGGAACGAGTGGGGCGACATCGACGGCGGCGCATGGGCGGGCCTGCAGGTCGACCCGGTGATCGCCGGCCAGGCGGCGGGGTGGTTGCGCAACACCGCGCCGTCGCTGCAGGCCGACCAGCCGTGGTTCCTCACCGTGAACTTCGTGAACCCGCACGACATCATGAGCTTCGACTACGGCAGCCGCTCGTCGGTGCAGCTGCCGCCCGCCCTGTCGCATGCGGTGGCCACCCGTCCACCGGCCGACATCCCGGTGTACCGCACGCAATGGGACGTGCCGCTGCCCGCGAACCTGCACGACGACCTGTCCGGCGCCGCCCCGGCCGTGCGCGAATACGCCGACGTGATGAATGTCTCGTTCGGCGAGGTGCAGGGTGACCAGCACTGGCGCGAAGGCATGAACTTCTACCTCAACTGCATCCGCGACGTGGACCGCAGCATCGAGCTCGTGCTCGACGCGCTCGAGGCCTCGGGACAGGCCGGCAACACCGTCATCGTGTTCACCGCCGACCACGGCGACCTGGTGGGCTCGCACGGTCTGCGCCAGAAGGGCAACCTCGTCTACGACGAGAACTTCCACGTGCCGTTCATCGTCTGCCACCCCGATGTCGCGGGTGGTGGCACCACGGAGTCGTTCGCGTCTGCCGTCGACCTCGCGCCCACGCTGCTGGAGTTCGCCGGCGTCGACGCTGCTGCCATCGGCGCCGATCATCCGGAGCTGTTCGGCCACTCGCTGGCGCCGGTGCTGCAGGGCGGGTCGGTCCGCGACGGCGTGCTCACCGCGGTCGAGACCATCACCACGCTCGACGCCGACTACTGGCGCCACTTCGGCGACCCCGACGTGATGGAGCAACTGCAGTCGGGTCGACTGCGCCCCGACCTGTCGAAGCGCGGCTTCCTGCGCGGCTACACCGATGCGCGCTACACGTTCGGCCGGTACTTCGCGCCGCTGCAGCCGAACCGCCCGGCCGACCTCGACGAGTTGTTCGCGAACAACGACGTCGTGCTCTACGACCGGGTTGCCGACCCGCTCGAAACCGTCAACCTCGCGTCGCAGCCCGAGCATCGTGGGCTCGTGGAGGAGTACCGGGCGAAGCTCGAGGCCATCATCTCCGCGGAGATCGGCGACGACACCCACGCCTGGGTGCTCGAGCGTCCTGCCCTGAGCGGTCGCCCGCCGCAATAGACCTGGCGGTCAGTAGTCGAGGTCGTCCTGGCGCAGGAAGATCCGCACGATCACCACGAGCCCGGCGACGAACACCACACCGCCGACGAGCAGCATCCAGAAGATGGAGTTCGTCGCGTACTCGACACCCCAGGCGATGAACGACGAGATGACACCGAGGAGCAGGATGGCTCCCAACCAGATGAAGATGCGCACGTGGGAAGTCTCCCACACCGTCACAGCCGCTTCGTGAACAACACGGTGCCGTCGGCTCGGTGTGCGGCGTAGCCGAGGTGCTCGTAGAACCCGAGCGCATGCTCGTTGCGGGGGTCGACCCCGAGATGCACGCCGAGGCACCCTGCGTCGGTGAGGCGCTGTTCGATGGCGCCGATCATCCGTCGGCCGAGCCCGCGGCCCTGCAGTTCGGGCAGCAGGTCGATGTGCAGGTGTGCCGGGTAGCGATCGGTCACGGCAGCCGGCGTGCGCAGCGGACGATGGAGGTGCGCGACGAGCCGGCGGTCGACCTCCGTGCCGTCACCGGGCAGGGGATAGCGCTCCCGGAGCGGCGGCCACCACACGTCGTCGAGCAGCGCCTCGAACGCTGCCGTATCGGGCGCTGCCAGTACATAGCCGCGCGCTGCACCGTTCACAACGGCCACCAGCGCGAACGTCGGTTCGAGCACCAGGTACTGCTCGGCCCACAGCAGTCCGTACAGCTCGCCGTGCACCAGCGTGCCGGTGGCATCGGCCCCCGCATCGCCCGTGCGAAGGCAGATCTCGCCCAGCGCGGCACGATCGCCGGGCCGTGCCCAGCGGAGCATCACGTCGCCGCCGTCGGGTGCACGCATCGGGGAGGATGCTGTCGCTCACGATGGCGGCTGTCAATCGTGGCTCGTGTCGGAACGCGACAGAGGGGCACCGACCCGCGCGATCGATGCCCCTCTGACGACATGGTGCCGTTCGACCTCCAGGAGGGTGACCGCACGGCGTGTCGGCATTGTGCCCCGAGCGCGCGCCGCCGGAATGTCAGATGGCTGACACTTCCGACGATTTCCTAGGAGAATTTTCCGCCAGGTGTGAGCGAGCGCAGGCGCAGGCCCTCGCGGTCGAGGACGCGCACCGTGCGGCCCTCCATCCGCACGAGCTCGGCACGCTCCAGTCCCTGCATCACCTGGTTCACCGTCTGGCGGGCGCCGCCGAGCAGTTGGCCGAGTTGCGCCTGGGTGAGCGACAGCTTGAACACGTCGGTGTTGCGGCGTTCCGCTTCGGCGAGCACGAACTTCGCCAGCCGGCCACCGAGGTCGAGCGACGCCAGATCGGTGAACCCGTCGTTGATGGACCTCATCCGTCCCGACAGCAACGTCACCAGGCGCTGCGCGATCGCGGGGTCGGCCCGGTACGCGTCGAGGAAGGCGCGACCCGGCACCTCCACGACCTCCGAGCGTTGGAGGGCGCCGACCGACGTGGAGCGGGGCACGCCGTCGATGACGCCGAGCTCGCCCACGAGGTCGCCGGCACCGAGGATCGCGAGCGTGGGCTCGGCGCCACCCGGGCCGGATGCGAACACGCGCAGGCTGCCACTCGCCACGGCGAACACACTGGTGGCCCTGCTGCCGGCGAGGAACAGGATCTGGTCGCGGGCCAGCGTGCGGCGGCGGGACTCACGCGCGAGACGCGTCACGGTCGCTTGTGCTGCCGCGCTGAGGAGTGGCGTCGCTCGGAGGAGCACTGCGACATCGCTCGAATCACCCGTCATCACCGGCAACCTAGCGAAATCGGGCGTAGAGTCCCTGCGTGGAGTTGCTGAGCGAGCAACCGACGTCGGCGGGCGAGGTCAAGGCACCCAAGCGCCAACGCGGTCTCACCGTTGCCGTCGTCGTGTCGATCATCGGCTCGCTTCTGGCGTTCGTCGCCATCGCCATCGGGCTGTTCTATGCCACGAACAGCGCTGCCGAAGCGGAAGCGCTGAACGAGGCCGGCGCCGCCGGAGAGGTCACCGCCCGTGTGGCCCTGGCGCCGTTCCTGGTGCCCGAGTTGTTGCAGCAGGACCCCGAGGCCATCGCCGACCTCGACGCTGCGGCCGGGACCTTGAACCGCACCGTGCAGATGACCCGGTTGAAGGTCTGGTCCGAGGACAGCGTCGTGCTGTGGAGCGACGATCCCGAGCTGATCGGATCGGTGTACCCGCTCGCCGACGAGGAGACCGAACTGTTCAGCACGCTCGGTGCCACCGTGGAGGTGAGCGACCTGAGCAAGGAGGAGAACGAGCTCGAGGTCGCGCAGGGCGAGTCACGCGCGGTCGAGGTGTACTTCGGCGCGGAGATGACATCGGGCCCGCAGCGCGTGCTCGTCGAGACGTACTTCCCGTACGAGCTCGTCAGCGATCAGGCCACCGAGCTGCGGCAGCGGTTCATGCCACTGCTCATCCTCGGCCTCGGTCTGCTCACCATCGCGCAGGTGCCGTTGGCACTGCTCCTGGCTCGTCGCCTCAGCCGTGCCACGCGTGAGCGTGAGCGGCTGCTCGAACGGGTGATCACCGCATCCGACGCCGAACGGCGGCGCATCTCGGCGGCCGTCCACGACGGCGCGGTGCAGGACCTGATCGGCATCTCCTACACCATCGAGGCGAAGGCCGACACCGCGCCGGAACCGCTCGACGACACGCTGCACGAGATCGCCGGGTCGACGCGCACCGTCATTCGCAGCCTGCGCTCCATCCTCAACTCCATCTACCCCGTCGAGGTGCCGCCCGAGGGCTGGGACGCGGGGCTCGACGACCTCGTGCAGGCGCTCGAGAGCAGCGGAGTGGCGGTCACGCTCGACATCGACGACGTCGAACTCGCTCCCATGGACGGTCTGCTGTTCCTCAGGGTCACGCGAGAAGCACTGCGGAACGTGGCCACGCATGCCGATGCTTCCCACGTGCTCGTCCGACTCGAACAACAACGCCTCGGTCGCCTGGTGCTCCAGGTGAACGACGACGGTCGCGGCTTCACCGCGGCCAACGCCGACTCCAGCCGCAGCGAGGGGCACCTCGGGCTGCAACTGCTCTACGACCTCGCGAACGACGTGGGCGCCGACCTCACGATCGATTCCACCCCCGGTGTCGGTACTAACCTGCGACTCGAACTGATGGGACAACGATGATCCGAATCGTGATTGCTGACGACCACGCCATGGTGCGTGCCGGACTCTCCCAGTTGCTGGGTTCGTTCGAGGACCTCGAAGTGGTCGGTACTGCGTCCGACGGGCTCGAGGCCGTCGACGCGGTGGGGGAGCTGCGACCCGACGTGGTGTTGATGGATCTGTCGATGCCGAACATGGACGGCATCGAGGCCACTGCCGCGGTGAAGCAGCAGTACCCCGAGACCCATGTCGTGGTGCTCACCACCTTCCAGGAGCCCCGTCAGGTGTCGGCGGCCCTCGGCGCCGGGGCGTCGGGCTACCTCGTGAAGGACGTCGAGCCGGAGGTGCTGGTCGCCGGCATCCGTGCTGCCGTGCAGGGCGGCGCGCCGCTCAGCCCGTCGGTGGCCGCAGGGCTGCTGCGGGGCAGCAGCACGATGAGCATGGTCTCGCCGTCGTCGCTCACCCCGCGTGAGCTCGAGATCCTCCAGCTCATCGTCGACGGCCACACCAACCAGCAGATCGCCAGGGCCCTGGGCATCAGCGAGAAGACCGTGAAGACCCACTGCAGCCGGCTGTTCCAGCGGCTCGGGGTCACCGACCGCACCCAGGCCGCCGTGTGGGCGATGCGCAACATGCCGTCGAACAGCGGCTCCTGACTCGCTGAGCTGGGGTGACGCGCCGAGCCCGACGAGGTTTGGTGACGCATGTCACATCCGGTTTCGGCGAGAATTTCCGACCGTCGGGCATCGGCCGTTCGGCCTCGCGCCATCGGCGTCGAGCCCTCTCGCTCACACTCGGTGAGACGACATCACCACGAGTAGCGGTCGAATGACCCAGGTCGTACGACTCGCGACCCATCGATCCACACTGTTTCACCCACGGTGGTCCTACCTCACCCGGTGTCGTTGACGCTCGGCACCGCCAGCGGCTTTGGTGGCGCTGCGGAATCTGTCGCGACGGGAGCGGCAGGCGGGAAAGGGTGGGCGCCATGGGCGTTTTTCGCAATGCCAATCAGCGGACCGTGCAGGAGCACGGATCCGGACGACGAGTCGGACGAACGAGGGCGCTGCTCGCGGCCCTCGGGCTCGTGCTGGCTGCGGTGCCGTTCATGGCGTCCGCCCCCGCATCCGGTGCCGGCTTCACGCCGGCGCGGTCGGCGGGAGTGAGCTCCGGCGGCTATCCGCTGTGGTTCCAGGACGCGAACGGCGTGCGCGCCGAGCTGTGCCTCGACCCCAACGACACGAACTGTCTCGCACCGCTCACCGGACCCGGCTACGACCAGAACCTGCCGTTGTCGTTCCCCACGAACTACCCCGACGAGCTCTTCTACTCGGCGGTCGACTCCGAGCCCGTGACGGCCACCGACATCGCATGCCCCAGCACCGGCGGCACCATCGACGTGCACCTCGCGCTCGAGGCGGCGTTCTTCAACGGTGCACCCGCCGTCGGTGACCAGGCCGTGTTCGGCCGCATCCGCTTGAACGCTGATCCCGGCAGCGGCCTCTGCGGCAGCACCTGGTACACGTTCGAGACGCCGTACGGTCCGCTCACCGTGCAGACCGAGCCCGACGGCGCCATCCTCGGCGGCGCGGCCTCGGCAGCCACGGTCGACATCGGGTGCTTCCCGACGCCGACGGTGCCCTGCGCGTTCGCCGAGACCCTGACGGCCCCGGTGCTGCAGATCGGTTTCCTCCAGCAGGTCGCACCCGCCCCGCAGGGCTACCTCGGTGACGGCTCGTTCGGCCCGGTGACCGGCGGCCTCGGCGGCTACAACCAATTCGAGATCAAGAAGTGGCCGGAGGGCTCGGAGCCCACCGCCACGGGTTACGAGGCAGGCTGCGTCGGTGCGTGCACCACCGTGGCCAGCACTGCGAACTTCGCCGTGCTCACCAAGCTCGCGGGCGCCATCTCGGCGTCGGCCGAGTCGGTCGACTTCGGCGGCCAGGAGGTCACCACGACCAGCACCCCGGCCACGATCACGCTCACCAACGTCGGTGGCGGTGCCCTCGGCCTCGACCCGGCCACGATCGATGACATCGTCGTCACCGGCCCCGGCTTCGGCCTCGGCGCAACCAGCTGCGGTATCGGCACGCTGGTGGTGCTCGCTCGCGACGCCGACTGCTGGGTGACCGCGACGTTCAGTCCGACCTCCGCCGGTGCAGCCACCGGCACGCTCGAGATCTACAGCGACGGCAACCCCGTGCCCGAAGTGGTGCAGCTCGTCGGCACCGGCATCAACGCCGGGGATCTCCCGACCGCCGACCTCTCCGCCGTCGGCCTCGACTTCCTCGACATTCGCCTGCGCACGGTGAGCGACATCCAGACCGTCACGGTCGCCAACAACGGCATCGCCCCGCTGCTGCTGCAGCCCACCATCGACGGTGCCGGTGCGGCGTCGTTCCAGATCCTCGGCAACTCGTGCGTGTCGGGCTTCGTGCCCGCCGGCCAGTCGTGCGTGCTCGAAGTGCGCTTCGTGCCGACCGTCGTCGGTCTCGTCTCGGCGAACCTCAACATCCACACCAACATCGGCGACCTCGGCGTCGTCCTCACCGGTTCGGGCTACGGCGGTATCGCTGCCGTCTCCAGCACGCTCGATCCCGTGAACACCTTCCCCGACTGGTACCAGGACGAGCACGGCACCCGCGTCGGCCAGTGCGACGAGCCGAACAACCCG
>Ga0172367_10002469_pt1 | contig 25344 bp, 22 predicted proteins | sample Lak10m_FD_114542 | JGI IMG/M metagenome (GOLD analysis project Ga0172367, IMG submission 114542) | Freshwater microbial communities from Kabuno Bay, South-Kivu, Congo - kab_022012_10m | ecosystem: Environmental > Aquatic > Freshwater > Lake | place: Democratic Republic of the Congo: South-Kivu...
AAACCAAAGTTCTAAACCACAAAGAACACGAAGGAAAACCTTGTTTTTAGCATTTTGCTCTCCTTTGTGACCCTTTGTGAACTTTGTGGTGAAAGGTTTTGAAATGTGACATTGTCAAACTAATGAGTTCATGAAACAAGCCGTCTGCAAGGGCGGCTTGCTTGTATAATTGAACTACGTTATCCGCGTAAAAGGACATTTCCATGAACCCACTCAAGAGATTTGCAGCGTTCGCATCTTTTCTCGTTATTCTTTTCGTCACGGCTTGCGGACTTCCGCTCTCCACCGCCGTTCCGCCTCAGGGAACTGCCGTCCCCTCAGAGATTCCCCTCCCCCTGCCAACCGCCACCGCCGCGCCGAAAGTTCTCACCGTTTGTCTTGGACAGGAGCCCAATACCCTCTACCCCTTTGGCGGACCCAACACTGCCGCGCGCAGCGTGCTGGCAGCCATTAACGATGGACCCATCGATAGGGTCGGCTACGAGTACCAGCCCGTCATTCTCACCCAACTGCCATCCATCGAGAACGGCGATGCTCAGATCGTCAAGACGCCGATTCAACCTGGAAGCCAGGTGGTCAATGCCGACGGCGCTGTCGTCCTGCTGGAAAAGGATGTCCGCATTCGCCCGGCGGGATGTCGCGGCGATGACTGCGTTCTCACCTACGATGGAACCACCGCCGTCGAAATGGATCAGATGGTCGTCAACTTTCGTATGCGCCCCGACCTGACCTGGTCGGACGGAACGCCCATCACCTCCGATGACTCGGTCTACGCTTTTACGCTGGCAAACGAAGCCTCTGCGATTGCCGATCCCTTCCTGCTCGACCGCACCCAGGTGTACGAAGCCACCGACGCCAATACCGTGCAATGGTGGGGCAAGCCGGGTTTCATCGACCCCACCTACTTTATCAACTTCTGGTCGCCTGCGCCAAGGCATATCTGGAGCCAGTTTTCCGCCGATCAACTGCCGACCATCGACGTTTCAGCCCGCTCTCCCGTTGGCTGGGGACCGTTCATGATTCAGGAATGGGCGGCAGGCGACCACATCACGCTGGCGAAGAATCCATATTATTTCCGCGCCGCAGAGGGGTATCCCAAATTCGATACGCTCACCTTCCGCTTTACCCCCGATCCAAACACCGCGCTGAGCGAGATGGTCGCGGGACGCTGTGACATCCTCGACCCCAGTATTCGACTCGATAACAATGCCAGTCTTTTGCAGGAAATGCAGACGGGCGGGCAGGCGCAGGTTTTCTTTGCGCCCGGTATGACCATCGAATGGCTGGGACTTGGCATTCTTCCCGCCACGTACGATAACGGCTACGATACCCTCTATCAAAAGGATCGCCCCGATATTTTTGCCGACCTGCACACCCGCCAGGGAATTGCCTACTGTCTCGACCGTCAATCGGTGGTGACGAATGTCCTGCTCGGACGCACGACCGTGCCGAACTCGTACCTGCCCGTCGATCACCCGTTGTACGATCCCAACATTGCCGCCATTCCCTTCGACCCATCTGTCGGCATGTCGCTTTTGGATCAGGCAGGCTGGAAGGATACGGACGGCGACCCCGCCACCCCGCTCGAAGCAGTCACGGTCAAGAACGTCCCCGCAGGCACGCCGCTTGCCCTCACATATTACACGACCACCGCCACCCAACGTCGCCAAGTGACGGACATCCTCGTCCAGTCGCTTGCGCAATGCGAGATTGGCGTCACCCCCCAGCATTATTCGCAAACCGATCTCTACGCCTCCGGTCCCAGCGGATTGCTCTTCGGGCGCCGTTTCGATCTCATCGAATACGCGATGGGCGTGAACGACATCGAACCGCCCTGTGGCTGGTTCACCAGCGCCGAAATCCCCTCCGACGCGAATGGCTGGATCGGAACCAATGTCGCTGGCTATAAAAACGATCAATATGATGCCGCCTGCCGCGCCGCCAAACTTGCCCTGCCCGGCGAACCGGCATACAGCGATTCTTATCGTATGACCCAAAACCTTTTTACCAGCGAACTTCCCGCCATTCCGCTCTATTATCGGACGCGGGTCGCCGCCGCCCGCCCCGGCATTTGCCATTTTGATTTCGACGCCACCGCCAACCCGCTTTGGAACATCGAAGCGATTGACTCAGGCGAGGCTTGCCAGAATTAATGAGACGTTTCTCCCGCTTCGGGCTTTTTCTGGTCTTTGTCCTTTTTGCCTGCGCCCCTCAGCCTGATGCCTCGATCCCTGTTGCCGATTCCACCCCGATGACGTCTCCGCTGCCCGCACATGCCGATGAGATTCGATTTGCTTTGATCGGCGAAATGCGGCTGGTCAACGTCTGGGAACTGTTCGATGGTTCAGGATCGACCTACGCCAATCGCGCCCTCTTCAGCGGATATTTTCCCCGCTTGTATCGCCTGTCTCCAATCGATTCCTCCTTCCAACCGCTTGCCGCCGCAGGGCTTCCCGCCGATGTGATTCAGGAAGGCGACGGATATTCGTCTGTGGTCAAACTCCGCGCAGACCTGAAATGGACTGACGGCTCGCCGTTCACCGCCGCAGACGTCGCCTTTACCGCGAACACCATCCTCGCCTTCGAGTTCGGTTACGATTGGGGCGCGTATTATCCCCTCGATTATCTTGCCCGCGCCGAAGTTCTCGATGATTTCGCAGTGAAATTTGTCTTCAAGCAAAAACCAAACGTGGCGGTCTGGCAATATGGGATTTTGCAAGCGCCGATTGTGCAAAAAACTTTTTGGGAATCTGCCGCGCGCGACTCCGCTGGCAAACTGCCTGACGAAGCCCTGCGCGCCGAGATTGCCGATTTCCGCGCCGACCTGGAAGTTGCCCAGGTAACCCTCGCAGATTTGACGGCGCAGGTCACTTCGCTGCGAGTCAACGGTTTGCAAAACCGAAAAACCGAAGGCGATTACACGCGGATGCAGGGCGAAGTGGTCTATCTTCAAGCCACTCTCGATAACCTGCTCGAAGACTATGCCGCGCGAGTCAAATCTGCGCAGGAATCCCTGCACGGGTTGGATGATGAAGGGCAGCCCACTCTCGGCGCGTGGATGCCCGATTCGCACACCGCTGCGGTTTGGGTCAACAAAGCCAACCCCGATTTCCCCTTTGATGTTCCAAATTTCGACCGCGCTTCGTATCAATTCTTCAAGAACGAAAAAGCGGCTTTGACCGCCTACGAAAACGGCAAAGTGGATTTTATTCTCTCGCCGCTGAAGAATACTCCCGAAGATGCAAAATATAACGCGGGGTACAGCGCGCGCTTTTTGGTCTTCAATCCGTCGAATGTTTACCTTGCCGATCCCGTGTTTCGCTCGGCGCTTGCCTGCATGATCGACCGAAACACCCTTGCGTCTGACGTTTTGCAAAATAAAGCCGCGCCCCTCGATGCTTTTACGCTTTCGAACCAATGGCGCGCCCCGGAGTCGACGGCTGCCTGCGATGGCATGAATCAAGCCGCCCGCCTGGCGTTTGCCGCGCAGGCGTTCAAGGATGCCGGTTATTCATGGGGCAGGGAACCCAGCGCCGAAAAATTGGGACAGGGGTTGACCATGCCAGACGGCGGGGCTTTTCCAAAGGTTACGTTGCTTGCGCCATCGAAGTCGGAGGATGCCCTGCGTTACACCGCCGCCAAATATATTGCGGAACAGGCGCAGGCTTTGGGGATTCCCTTTGTCGTGCGCGAAGCCGCCCTCGACGAAGTTGTTTATGCGGTCTACAGTTCGGGAAAATATGACATGGCATTGATGGGCTGGCGGTTGAGTGAATATCCCGCATACTTGTGTGAATGGTTCGGGGGGGACAACCCGCTCCTGTATAACGGTGACAGGTTTGGGGTGGTTTGTGATGCGCTTGCGGCGGAGACAAACCTCGAAGCGGCGCAGCGATCCCTCGCCCAAATCCAATCCGCGCTGGATGCCGAACTTCCCTTCATCCCTCTTTTCACCGTAACCCAGACGGACGTGTACCGAAACCTTTCCTACCCCGTCCCCAGCCTTCTCAACGGCTGGACAGGTTTGTATGGCGCGCCAGCTTTCGCCATCCCCGCTCCGTAAGCTTTTTATCGTTCATCTTTCCCTTTTGCAAGTTATAATCGCGCGAAAACTTCAAGAGACGAAGTATAATAAATCAATTCTTATTTCAGGAGTCGGACGTGACAAAGACCGATCAAAAGCCCTTGTTGGAAGTTCGCAACTTGAAGACGTATTTCTATACTGAGGACGGTGTGGTCAGCGCCGTCGACGGCGTGAATTTCGAGGTCTATCCCGGCGAAGTGTTGGGGCTTGTCGGCGAATCGGGCTGCGGAAAAAGCGTCACCTCCCTCTCCATCATGCGTTTGATCGCGCCGCCCGGCAAAATTACAGAAGGGGAAATTCTGCTGGACGGGAAAAACCTCCTCGAACTTTCTGAAGATGAAATGACAAAAATTCGCGGTAACAAGGTCTCGATGATCTTTCAACAGCCGCAGACCGCTTTGAATCCTGTCTTTCGGGTCGACAGCCAGATTGCCGAAGTGTTGGATATCCACAAGGATTTTGGCAAGGCTGCCGGGAAAACGCGCGCCATCGAACTCTTGAAGATGGTCGGCATCCCCGACGCAGAGCGCCGCGCCGAGTCATATCCGCATGAGCTTTCGGGCGGCATGGCGCAGCGTGTGATGATTGCCATGGCGCTGGCTTGCGTGCCAGAATTGTTGATCGCAGACGAACCCACCACCGCGCTGGATGTGACCATTCAGGCGCAGATTTTGGATTTGATACGCGACTTGCGCGCCAAAATGGGAACTTCCGTGATTTTGATCACCCACGATCTTGGTGTGGTGGCAGAAATGGCGGAACGTGTGGCGGTCATGTATGCTGGTGAAATTGTGGAGCAAGCGGACGTAACGCCATTATTCGATCAACCCCTGCATCCCTATACCCAGGGCTTGATTGGCTCCATCCCGATTTTGGGGCAGTTGAAGGAACGCCTGGATGTAATCCCCGGCTCGGTTCCCAACCTGGTCAACCTGCCGCCCGGTTGCCGCTTTGCCCCGCGTTGTGCCGCGCGGGAAAAGTATGGGATGTCCATTTGCGCCAATGCCAAGCCCTCCCTTGCCGAAGCCGCGCCCGGTCATCAGGTTCGTTGCTGGTTGTATCAAAATGCCGAAGGGCATCGCGCGCCGTTGCAAGCGAAGTAATTTTCCCGGAGCCAACATGAATCAAACAACAGAATTGCACAAGGCGGAAGACCTGGTCGAGGTCAAAAATCTGGTCAAATATTTTCCTGTGCGCGCCGGGCTGATGCAGCGTGTGGTGAATTGGGTCAAGGCGGTGGACGACGTCTCGTTTACCGTCAAAAAGGGTGAAACCCTCGGCATGGTCGGCGAATCAGGCTGCGGCAAGACCACCGTCGGGCGCTCCATGCTCAGGCTGATCGAGCCGACTTCCGGTTCGGTTCACTACGACGACAAGGACGTGCTGAAACTGCGCGGCAGCGAATTGAAGGATGTGCGCCGCCACATGCAGATCATCTTCCAGGACCCGTATGCCTCGCTCGATCCGCGCGTACCCATCGGTGAATCGGTGATGGAGGGCTTGCACATCCACAATATTGGCACCCGCCAGGAACGCTACGACCTGATGATCGACACGCTCAAAAAGGTCGGTCTCGAAGACTATCACGCCCGCCGTTACCCGCATGAATTCTCCGGCGGACAACGCCAGCGTATCGGCATTGCGCGCGCCCTGGCGTTGCGTCCCAACTTCATCGTTTGCGATGAGCCCGTTTCAGCGCTGGATGTTTCCATTCAATCGCAGGTGCTGAACATCCTGAAAGACCTGCAAAAAGAATTTGGTCTTACCTATCTTTTCATCGCCCACAACCTGAGCGTGGTCGAACACATCTCGGACCGTGTGGCGGTGATGTACCTCGGCAAGATGGTGGAGTTGACCACCCGCGATGACCTTTTCAAAGAGCCGCTGCACCCCTACACCAAAGCGTTGATGTCTGCCATCCCCGTTCCCGATCCCAAACTTAAGCGCAGCCGCGAGATTCTCAAGGGCGATGTTCCCAGCCCGCTCAACCCGCCGCAGGGATGCCGCTTCCATCCGCGCTGTCCCATTGCCGATAAAATTTGCTCCGAGCAGGAGCCTGAATTCCGCGAAGCCAGACCCAGTCACTGGGTGGCGTGTTGGATGGCAAAGTAGGTTTTATGGATCGTAATGTTTTGTTGGTGGATGACCAGCGCGATATTTTGCGCCTCTTGCATTCCACGCTGGATACGTTGAAGAAGTCCGAAATCAAGGTTTTCGAATCCCCTTCGGGTGAAGAGGCTTTGCTCGAATCGACGCGGCATAAAATCGATTTGCTGGTCGCCGATTACAAACTGCCCGGCATGAGCGGCGTGGAATTGATGCACAAAATCCGCGCGCGCCATCCCGAGGCAAGGGTGGTGCTGGTTACCGGTATCACCGACCGCAGGGTGCGCGAGGAAATTCTCAACGCCGGGGCTTTGGCGGTTTTCGACAAGCCGATTCCGCTGGCTGATTTTCTGGATGTGGTCGAACGCGGCTTGGGGCTTGTGCAAACCATCTTCCCCGCCCAAAAAATGGATGTCAAAACCGAAGCGCGTCAGGCGCGGGTTTCGGACTTGCTGGCAAACTTCAGGCAGGACATCGGCGCCGATGCGGTCTTTCTGCTCAATGACCGCGGGCTGGTGCAGGCGCGCACCGGCAAACTCCGCGACGACAGCCTGGAGGTTTCGCTCATTTCCACTTTGATGGCGATTCACAATGCCAGTCTCAAGGTCGCCCGCTATAACCACCAGGAAGCGCTTGATTCCTATCATGTTTTTAACGGCGGCGATCACGACCTGCTCTTTATCCCTGTCACCCCGCTCTACGCCCTGCTGGTCGCGGGCAATGAACTGGTGAATGACGCCCACATCGTCGAAAATATCACCGCCTTGCTTGCCCTGCGAACCCAGGTGGAGAAATCGCTCAAATCGATGGGCGTGACCGGCGAATTAACCGCCCTTTCCACTTCTGCGGACTCATCCCCTACGTTACCCGAAAAACATCTCGACGCTCCCGCCGCCCCTGAAATGGAAGCCTTGTTGAAGGATGCCGCAAAGAAAAAAGCGAAAGTTAATAACGTAGACGACTTCTGGAATCAAGCTGCAGAAAAGCATGGCAACAAACCCGCCACAGCCGATGTGATTTCTTTGGAGGACGCCCGCAAACTTGGGCTTGTGCCTGGAGATGGAAAATAAAAAAATTTGTGATACAATCCTGCCCGCACTGGGGCATGGTGCAATGGCAGCACACCAGCCTTTGGAGCTGTGGATCTAGGTTCGAATCCTGGTGCCCCAGCCACACGCCCCGCTTTTGCGGGGTTTCTTTTCCAAGCAGGATTGAACGGCGATACACGCCGAGTCAGTCCTGCTTGTCGTTTAACGAGGTGAACCCATGAGAGTAACAGCCGTTTTGCTCGCCGCCGGACAGGGGACGCGCATGAAGTCGAACCTGCCCAAAGTTCTGCATCCCATCGCCGGCAAGCCGATGATCTGGCACGCCCTGCAAGCCATCAGCCAATCGACCACCGAGAAACCGCTTGTGGTGGTTGGTCACGGCGCGGACGAGGTGACGAAATATCTCGCCGATTCCGCGTTGACCGTTTTGCAGGAGCCGCAACTGGGGACGGGTCATGCCGTCATGCAGGCGGAGGCGGCGCTGAAAGGCAAGACCGACCTGGTGGTCGTCTGCTACAGCGACATGCCCCTGCTGCGCGGCGAGACCCTGCAAAAACTGGTCGAGACACAGAAGAACAACAAGGGACCGATTTCGATGTTGACCGTCGTCGCTAATGACCCGCACGGATTTGGCAGAATCATCCGCAAGGCAGACGGGACGGTGGAAGCCATCGTCGAGGAATATGTCGCCACGCCCGAGCAGTTGAAAATCAGGGAACTCAACGTCGGCGGCTACTGCTTCGACGCGAACTGGCTGTGGGACGCCCTGCAACGCATCCCAAAGAACCCGAAGAAGGGCGAGTATTACCTGACCGACACGGTGGAACTCGCGACGAAGGACGGCTTGCCCGTGCAAGCCACGCTGATGGATGACGTGGAAGAAACCATCGGCATCAACACCCGCGTTCATTTGGCAGAGGTTGAAACCGCCATGCGTCGCCGCATCAACGAAGGTCACATGCTCAATGGCGTGACGATGATCGATCCCGTTTCGACCTACATCGAAGCCAGCGTGAAAATCGGCAAAGATACCGTTATCATGCCGAATACCTACCTGCACGGCAAAACCGAAATCGGCGAGGGCAATGTCATCGGACCCAATTCCATCATCCGCGACACGAAGATTGGGAACTTCTGCAAAGTCCTCGCTTCCGTCACCGAAGGCGCAGTCCTCGACGATTACGTGGACATGGGACCCTTTGCCCGCTTGCGCAAGGGAGCGCATTTGGGAAATCACGTTCACATGGGGAATTTTGGCGAAGTGAAAGATTCACACCTGCACGAAGGCGTCAAGATGGGACATTTCTCGTACATCGGCAACGCGCAAATTGGCGCGAACACCAACATCGGCGCGGGAACCATCACCTGCAATTATGACGGCGAGAAGAAACACCCCACCGAAATCGGCGAGGATGTCTTCATCGGCTCGGATACCATGCTGGTCGCCCCGCTGAAAATCGGCGCGGGCGCGTGCACAGGCGCGGGCGCGGTGGTGACAAAGAACGTGGCGGATGATACGCTGGTGGTCGGAGTCCCTGCGCGGGCGATTAAGAAGTTGGAGCGGAAGGCGAAGAAGTAAATCTGGTAAAAAGTAAAAAGTGAGAAGTAAAAAGTGAGAAGTAAAAAGTGAGAAGTGAGAAGTAAGAAGCGAATAGGTGTAAAGTGAAACTGACAAACGAAGAACGACAATCCTTGATTGACCTTGCCAACGAAGCAAGGCGGCGGGCGTATGTGCCGTACTCGAAGTATCGCGTCGGCGCGGCGCTGCGGACGAAGAGCGGGCGCATTTTTACCGGCGTCAACGTGGAGAATGCCGTGTACCCGCATACCATGTGCGCCGAGCGCGTGGCAATCTTCAAGGCGGTTTCCGAAGGCGAGACCGAATTCGAGGTGATTGCCGTCGCCACCGATAATGGCGGCACGCCCTGCGGCGGCTGTCGTCAGGTGATGGCGGAGTTCGGACTCGACACGCTGGTTTTAATTGCCGACGGCGATGGAAAACTGAAGCATGAAATGACCGTCTCGCAACTTCTGCCCGAAGCGTTTACGCCAGCGGACTTGTTGTGAATTACCAATTACCAGTCACCAATTACCAGTAATTAGTAATTGGTAATTGCATATTGAATCGTGACCGACTTCCGTTCCTTCCGCGCTTCCGCTGTTGTCCTGCGTCACGCCGACTGGGGCGAGGCTGACCGCCTGCTGACGCTCTACACCCGCGAGCAGGGACTAATCCGCGCGGTGGCGAAGGGCGCGAGAAAAATCAATTCGCGCAAGGCGGGGCATCTCCAACCTTTTACGCAGGTCACGCTGCAACTCTCCAAAGGGCGAGACCTGTTGATTGTGACCCAGGCGGAGACGGTGGACGCTTTTTTGCCACTGCACGACAACCTGACCAAGACCAGTCATGCGGCGTACATCATCGAACTGTTGTATCGCTTTTCGCGCGAGGAGGAAGGCGGCAATCCCACGCTCTTCAAACTACTGACCGACACGCTGGAGCGAATCCAAAACGAGGAGAGCGCCTGGCTCCCGATTCGATATTTCGAGATGAGATTTTTGGACGCGGTGGGATTTCGTCCGCAACTGTTCGAGTGCGCCAACTGCGGACGGGAGATTCAAGCCGAAGACCAGTTCTTCTCGGCGACGGCGGGCGGCGTGATTTGTCCCCGCTGCGGGCTGGGACTTCCCAACCTAGCGAAGATTTCGCTGGAGGCTCTGAAATACCTGCGCCATTTCCAAAGGTCGAGCTACCGCGACGCCGCCCGCGCCAATCCGCCGCCCGAGGTGCAAAAGGAAACCGAAGTCCTCATGCAGGGATATTTCACCTACCTGCTGGAACGGAAGTTGAACACCCCCGATTTCATCAAACAAGTCAGGTGACAGTCACACGCTTCGCGAGAGTGACTGTCATTTTTTTAAGCGAAAAATCTTGGAAACTGTCTGAAAACCAACCACGAAGGCTCAAAGACACTAAGCCACAAAGTATTTTCCTCTTTGAGTCTTTGCGCCTTGGCGTCTTTGTGGTCAACAAACCAGACTTTTCAGAAACTCTCTTAGCCGCGAATTACGCGGATTTTCGCGGATTTGGAAAAAGCATTCGCGCTAATTGGCGGAATTCGCGGCAGAGATCTTTATTTCTTCTTCTTCGTCCGCTGGATGAAGGATTTGCTCATGGGTTGGGTGTTGATGGGTTGGGTTGCCGATTTGCTGTCTGAGGCGTAGCCCAGTGTTTTCAGCGCGAGCCGCCGCCCCCAGCCGAGGATCTCTTTTGCCGAAAAATCGCCTTCGTAGGGAACGGGGGCGGTGGTCATCTGGTCGAGGGCTTTGCGCAACTCCTGCGCGGTTTCGCCTGGGAACTCCGTGCGCCCCGCGCCGATCCCCCAATAATTATGCGCGTCGCTGGATGCGATTTTTGCCAGCGGCAGGTGAACCGCCAGTTTTTGAACCACCCCGTTGAATGCCTTGGTGCTGGTGTTATGCGTTTCCAAGCCTTTCAAAACGCCCTTGGCGCGGGGATTTGCCAGCGCGCCGACCACCGCCGCCACCGAAAGACTGACCGCAAACTGATTAAACGGGTGCGCGGCAATCGCCACCCCGCCCTGCCTGCCGATGTGGAGCAGGGTCTCCACCAGCGACATGCCCGCAGGCGGCAGGGTTTCGATGAACAACGCGAGCAGGTGTCCCTGACTCGTGCTGACTTCGGCGGCGGGGATGGATTCGATTCCATACTTGGGGGCGAGGTCGCGGGCTTCGAGCGAGCCGCGAATCTCATCGTGGTCGGTGACGGCGATAACGTCCAAGCCCACGTCGGCGGCTTGTTTGAGTATGGCGCGGACGGTGACGGTGGCGTCATGCGAATAGGCGCTGTGGATGTGCAGGTCGGCGAATCCCATGCGCGGATTATAGCATTTTGGGGGATGTGGTCTTTAAAAGATTAACCACGGAGGCGCGGAGACACTGAGGAAAACCACTTAAAAACTCCGCGTCTCGGTGTCTCCGTGGTGAATATCTTTTCACTCATTCAGGATGAAACGCGGAAGAGTTTATCTTTCAAGTCGGTGATGGGTTTTTCGAGCAGGGCAAAACTGACGGCAGCAACCAGCAGGGTTGCGCCGAAGGAGACGAAGAACATCTGCGGGGATCGCATGGAAAAATCCAGTTCGTATTTGCGGAAGAGCGCCGCCGTGAGCGCGATGATTCCGTAGTGATAGACGTACAAGCCATACGAAATTTTCCCCAGATAACGCAGGGGCGGGATGTCGAGCAGGCGCGTCAGAAAACCCGTCCGTGCCACGTTGTAAATCAGTACGGCGAAGAGATAATTCAACAGGGTGTAGCCCCAGACCTCTTTGTAGAACCCCGTCATGGGCAGGTCGTAGCCGAGGGCGAAAGTCAGAGTCCCTTTGCGGAGGAAGTCGGTGACCAGCCCGACGGCGGGGACAAAAATCGAGAGGGCAACCAACTGCCAGCGCGGACGCGGAATCTCGAAGCGGGTGATGTACGCGCCCAGGGCAAAGGCGTCCAAGTGCGAAAAAGGCAAAACGTTCACCGCCAGCTGGGGGTCGGGCAACAGGTTCGGGAGGAGTTGGGCGCGGTACACAAGGGTGATGACGAGGCGGAAGACAAATCCCAGCCCGATGGAGGTCAGGCACAACTGCTTGAACTTTTCGCGCGGCGTCAAAAAAATCAGCAGGGGCCAGATGAAGTAAAACTGCTCCTCCACCGAAAGCGACCAGAGATGGGTGAAGAAGCGACTGCGCTCGAAGAAGGCGCTGGCGTGGAAAAAGTCGTACAGGTAAAAAAGCGAAACCCAGATTTGATTCAGAAAGCCTTCGTTGAGTTCGGGGCGGACGCCTTTCAAGCCGAGGGCGGGCAGCCAAAAAATCAGCGCGGTCAGCAGGGCGAGGTAAAAATAATATAGTGGAAAGATTCGTAGAAATCGCCGCCCATAGAACTTGATGAAGAACTCGCGGCGCGGTAATTTTTCCTTCATCCGCAGCAGGATGTCGGTGATGAGGAAGCCCGAAAGCACAAAGAACAACTGCACGCCCATCCAGCCGAAGGGCAGGTTGCGGGTGTGAAAAAAGAAGACGATGAGAAAGGCAACCGCCCGAATGCCGTCGAGACCTGGAATCATTTGAGTCGCTTGCTCCAGTTGAGGATGAAGACCCACGCGATGACGATGACCAGCGGTTGGAGAATCCGCCAGACGAGGAACTGGAACCAAGCCCATTTGAGCGGGTAGAGGGTTTGCGTGACCAACCAGCGCGCGAAGAGGGTTTGTCCCAGCCCGCCGAACGCCACCCGATTCTTGTAGCCGCGAAACGAGAATTCGTTACGCTGAAAACTTTCCACAATTTCACGCGCGGCGACTGCGCCGTAGCCCAACGCGGGACTGAGCCCCTCGCCGAAGAACGAGTCCACGCCCGCGGCGTCGCCGACCAGCAAAACGCGCGGCACAGCGATTTGTTTCTGCGGCTCGTACCAGCGGATGGGGTGGCTTTGAATCTCGCAGTCGTCGAGGTTGTAGCCCTTTTTCGACATCTCGCCCGCCAGCAAATTTTTGAGCGCGGGACGCTTTTGGTCGGCGAGCAGGTTGCTGTCGTAAACTCCCCAACAGCGCATGGGTTGACCTTTGACCTGGGTCGGGAAATCCCAAACATAGCCCGCCACGTTTTGCGGCACGGGGAAGAAGTCGAAGTAGGCGTCACCCCCACCCAACCCTCCCCCAACGTTGAGGGAGGGCGTAACCACCTCCAATGTGCGGGAAGTGGAGAGCGGTTCATTGGGCAGGATACAGCGGCGGGTGACTCCGTTCGAGCCGTCGGCGCCGACCACGATTTGGGCGCGGAATGTGCCCGCGTCGGTTTCCACCGTCACGCCGTCTGGGTCGGGAATCACCGCCTTGACCGTGATTCCTTCCCTGATTTCGATTCCCCTGCTCTTTGCATTTTCCGCCAGCCATGCGTCGAACTCGTCACGGCGGATGACGCGCAGGGTGTGCCCCTCGCCGAAGGGGATTTTCAGCCCCCTGCCCGCAAAGTCGAAGTGGGTCGTACCCACGTCCACATGCGGAATTTGAGTCACGTCCAGCCCCAGCCGTTCGAGGATGATTTCGGCGTCGGTGATCAATCCGCCTGCGCAAAGTTTGGGGCGTGGATAATGCCCTTTTTCCAGAATCAGGATTCGGGACGCGAGCGACGGGTCGAGCCGCGCAAGGTGCAGGGCGGTGGAAAGTCCAGCGGGTCCGCCGCCGAGGATGAGGATGTCTGCGTTGTTCATATGTGGGATTATAGCCGAATGAATTGGGGATGGCTCCCCCGGCTTTGAAATTCCTCGAAGTAATGTAAAATCGGTTATCGTCAATTCATGCCAACCCGCCTGATTTTTAGCGCAGAAGGCGATATGACCATCCCAGATTGAAAAGAGACTAACTCATGGACTTCAACGAATACCAGACCAAATCCCGCGTCACCGCCCAATATCCCGCCATCGGACATGCCATTGTTTACCCAACTCTCGGGCTTGTCAACGAGGCGGGCGAATTTGCGGGGAAAATCAAAAAGGTCTTCCGCGACAAGGGCGGCGAAATCAGCGCCGAGACCCGCGAAGCGCTCCAAGCCGAACTGGGCGACGTGCTTTGGTACCTGGCTCAAACCTGCACCGAATTGGGCGTCTCCCTCGACGAGGTGGCGGAATCCAACTTGTCTAAACTTTTGGATAGGCAGGCGCGCGGTAAGATTCAGGGGGATGGGGACAACAGGTAAACAGTTGCGGGTTAAACGTTTAACGTTCAACCTGCTGGAAAACTCTAACCTTTTTCCAACGCGGGCAGAACCGCCTTTTTGGTACAATGCCTTGATTATAGGAGATTAAACTTATGGCTGGCATGGAAAGATTTACACAGCGAGCAAGGCGTGTTCTGAGCCTCGCCCATCAAGAGGCGGAACGCGCTCGCCAGAGCAGCATTGGAACCGAACATCTTATTCTTGGTTTAATGGATGAAGAAGGCGGGGTCGCGGGGCGTGTCCTGCGCGATCTCGGCATGACCCCTGACCGCGTGCGCGAGATGGTTCAGCGCGTTTCGGGCACATCGGGAATTTTCGACCCCAACCGCATCGAACTTGCCCCCGAAACCCAGCAGGTTCTCGAATTTGCCATCGAAGAAGCCCGCCGCATGGGACATCAATACATCGGCACCGAGCACATTTTGCTGGCGCTCGTCCGCGTCGAAGCGACGGGTATGGAAGTCTTGCGCCGACTTGGAATCACGGGCGACCAAATCCGCAGGCAGACGCGGCGTGTGCTGAACGAATCCGCGCCCTCCTCCCCGACGCCTGCCGGCGCTCCCCAACCTGGCAAACCCGTCCCCGCTGGCGCGAATCCCAAGACTCCGCTTGTTGACCAACTTGCCTCCGATTTGACCTCCAAAGCGGAAGATAAAAAACTCGACCCTGTGATTGGTCGTCAAAAAGAAATCGAACGCGTCATCCAGATTTTGGCGCGTCGCACCAAAAACAACCCCGCCCTCATCGGCGAACCTGGCGTCGGCAAGACAGCCATCGTCGAAGGGTTGGCGCAGCGGATTATTGACGGCGATGTCCCCGCCCCGCTGATGAACAAGCGCGTCCTTCAATTGGATGTCGGTTCGCTCGTCGCGGGAACCATGTATCGCGGTCAGTTTGAAGAACGCCTCAAACGAATCATCGACGAGTTGAAGACTTCGGGTTCGATTCTGTTCATCGACGAAGTCCACATGCTGGTCGGCGCTGGCGCGGCTGGCTCCTCCGTCGATGCGGCAAACATCCTCAAGCCCGCGCTCTCGCGCGGCGAGTTGCAAGTCATCGGCGCGACCACATTGGATGAATATCGCAAACACATCGAGTCTGATGCCGCGCTCGAACGCCGCTTCCAACCCGTTCAAGTGGACGAACCCTCCGAAGAGGAAACCATCCAAATCCTCAAAGGCATTCGCGGCGCCTACGAAGACCATCACCATCTGGTGATTTCAGACGAAGCCCTCGAAGCGGCGACCCACCTCTCGTCGCGCTACGTGACCGAAAGATTCCTGCCCGACAAGGCAATCGACCTGATCGACGAATCCTCCTCGCGCGTGCGCATGTACAAAAGTCCCGCCGCCAAGCACGCCAAAGATTTATTCGGGCAGTTGAAACAGGCGCGTCAAAATCGCACGCTGGCACAAGAGGAAGGCAACTCCGAAGACATCAAGGAATGGGAAGAGCGTGAGATGGATCTCAACCAGCAGATCGAACGCCTGCGCACGGGTTGGGACAGAGCCAACAGTCCCGTCGTCTCGGCGGAAGACATCGCCGAAGTCGTCTCGATGTGGACGGGCGTTCCGCTCATGCAGTTGGCGGAGGAAGAATCCCAGCGCCTGCTGAAGATGGAAGACGAACTGCGCAAGGCAATCATCGGGCAGGAGGATGCGATTGTCGCCATCTCCCGCGCCGTGCGCCGCGCCCGCGCTGGACTCAAAGACCCCAAACGCCCCATCGGCTCGTTCATGTTCCTCGGACCGACAGGCGTCGGCAAGACCCAGTTGACCAAGGCACTCGCCAAGTTCATGTTTGGCAGCGAAGAAGCCGCCATTCAATTGGATATGTCCGAATTCATGGAACGTCACACCGCCGCGCGGTTGGTGGGCGCTCCTCCTGGATACGTCGGCTACGAGGATGCGGGTCAACTGACCGAAGCCCTGCGCCGCCGCCCATACTCCATCATCGTTTTTGATGAAATCGAAAAGGCTCACCCCGAAGTCCACAATATGCTTTTGCAAATTATGGAAGAAGGTCACCTGAGCGACGCGAAAGGGCGCAAGGTGGATTTCCGCAACGCCATCATCGTCATGACCTCCAACATCGGCGCGGATATGATTAAGAATCAGTCTTCGCTGGGCTTTGCGATGAAACGCGACGAAGTCACCGAAGAGCGCCTGTCCTACGAAGACATGCGCAAGAAGTTGAACGAGTCGCTCAAACGCGCCTTCCGCCCTGAGTTCATCAACCGCATGGATTCGGTGGTCATCTTCCGCTCGCTCAACAAGGAAGACATCCAGAACATCGTCTCGCTCGAATTGGATAAGGTGGCGGAACGACTGAAAGACCACGAACTGACCCTGACCGCCTCCGAAGAAGCCCTGTCCCTGTTGGCAGCGCAAGGCTACGACGCTGAGTTCGGCGCCCGCCCGCTGCGCCGCGTCATCCAGCAGAAGGTCGAAGACCCGCTTTCTGACAGATTGCTGGCTGGCGAATTCGTCAACGGCGATGGGGTGAAGGTCGAAATCAACGACGACGGCGAGTTGGTTCTGAAGAAGTCCGAAGAACCGCTTCCCGAACCGAGTTTGTAAAATTTTGTAGGGGCGGAGCATTGCTCCGCCCCTGCTATTTTGCAGGAATAAAATACCATGCTAAAACCAGTTGAAGTAAAAGCGTTGAAAGACTATCGTCTTTACATCAGGTTTTCCGATGGGATTTCAGGTGAAGTTGACCTTTCGGGATTTGCGGGGAAGGGCGTATTCAAATTGTGGGATGATTACCGAAAATTCGAATCGGTCACAATCGGGTCAAGCGATGAAATCGTCTGGAATGAAGAGGTGGACATGGATTCGGTGAATCTATACCTGAAACTCACAGGCAAGAAAATCGAAGAAGTATTCCCAAAACTGGGTGAGATGGTTCAACATGCCTGAAATTAGCCGTTTTTTTGGGATTGCGATTAAGATGTTTTTCAACGACCACCAACCGCCTCATTTCCATGCCGAATATGGGGACGACAAGGCGGTATTCGATATTCGCAATCTTGTTGTCATCAATGGCAGTTTGCCCTCCAGGGCGCTTGGGTTGGTAGTCGAGTGGGCTTCGCAACACCAAGCCGAGTTGCTGGATTTATGGGAACGCGCTTCCAACCAGCAAGAATTGTATAAAGTGCCCCCGCTAAAATGACCAAGCAAGAATTACTCAAGCAAGCCGATTACACCTTCCAGCGCGGAAACCGCGAACTGGCGAAGAAATACCTGACGGAGTATCTCGCCCAATACCCGCAGGACGAATCCGCGTGGATGTTGATGGCGAAGATGGCAGACGAGCCGAAGCAAAAGGCGGAATGTTATCGGCGGGCGCTCAAAATCAACCCCAACAATAACGAAGCCAAAATCTGGGTTGCGCGGCTGAACGCCAATACCCAGACCCTGCCAAAATTTCCCGTCAAGCAGAGTCCGCGCCCCGCTGGAAAACTGCTGCGATGGGCGGGCGTTGTCGTCGTCCTTGCGATTCTCTTCGGCGGGACATCCTACGTCGTGGCGCGTCGCAACCCAGAATCGGCGGTGGCAAAAATCATGCCGCTCGCCACGCCGACCCTGTTCGCGCAGATTCCCATCACAGGCGATGTCGCCGCCGAGACCCGCGCCGAGATGAGCGCGAGTTATCCGCAGTACGCGCCGCTATTGGATGCGTTGATTGGCTTCGCCGTGAACAACGCCGACGGCGGCATGGAAGGCGCCCCCGAACGCCCCGGCGCGGAAATCATCCCGTCAGACGAAACGGCGCAGGAAGTCAAGACGACGCTCGAAAAATCCATGCCCGCGCCCGGCTCGCTTTCATCCATCTCGCTCACCGAGCGCGAACTCACCTCATGGCTGACGCTGGAAATGAAGAACAATCCCGACCTGCCGTTGAGCGAGATTCAAGTGTACATGCGGGATGAGAAAATCCAAATCTGGGGCGTGGTCACGGGCAGCGCTGATTCCACCTCCGCGCTGATGGTGGGCAACCTGACGATTGACTCGAACAAGAAGCCGTCCATCCAAATCGAGTCGATGCAGATTGGGGCGCAGGTCATTCCCGCCGCGCTGGTCGCCCAGATGGAATCTTGGATCAATCAAATGCTGCTGGAGAATATCGAAAAACAAGCGCCAGGGTTGGAGTTGATGAACGTCAATGTCAGCAGCGGCATGGTGACAATTTCAGGGATGAGATAGAAAGTCAACGCGGTATAATTTTAATATTCCATCACAATAGGAGATTCTCTGTGGCAGACCCACGTATAACCAAATTTGCAAAAGTTTTAGTCGAACATTCCGCCCGTGTCGCTGCGGGCGACCGTTTCCTGCTCGAAGGCACAACCGCCGCCGAACCGTTGCTGCGCGAACTATACATCCAAATGTTGGAGAAGGGCGCCCACCCACACCTGATGATGACCCTGCCCGGTCTGATGCCTTTCAGCCAGGAGGAAATGTACCTGACCTATGCCAAAGACGCGCAACTGGACTTCGTTCCGACCTTCTACAAATTGGCGTACGAACAGTTCGAGGGACGCATTCGGGTTCACTCGTCCACCAATCCGCACGGCGCGACCAACATCGACCCTGCAAAAAACCAGCGTTATCATAAGGCGCTTTCGGTGATTACCGAAAATCAATTTCGTCGCGGCGCAGAAGGAACTTTCAAATGGGTCACGACCCTCTTTCCCACCGACGGCTACGCACAGGATGCGAGCATGAGCCTCAAAGAATACGAGGATTTTGTCTTCGGCGCAGTCCATGCCAACGAGGACGACCCCGTTTCGTTTTGGAAAAGTGTCGAGAACAAACAGCAATCTGCCGTTGATTATATGGCTGGCAAGAGCCAGGTTATCCTGCGTGGACCGAATGTAGATTTAACTCTCTCAGTCAAGGGGCGCAAGTTCATGAACTCTTTTGGCACCTTCAACATGCCTGATGGCGAGATTTACACGGGACCCGTCGAAGACTCGACAAACGGCTGGGTGAAGTTCACCTACCCCGCCAATTACGGCGGAACCAGAGTCGAAGGCGCAGAGTTGACCATTTCCAACGGGCGGGTGATCACCGCCAAAGCCGAGAAGAATGAAGATTACCTGCTCAAAACGCTGGACACCGATGCGGGCTCGCGTTACATTGGCGAATTTGCCATCGGCACCAATTTCGATATTCAGCAGTTCACGGGCAACATCCTGTTCGACGAGAAAATCGGCGGGTCGTTCCACATGGCGTTTGGCATGGGCTACCCTGAAACTGGCTCCACCAACAAGAGCGCCATCCACTGGGATATGATTTGCGACCTGCGGACGGATTCTGAAATTCTGGTGGACGGTGAGTTGTTCTACAAGAACGGGCAGTTTGTGTTCGAGAAATAGCAGATGCAAAAAACATTAGGGGTGAAGGGCGAAAGAAAATAATAAGGAACAGCCTGAGGGAGGGCGGCTGTTCCTTAAATATAAGTTCTACACGCTTAATGCTACGCTATAATAAAATACGTGGTTAAAAATAGAACTTGCAAAAGCAATCTATGCTGATTTTGCAAGGCGGACTTTATCTTGTAAGTATATTAAAAGGGAAAAATATGGAAATTCAAAACTACTTGTCTGCAATAAATTGGGGATTAGCGTGGAAAGATTCAATGCCAGCGAGTGACGCAAAATATTACACCACACAAGACCTTAAACTTTCGAATGCAAGCAGGATTTTTCTAAAGACCTTTGAGAAAGGAATTTATCTTCACCAAAAGGAAGCAATACAAAACACCATCGAAGGTAAAAATGTTTGTATTAGCACAGGAACAGCGTCAGGAAAAACCCTTGCCTTTCACGTAGCGGCACTCGAACACTTAAGCCGTAATCCTTCTGCAAAAATAATGGCAATTTATCCAATGAAAGCGTTAGGCAGAGAACAAGAGAGCCGCTGGATTAAAGCTATGAGTTCCTCAGGATTAGATATTTCTGTTGGAAGGATTGACGGCAGTGTTACGCCATCAGCCATTCGCTTTAACATTCTTGCGAGTTCACAAGTTGTTATTTTGACGCCAGACATTATTCATGCTTGGCTGTTATCAAGTTTATCAAACAAGAAGGTGTTATCTTTTTTACAACAGGTAGATTTAATTATTGTTGATGAAGTTCATACATACTCTGGGGTTTTCGGCTCAAACTCAGCTTTTCTATTTCGGCGACTCCAGCATTTATTTAAAATGATGAAAAAAAAACCACAAGTTATTTGTGCCTCCGCAACCATCGAAAATCCTGAAAAACATCTTGAGAATTTATTCGGCTTGAATTTTTCACTAATTACAAAAGACTCTTCCCCAAAGCACCAAGTTGACATTTATCTTGCTGAACCGCCGGGTGTACATGACTTCTTAACTGAAGTAGTAAATCTATTATCCCCTCTTTACGAAAAGACAAATTCAAGATTTATTACTTTCGTAGACAGCCGAAAGCAAGTTGAGCTTATCTCGTCAATTATTGCGCGAAACCACTCTAAAGAAGAAAGTGGCAACACGGATAACGACAGCAATGATTCTTCAGTAAAAGACGAAAAAGAAATTGAGTTGAGCGAAGATACAAGCGACGAAGACGTTGTATACGTTCCAGATGAAATCATAGAAGTTCTAAACGAAATCAATGTTCTTCCATATCGTGCAGGCTATGAGGAAACAGACCGAGCAAAGATACAGGAAAGGTTATCCAACGGAAAGCTAAGTGGAATAATTAGTACAAGTGCCCTCGAACTTGGAATAGATATTGACTATCTTGAAACCTGTGTTTTGGTGGGTGTTCCCCCTTCATCCACCAGTTTACGTCAAAGAATTGGACGTATTGGGCGACATTCAAAGGGAAATGTAATAGTCATAAACGCTGGAAGTATTTATGACCAAGAGGTATTTGCAGAACCAGAATCATTATTAAAGAGACCACTAGCTGAAAGCACATTGTATTTAGAAAACCCTTACGTCCAATATATACATGCCTTGTGCTTGGCAAGGTTAGGAGGGGAACACGACCAAGTTGAAGCGGCTCTTAATTTACACCCTTTGTCGGAATTTTCTAGCGCAGTCCAGTGGCCAGAAAAATTTATCTGGTTGTGTGAACAGGAAAGGTCAGGGCAAATCCCTAGAGAGTTACAGAGCATGAAGTCCGATTCTGGCGACAGCCCCAATTACGCATTTCCATTAAGAGATGTGGAAACTCAGTTCAAGATTGAGCATAGACAGGGACCAAGAATTGAATCGCTAGGCTCGCTGTCATACGGGCAATTAATGCGGGAAGCCTACCCTGGAGCCGTTTACTATTATGCAACTATGTCGTACAGGGTGACGAAGATTTTATTTAAGTCCAAAACGGTCATTGTTAGAAGAGAAAAGCGTTACACCACAAAACACAATCCCCCACTTCACACAATGGTTTTTCCAAACTTACAGGAAGATATATATCAAAGCCATACACAAGGGGATTTAATTTGCATTGAAAGCCATGTCCAAATACGGGAATTACTCAACGGATTTGAAGAACGCCGAGGCTCAGCCAAACAAACCTACAAATACCCTTTGTCTGGAGAAATAAACATTTTTTTTGACCTCCCAGCATTTACCCGATACTACTTTACAACAGGCGCATTGATTACCCATCCAATATTTAACGAAGAGAAAGTTGAAGTATCTGTTATCGCTCAGTTTTTATACGAGGCATTTGTTTTACTTATACCTTATGAAAGGCAGGATATCAACTTTGGCTCTGATAAATTTAGGATTCAAATTGAACCATTAAAAAAAGATCGGAAGTTTATAGCAATTTACGATCAGGTATACGGAAGTCTTCGACTTACAAGCAGGGTTCTTGAAGAAAACGTGCTTAATTGTATTTTGTTAAAAGCAAAGCAAATTGCATTGAGTCGCCAAGAAATTGACAACATAAACCAACAAACGCTGGATGCCTTTGACGTACTTATAAATGAGACTGATAAACCTAGGAACCTGATATCTCTTGGACAAAAGATTATTCCAATGCTTGGAAACAACTATATACGAGTTATTCTTCCTGAAAGCAAGGGGCTTTTATTAACTGTGAACAATGAGGAATTTAGCGTGGAAAGAGTGTACTTCTCTCCTGACGGATTGCGGTATGAAGGAAAAACCATTCATCAGTCAATTGAAAATACCTTTCCGCCAAAGTCACACCCACTTATTGATCATGTTAGGGAAATTCCAGGGGAAAGCGAAATGGGTTACTATAACCTTGCGACAGGGTTGATTGAAAATCTTTCACAAAAACAAATTCTTGCCATTGAAGAATCAAATAGAGAGAAAAAATGAGTTTCAAATAAAAAGACGGCATGATGTCGTCTTTTTATTTTTATATGTGTAAGATATTTAACTTTCTTGCAAATCCCTCCTCCACCCCATATAATGACCCCAATGGAAAATCAGACTCTTGGAAGTAAACTACAAAACATCCTGCGCTGGTTCGCGCCAGTTGCGGCAATCCTTGCCTTTGCGGCGTGGATGTACCTTTCCCCCGAAGGCGCGCTCGGCAAACTGGATGCCATCGGCTACGCCGTCTGTCACCGCATCGACGCGCGATCCTTCCAAATCGACGAGCGCCAACTGCCGCTGTGCGCTCGCTGCACGGGCGAATTCTACGCGGCGGGCGTGGGACTCATCTTCCAGTTTTTCGTTAGCCGCAAGCGGAGCAAACTTCCCTCACGCGGAATCCTCGCCGTATTCTTCCTCTTTTTCCTCGCCTTCGGCTTGGACGGCAGCAACTCGTATTTATACCTGTTGAAACAGACTTCGCAGGGCGCGCTCGACCACATCCCCAACCTTTACACGCCGAATAACACCCTGCGGCTGTTCACGGGCAGCGGCATGGGAATTGTCCTCGCGGCAATGCTCTATCCCGTTGTCAACCAGACCCTGTGGCGCGAGTTGGATTCCCGCCCCGCGCTCGAATGGAAATCGTTTGGCATTCTCGCGGCGCTGATTGTCGTCCTCAACCTGCTTATCCTGACCGACAGCCTGATCGTGCTTTACCCGATTGCCTACCTCAGCGCGTTGGGGACTTTATCCCTGCTGGTGATTGTCTTTTCGATTCTATGGATCATGATCATGCGGCAGGACAACACCTTCGAAAATCCGCGTGAGTTGTGGCTTCCGCTTTTGGCAGGCTTCACGCTGGCAATGCTAATGTTGCTCGGTATCGACCTCTTCCGCCTGCAACTGACTGGAACCTGGGGCGGATTCCCCGGCATGTCAGGGTAAAACTTTGATGTCATTGCGAGGAGGATGCTCTTTCCGACGAAGCAATCTCCAGCACAGTCAATGAGATTGCTTTGTGCATAAGGCAAGAGCGCCCTCGCAATGACGCAGCGATAATAAAAAGGAGAGAAAAGATGGAAATGTTACTTGGAATATTTTCCGCCTTCGGGCTTTCAGCCAGCGCGGGATTGAACGCCTACATTCCCCTGCTGGTGATTGGAGTCATCGCGCATTATTCGCCGCAGACGCTTAAACTTGCCCAACCCTGGGACTTGCTCGCCAACCCCTGGATTTTGATCCTGCTTGGGGTGTTGGTCATCATCGAGATGGTCGCAGACAAAGTTCCAGCGGTGAATCACATCAACGACGTGATTCAAACCGTCGTCCGCCCGGCGGCGGGAGCGATTGCCTTCGCCGCCAGCGCCAAGGTCATCACCGACGTTAATCCCGTGCTGGCTCTGGCTTGTGGGTTGTTGCTGGCGGGCGGCGTGCATGTTGCCAAGTCGGCGGCGCTGCGTCCTGCGGTCACGGCAGCCACAGGCGGCGCGGGCAATGTTCCCGTCTCGATTGCGGAAGATGTCGTTGCGGTTCTCACGTCTGTGCTTGCGGCAGTCATTCCCGTTGTCGTCGGCGCTTTGTTAATCATCATGCTGGCTCTAGTACTTTGGTGGCTCTGGCGTCGTACAGACAAGGCGCGGACTGCCTGATATAATCGCCGCGTAAGCCATTCATCAATTACCGTTTTATTAGCCCCATCACAAAGGAGTAGAAATCATGAACGAAATGAATGAAATGCCTGTTAGTCCCGAAGCCCCCAAGAAAAACAATACAGCGCTTATCATCGGTATTGTGGTTGTTGTCCTGCTTTGCTGCTGCTGTATTACGTTTGGTCTCGCCTGGCAGTTTGGCGACGCAGTCGTCCAATCGATGGGAATGTAATACGTCCTGTCAAAAAATTCCCCGAGTCAAATCGGGGAATTTTTTGATTCCATGAATACTTGCAATTCTCGCAAACTCTCATGGGTTTTTTGCTTCAACCTATCATCCAAATTCATTGCCTCTAATTCGTCCTCGTCCAAAATCGTTTGCCTGCCGTCTGCGGCAACCCACAAATCGAGGGCAAGGTCAACGTAGGAAACAAAATCATCTTCGATAACGGCGGGCTTTCCGATGTTGCAATACCAGCCTTTGAAGCTGCCATCGTCGCGGTCGTAAATCTCGAAGATGTTGTACCAGCGGTCGGCGTAAAACGTTTCCACAAAGCGGTCTCCGCGTTTGAGGACGATGTCCATGAAGGGCAGGTCGTCGCGGTTGAAAAATGCCTCGAGCGTGATTTCGCTTTCAGCGCGGCGCAAGACTTCGCCTTCGTATTGCCAGACCACTTCGTCGGCGGGATTCTTCTTTAGGATTTTGATGTGAGACATTGCACCTCGACCTTGATTTGGATGATTTGACCGGCAGCAGGGGCTTTGTCGATGTAGAAGACCAACCCCGCCGCCCGCACCTCGAACTGATTCCGTTTGAAGAGAATTTCCTCCACCTTGAATTTTATCTCCTCCCCCGCGTCTGATTGCTTGACCAGCAAAGAAACCTTTTCGCCCGCCGTATGTTTGTGACCACAGCCCAAAGCGAAAATACCATATTCGGTTTTGACCTGACCCGACGCAACGACTGCGCCTTCGATAATATTTCCCGCGTCCAAGAATCTCGCCGCCCACGCCGACCCCGGGTTTGACCAGACTTCGGCGGGCGCGCCAGCACGGACAATTTCTCCGTCGTGCAAAAGCAGGATGCGGTCGGCGATGGCGAAGGCTTCTTCCTGATCGTGTGTGACGTAGATGGCGGGGATTTTCGTCTCATGCAAAATGGAGCGAAGTTCCTGCAAGAGGCTTTCTTTCAAGGTTCTATCCAACGCGCCGAGCGGTTCATCGAACATCAAAAGTTTGGGCTGGGGGGCAAGGGGGGCAAGCGCCACCCGCTGCTGTTCGCCGCCTGAGAGGTCGGTCACTTTGCGATTTTCAAATCCCGTCAAATTGAC
>Ga0172367_10002470_pt1 | contig 25342 bp, 22 predicted proteins | sample Lak10m_FD_114542 | JGI IMG/M metagenome (GOLD analysis project Ga0172367, IMG submission 114542) | Freshwater microbial communities from Kabuno Bay, South-Kivu, Congo - kab_022012_10m | ecosystem: Environmental > Aquatic > Freshwater > Lake | place: Democratic Republic of the Congo: South-Kivu...
ACCCGGCACGAACTCGCCAACTTTGTCTGCTGCGGGAATACGCAACTCGATATCTTCACCGTTGCTCTTGGGCTCGCTATCCAACACCATAGGCAAAATCACCACTACGGCCAGCGTCAATGCCGCCGCACCGATTAGGCGACGACGCAGCTTGCGTCGTAGATTCAACTCTTCATCAGTGAACTGTTTTGCCATTGCCTGTATTCGCCCGAAATATCCGCCTAGTGCTGAATCAGGTGCAACACGTTAAGTTACGTGCAAACCCCGTTCCTGCATCACAGCAGCGACCGTGTAGAACGATCCAAAGGCGGCGATTCTATCATTTTCGTTTGCCGCTTTATAGGCAAAACGCACGGCTGCTGCGACATCTTCCAAGCACACAACCTCGCCCTGTACCGACGCGTCTTGCAGCACTTGCGCCAGCTCTGCACTGGTCGCGCCGCGCGGCGCAGCGATGCCCGCAACCAACCAAGTATCAATATGCTTATCCAGTAAACGCACCACGCTCGCCATGTCTTTGTCTTTGAGCATGGCGAAGATGGCATAGGTCTTGGCGGGTGGCAGATTGGCAAAATTCTGCGCTAGGCTAAGTGCCGCATGCGGGTTGTGCGCCACATCCAGTATGAGTTGTGGCTTGCCCGGGACGAATTGGAAACGCCCGCTCAACTCCACCTCGGTCAGGCCGCGCCGCACCGCCGCCATACTCACTGGCAGACGCGCCTGTAAAACATCCAGCACCGCCAGCACCGCACTCGCGTTGTGCAACTGGAACGCGCCGCGCAACGCCGGATGCGGCAGCGCGTTGCGCGCCCCGATTTTGCTGCGGTAGTCCCACTGCCCCTGATGCGGCGTACAACCGAAGTCACTACCTATACACCACAGCTCCGTACCGATAGTCTGCGCATGGGCGCGCAAACTATCAGGAACGTTGGGGTCGGCGCAGATTGCCACTGTGCCCGGGCGAAAAATGCCGGCTTTTTCGAATGCGATTTTCTCGCGCGTGTCGCCTAAATAGTCCACATGGTCGATGTCCACGCTGGTTACCACAGCGCAATCGCTATCGAACACGTTGACTGCATCCAGTCTGCCACCCAGCCCGACTTCTAGGATCGCCACCTCGACCTGATGCGCGATAAAACATTGCATGGCAGCCAGCGTGCCGAATTCAAAGTAAGTCAAGGAAATATCATGAGCTTCTGACGATTGCTCCCTATCCTCACGGGGGAGGGTTGGGGGGGGGGAATCCTCTCCGCCGTTCGCAGTATGAGATTTTCGCACCCGCTCTATCGCCTCGAACGAGGCACATAACTCGGCATCACCCACCGACTGTTTAGCAATACGTACCCGCTCGTTGTAGCGCAGCAAATGCGGCGAGGTATAGCAGCCAACTTTGTAGCCCGCCGCATACAAAATAGCTTCCAACATCGCGCACACCGAACCTTTGCCGTTGGTACCACCGACCACGATGACGGGAAAATCAGGTGTCAGATTGAGTCGTTGTTTGACTTGTGCAACACGCTCCAAGCCGAGTGCGATAGTCTTGGGGTGCAGAGATTCGAGGTGAGTCAGCCAGTCGACTAGCGTTGCCGGAGGTGCGAGATTGAGTGGCATCAGGAACGTTTGGCAATCACCAGCAGGCCAGCGACAATCAACAGCGCACCACACACCATACGCAGCGTGATAGCTTCTTTGAGTATTAGCCAAGCCAGCAAAATGGCAATCACCACACTGCCCTTGTCTATCAGTGCAACCGTTGCCACATCACCCACTTTCAATGCCTTGTAGTAAAACACCCAAGATAGCGCAGTGGTCACACCTGACAGTCCCAGCCATAAATAATTTTCGCGGCGCAGATTGCCGAGCTCGACCGGCATAACCGTGTAAGCGGCAAACAGCAGCACGAACACGAATACGAATATAGTGCGCAGTGCCAAGCCCAGCTCACTGGAAATACCCACCAATCCTTGCTTGGCGATGACCGAGGTAAACCCCGCGAAAAACATCGACAAAAATGCGTAACTTACCCAACGTTCCATGATGTCTTTCTATGATGCGATGCGCAATTAATGCAACGTCGGCTAGGCAACAACCTCAGTTACCGCAGGCTGCTTGGTCAGCAAGGTAATCAACGTCGCCAGCTGCGCACGCATTTCACGACGATCAATAATCATGTCCACCGCACCATGCTCCAACAGGAACTCGGCGCGTTGGAAACCTTCCGGCAAAGTCTCACGCACGGTCTGCTGAATCACGCGCGCACCGGCGAAGCCGATTAGCGCGCCAGGCTCGGCGATGACCACGTCCCCCATAAAGGCGAAACTGGCTGACACACCGCCCATGGTGGGGTCGGTCAGCACCGAGATAAAGGGCAATTTTTCTTCGGAAAGCTGCGTGAGGGCAGCGCAAGTTTTAGCCATCTGCATCAATGACAGCAAGCCCTCTTGCATACGCGCACCACCGCTGGCGGCGTAACAGATGAACGGGCATTTCTGCTCAATGGCATCACGCACACCGCGCACAAAACGCTCGCCCACCACCGAGCCCATCGAGCCCCCCATAAAGCTGAACTCAAACACCGCGACCACCACGGGCACGTTATGAATAGTGCCTTGCATGACCACCAGTGCATCATCCTCGCCGGTAGTCTGTTTGGAGGCCACCAAACGTTCGGAGTATTTCTTCTGATCCTTAAATTTCAGGGTATCGACCGGCAACACTTCGGTGCCAATCTCGAAACGGCCTTCGCTATCCAGCAATAAATCGAGGCGGGTACGCGCGGTGACGCGATGATGATGCTCGCACTTGGTGCAAACACTATGGTTTTTTTCCAAATCGGAGTAGTACAACACCGCCTGACAGGAAGGACACTTGGTCCACAATCCTTCTGGAACGTTCTTCTTCAAATCGCCTTCGCGGCGGTTGATTTTGGGCGGTAATAGTTTTTGAAACCAGCTCATATTGTTCTCCCGTTGTTGCTTTTATATAGCCTGTCTTAATTGCTTGACCAGACGGCCAACATTTTCCACCACATTCTGCGCAGTGGAGTCTTCTATCTCTTGCACGATGCGGCTGCCCACCACCACACCGTCACACAACTGAGCCACCGCCTGGGCAGTGGCAGCATCACGTATGCCAAATCCCACCCCTATCGGTAGTTGAATATGCTTACGCAATTGCGGCATTTTTGCTTCGATTGCCGACAAGTCGATACTGCCCGAACCGGTCACGCCTTTGAGCGAGACATAGTACACGTAGCCGCGTGCCAATTTAGCGACATGCTGGATACGCACTTCATTGGTGGTCGGCGCAAGCAAGAAGATGGGCGCAATATTGTGGCGCTGTAGATGCTCGAAGGCGTCGTGACTTTCTTCAGGTGGAAAGTCCACCGTCAACACGCCGTCCACGCCGACTTCGGCACAGCGCTGCGCGAACACCTCCCAGCCCATCGCTTCGATAGGATTACCGTAGCCCATCAACACCACCGGTGTAGTCAAGTCTTGCTGGCGAAACTCGGCCACCATCGCCAGTACCGAGCGCAATGTCACACCTTGTTTTAAGGCGCGCTCTGAGGCGCGTTGGATGGTTGGACCATCCGCCATCGGATCAGAAAATGGCACGCCCAGTTCCAGCACATCCGCGCCCGCCGCGACCAGCGCGTGCAGTAAAGGCACAGTCAGTTCGGGCGATGGATCGCCAGCGGTGATAAAGGGGATGAGGGCTTTGCGATGGTTCTGCTTTAATTTTGCAAAAGTCTTATCGATGCGGCTCATAGGGTGATTCCTTTGATGAGCGCGACAGTATTCATATCTTTGTCGCCTCGCCCAGAAAGATTGACCAACAACACTTTATCTTTATCCATGCCGGGTGCGATTTTGATCGCATGCGCCAGCGCGTGACTGGACTCTAATGCTGGGATGATGCCCTCAAAACGGCACAGCGCATCGAACGCGGCAATGGCCTCATCATCGTTAATCGCGACATATTGCGCGCGTCCGATGTCCTTCAACAAACAGTGTTCTGGGCCTACACCGGGATAATCCAAGCCTGCCGAAATCGAATGCGTCTCGGTGATCTGGCCATTTTCATCCTGCATCAGATTGACTTTGTTACCGTGCAGCACGCCGACCTTGGCATTGGCTGTCAATGGTGCAGCATGCTTGCCCGTTGCGATACCGTGACCGCCTGCTTCCACGCCGATGATCTGCACGTTAGGCACTTCGATATAAGGGTGAAACAGGCCGATGGCATTCGAGCCGCCGCCCACACAGGCAATCACCGCATCCGGCTGACGACCTATCATATCGGGCATCTGTAGCTTGGCTTCATTACCAATCACGCTTTGAAAATCACGCACCATCATAGGATAGGGATGCGGGCCGGCGGCTGTGCCAAAGATATAAAAAGTGCTCTCGACGTTGGTCACCCAATCCCGTATTGCTTCGTTGCACGCGTCTTTTAGTGTTTTGGAGCCACTTTCTACCGCCACCACTTTGGCGCCGAGTAGCTTCATGCGAAACACATTGGGTGCTTGACGTTGAATATCTTCCGCGCCCATATACACGATGCATTCCATACCAAAGCGCGCCGCCACCGTTGCCGTCGCTACGCCGTGCATGCCTGCGCCGGTCTCGGCGATGACGCGCTTCTTGCCCATGCGTTTAGCTAATAAAGCCTGCCCCATCGCGCTGTTGATCTTGTGCGCGCCAGTGTGATTCAGGTCTTCGCGTTTCAAATAAATTTGCGCACCGCCGAGATGTTCGGATAAACGCTTGGCATGATAGACAGGGCTAGGGCGACCTACGTAATGTTTTAGTTCATAAGCCAACTCGGCTTTGAACTCGGGATCATCTTTGTAGCGCAGATATTGCGCGGTCAATTCTGCTACAGCGGGAATCAGCGTCTCGGCCATGTAGATGCCGCCGAATTGGCCGTAGTGACCTGTGTTGTCTGGAAAGTTATACATCCGTTCTGAACTCCGTTATTTACTTGCTGCGCGGCCAACCAGGACAGCGCATATTGTTGCAATTCTGCTCGTTCGAGCCAGATTTCAGATTTACGCCCTACTTGCTGGCAGAATCTATACGTTCAACCTCATCCATGAAGCGTGCGATCTTCACTGCGTCTTTGAGCCCTTTACTCGCCTCAACCCCACTCGACACATCAACCGCATAAGGATGCACGCGCGCGATGGCCGTAGCGACATTGTCTGCATCCAAACCACCGGACAAGATGATGGGCACTGCCATCGCGGCGGGAATGAGCGACCAATCGAACTTGGCCCCCGTACCGCCGGGAGTGCCCTCCACGTAGGCATCTAACAGCAAACCACGGGCGGCACGAAAATCGGACGCGCATTGTAGCAAATCCACCCCCGCTTTGACGCGTATCGCTTTGAGATAGGGGCGACCGAACTGCGCACAATATTCAGGACTCTCGTTACCATGAAACTGCAATACATCTAAGGAGACAACATCTAACACTGCGCGCACAAACGCGGCTTCGGCATCCACAAACAGCCCCACCGAGGTGACGAAGGGCGGGAGTACGGCCTGCAACCGTGCTGCCTGAGCAATACTTACATAACGTGGACTGCGTTGGTAAAACACTAAACCTATAGCATCGGCACCACTTTTAGCTGCCTCTAGCACATCTTGTTCGCGGGTCAACCCACATATTTTGACACGGGTCATTTACTAGTCGTCCGGTTAGTTTCCAATTGCGGCAAGCCCCACTTAGCATCGTATTGTATGTGGCGCAAATATAGGCCATCAGGCGCGAAGGTCGGCGCAGCCAGTCGGCGATTGCGCCCCGCTAGCACTTCGCCCAGCCACTCTGGTGGATACTTGCCTTTACCCACGTACACCAAGCAGCCAACAATATTGCGCACCATGTGATGCAAGAAGGCATCCGCACTTACATCGAATACCAGCATCTCGCCTTCACGCTGAATATCCAGACTGCGCAAGGTTTTGATTGGCGATTTGGCCTGACACTCTGCCGCACGCAAGGCACTGAAGTCGTGTGTGCCCAACAGATATTGAGCTGCCTGACGCATGGCTTGCACATCCAAGGGCAAATGATACCAACCGACTTTTCCGGCATGTAACGCCGTGCGGGTGGCGCGGTTCAGCAAAAAATAGCGATAGCTACGCCCCTCTGCGGAAAAGCGCGCATGAAATTCTTCAGCGACCGGATGCGCCCAGCGCACTACGATGCTACGCGGCAAGACTGCATTTACGCCACGCACCCAAGCCTGTAAAGGACGCGACACTTCTGTGTCAAAGTGCACCACCTGCTCTATGCCATGTACACCCGTATCGGTGCGGCCAGCAGCACTGACCACGATGGGGCTGGCGGCAATCTCGGTCAATGCCGCTTGCAAAGTATCCTGCACAGTTGCCACCCCGGACTGACTCTGCCAACCGCAATAATGGCTGCCGTCATACTCTATGCCTAAGGCTATCCTCATTTCAGTATCAGCCCCAATATCATGATTCCCAATAATCCGGCCAGCGCGACATCGCGTCCTGCCCAGCGGTGCACAGGCAATACGATGTGCTGTTGCGTCGCCGCACTGGTATCGAACAAGCCCTGCAATGCATCTTGCCAGCGTGCTTGACTGCGCAGCATCGCGACTTCCGCATAGTGCAAAGTCAACGCTAAACGTATCGCGCACCGTTCACGTGACACCCCCAAGTAACGCAACGGGGCAAACAAGCTGTATAGCCCCGAGATTAGCTCCAACCTATGCAATCTATCCAACAACAGCGCCAGACTGGCGAGCGCTGCGACTAAGCGCAACAACTGAGCAGCGCCATCTTGCAAGCCATCATATACAGGGCTCCATACCCCCAACTGTGGGATCAAGGCCGCACCCGGAGTGCTGTAAGCATAGATACACAGCAGCGACACCATGATCCAGCGCGTACGCCTGAGCAATTGCAGCAATTTGCGTCCAGCCAGCCAGCCCCCGACCACTAAGGCAAGTGCCGCCAAACTGAACAGCATGGCGAACTGTGCGCGTTGCAGAAAGGTCACGAATACACACCACATCAATATCAGCAGCGCGGGATGTACTAGCATGCCCTACTCCAAAAAAAACGGCAGCCCATACGAGCTGCCGCCAATTACGTTCAATCGCATCAACCGAGTTGACTCAATATCTCTTTAGCTGCCGCACGTTGCTCGGCATCACCTTCTTTCAGCACCTCCTCCAGTATCTCCTTGGCACCACTGGCATCTCCCATCTCTTGATAGGCTTTAGCCAAGTCCAACTTGGTCGCCACCTCATGCCACTGCGCACTATCCGCCGCAGGTTCTGCCGCTGCGGGTTTAACCTCATCCAGATTCAAGCTGATATTGGCCAAATCAAACTCGGCAGGTTTTGCCGCCGCCTTAGGCGCATCTATCGGGAAGTCCAACGTAAAGGGCATATCAAGTGCTTCAGCTTTAGCCTCTTCGACTGTTGCGGCTGGCATCTTAGGATGAGTAGCCGTAATGTCGAACACCAAATCATCCAAGTTAGGCAGATTTTCTTCCTTGGCAGTCACAGCATCTATTTTGCTATGCCCGGCGGTGACATCAAAATCCATACTCTCCGGCGCAATAGGCATGGAAGGATTGGTCGCCGTTACGTCGAAATCCATGATGGGATTCTTCGCCGCAGCCAGCTCTTCGGGGGTAAACACCACGGTCTTAGCGTTCTCGGGTGTTTCTTGAACCGCAGATTCTGGCTTGCGCGTCAAAGTCTTGGTGGTCAGGTCAACAGGAGCAGACATTGCGACAGTCTGCATCGTCGCGCTGTCAGAATCTTCCACCTTAGCCTCGCCGCCATACAGGCTGTTCTTCGCATCAATCTTGCGCCCCATCTCGGCAATCTGCATCCAAGTTTGATCGTCGCTATTCGCTTTCATTGGCGCGGCAATGCCTTCAAAGGATTTGGCATCTTTGCGCGTCGCATAAATTTCCAGCAATTTGAGCTTGATAGGTGTCTTGTTGGCAGAAGTCTGCAACGCTTCTTTGAGGATCTCCTCCGCCTGCACATCACGACCAAAACTCAAGAATAAATCGGCTTCGCTGATCGGATCATCATCGCTGCTAGCCAGCGACTGTGTACTACCAGCTTGTACGGTGAAATCACCTGTCTCAGGAGAAGGCACAACTGGTGCCGCAATGCGACTAGTCGTCGAACCAAAATCTTCCCCCGTGGCTGGCTTGCTAGCTGCTGCTGTTTTAGGCTTGCTGTTGCGCCGTGCCAGTGCAAAGGCCAAGCCCCCCAATCCTAACAAGGCTGCCGCGCCACCGCCCAGATACATCGGGTCGGCCAACAACGAGTCGAGGAAAGATGTCTCAGCGACAACCGGTTTGGGCTGCGGCTTAGGCGCAGGCTTAACTGCGCTGGCAGCATCAACCGCAGAGACTGCCGCGACAGCTGACAGCGCTGCGACTTGCGATGCAACTGCAACGCCAGAAGCAGCCGTTACAGCGGATGCCGCAACGGGTGCGCTAGCAGCGTTCGCCAAGGCCGCAGCTTGAGTTTTCAATTCAGCCAACCGCTTCATGTCTTGCAGGTTTTTTTCCAATATCGCGGCGCGGGTACGTTCATCCTCCGCCGCCTTAGCTTTGGCGATTGCTTCTTCTTGGGCTGCATTCTTACTGTCTTGGCTAGTGGCCTTGCCGGCGGACGCAATCTTATCGTTCACCGCATCACCCTTGGATAACTTCAACACCTCCTTGACACCCTCTTTGGCTACAGGTGTTTTATCCGCAACGGTACTACTGATTTTGCCTGCGCTGACTTGTTGCGCCTCATGATGTTCAGTGCTGATACTAGGCGCACTCGCCATCTTCTGACGATAAGCATTCCAATCGCCTACTTGCGCATGAATCTCTTTCTTCGCCTCGGCTTGATCGACTGCCGCCAACTCTTGCGCATCGGGCAGACGCAATATCTTGCCAGTCTTGATGCGGTTCATGTTCTTCGCATCAAACTGATCGGCATTGGCGCGATATAAGGCCACCAACATACGCTCTAAACTGACTCCGTCTGCGCTGTTCGCAGCTGCAATTTTGCTCAAGGTATCACCACGCTGCACCTTGACCTCACCACTTTTCACGCTGCCAGCTAGGTTAGCGGCTTTAGTTATTTTTGCGGCTTTACCCGATACAGCTTTCGGAGCTTGGCCCGACTCAGATGCTTGCTCCATAGGTTGACTGCTAACGGACTCGCTAGCGGCGACTGGCTCAGTCGCAATTTCTACCATCGGTTCTTCCGCAGCAGATGGAGCCGCTTGAACCACTGGCGCAACTACCGCAGGCGCGGCAGCTGGTACGACTGCCTGCACCGGCGCAGGAGCAGGCTGTTCGGCTTGATAACCGACCGGGTCTAACAGGAAGGTAAACTCGCGCACCAGCTTGCCGGATGCCCAACTCAGTTCTACCAGTAAGCTTACAAAGGGATCATTGATCTCTTTGCTACTAGTCGCATGAATATAAGATTCACCGTCGGCGCGACTCTCTATGGTGAATTTGAATTTATTGCCATAAGGATAATCCAGACCAGCCAATTTATAGGCTTCTGGTGTCGCTAAGCGCGCCACCAAGCTGGATTTCTCAGCCTTGCCGACCGAGTACAACTCAATATCCGCCTTAAGTGGTTGCCCCAATGCTGAAACCACGTTGATTCCACCTATCCCCGCTGCCGATGCTTGTGCCGACCAAGTTATCGCTGCGACCCCGAGTAGCTTCAATAGTGATTTATTCACGCTATCACCTTCACCTTATTTATTGGACAATTAAATTAACATCAAAGAGTTATCTGCACAAGCTAATAATCTTGTTCACACTATGGTTCTAACTAAGTAATAAGACCCTTAATTTTTTAGCAGAATACCTAACATACGACGCAACGGCTCTGCGGCTCCCCATAGCAACTGATCGCCACACACGAAAGCACTGATGTATTCCGACCCCAGCTCCATCTTGCGTACACGTCCGACGGCAATATCAAGCTTACCGGTCACTGCCGCCGGAGTGAGTTCACGCACACTGATACTGCGTTCATTTGGCACAAACTTGACCCAAGGATTACCGCCTTTAATCAACGCTTCGATTTCACTTAACGGCACATCTTGGTTGAGCTTGATGGTCAAAGCCAAACTGTGGCAACGCATCGCACCGATACGCACGCACAAACCATCCACCGGAATCCGCTTGGTCGTACCCAATATCTTGTTGACCTCGGCCTGCCCCTTCCACTCTTCTTTGGATTGACCGTTATCGAGTTGCTTATCTATCCACGGAATCAGGCTACCCGCGAGTGGTGCGCCAAAATTTTCGGTAGGCATTTCGGATGAGCGCATCTTCTCAGCCAAGCGTCGGTCGATTTCCAAAATGGCGGATTTTGGGTCAGCCAACAAATCCGCTACCGCCGCATGCGCCACGCCCATCTGATTGAGCAGTTCGCGCATATTTTGCGCACCCGCACCGGATGCCGCCTGATAAGTCATAGAAGAGACCCACTCCACCAATCCTGCATGGAACAAGCCGCCCAAGCCCATCAACAAGATGCTGTTAGTGCAATTGCCACCAATGAAATTCTTGCCGCCATTTGCAAGTGCGCGCTTGATGAGGTCCTGATTGACTGGGTCAAGAATGATGACCGCATCATCTTCCATACGCAGCGTAGAGGCAGCATCTATCCAATAGCCCTGCCATCCTGCGGCGCGCAACTTGGGAAATATCTCAGTCGTGTAATCGCCGCCCTGACAAGAGATAATGGTATCCATCGCCTGTAACGCACTCACATCGTAAGCATCCTTCAACGCCACACCACGAGCTTCTGCTGGTGCAGTACCGCCCACATTCGAAGTAGTGAAGAACACCGCATCAAAGTGCTCGAAATCTTTCTCCTCACGCATGCGCTGCATGAGTACCGAACCCACCATCCCACGCCAACCGATCAAACCAACTTTCATTTCCATATTCCTCGTTGTCTTGGGAAGGGAACGCGCCTGCGGCGCTCAAGGGTGAAGCGAGAAAAGTAAAAAACGCCGCACTGCCGTCCCCCTTCTCTTTGCCCTCTTATCCCTCCTCAAATATTCACAGTGCCTTCACCACCGCATCACCCATCGCTGCGCAACCGATTTTCTGCATCCCCGCTGCGGCGATGTCACCGGTACGCAAGCCTTGTTGCAGAGTCTTGCGTACCGCTGCTTCGATACGCTGCGCCACATCTTCGCGCGCAAAAGTGTAGCGCATCATCATCGCCACAGACAGAATGGTCGCCAGCGGATTGGCGATGTCTTTGCCCGCAATATCCGGTGCAGAACCGTGGCATGGCTCGTACAAGCCCTTGTTATTGGAGTCCAGTGAAGCAGACGGCAACATACCAATAGAGCCCGTCAGCATGGATGCCTCATCGGACAGAATGTCACCAAAGATATTGCCCGTGAGTAGCACGTCGAACTGTTTGGGTGCGCGTACCAGTTGCATCGCGGCATTGTCCACGTACATATGACTCAGTTCGACCTGCGGATATTCCTTAGCGACCTCCATGACGATCTCACGCCAGAACATGCTGGTGTCCAGCACATTGGCCTTGTCCACCGAGCACATCTTTTTGTTGCGCTTCATCGCGATATTGAAGCCCACATGCGCGACGCGACGCACTTCAGATTCGCTGTAATGCATGGTGTCGAAGCCTTGGCGTTCACCATTTTCCAGTGTGCGTATGCCGCGCGGCTGACCGAAATAAATATCGCCAGTGAGTTCGCGCAGAATCATGATGTCCAAACCAGACACCAACTCGGGCTTGAGACTCGACGAGTTGACCAACTCAGGATAGACCATCGCAGGACGCAAATTGGCGAACAGCCCCAAGCCCTTGCGGATACGCAACAGTCCTTGCTCGGGGCGCATCGGGCGAGGCAAATTATCGTACTGATAACCACCTACCGCGCCCAGCAACACCGCATCAGACTCCTTGGCGAGTTTTTCTGTCGCAACGGGAAAAGGATCACCAACCGCGTCATAACCCGCGCCGCCCAAGTGACCATGTTCCATCTCTATTTTCAAACCGTCGCTACGCAATGCTGCCAATACTTTCACCGCTTGTGCAACGATTTCCGGCCCAATGCCGTCACCCGGCAATACTGCAATTTTCATAACCAAATCCTAACAATTAACAAAATGTAGCGAGCCACTCGTGACCAGCCAGCGCTGACTTGTCACTCGCACTGTCCATACAAAAATTACAACCAAGGCTGTGACGCGAGGTGCTTGGATTCGTAAGCCGAGATGTCAGCCACGTGCTGCAAAGTCAGGCCGATGTCATCCAAGCCGTTCAACAAACAATGCTTGCGATGGCTATCCACATCGAAGCTGTAAACCGTACCATCCGGTGCTGTGATGCGCTGCTGCTCTAAGTCGATTTGCAGTTTGTAACCCGACACCGCGAACACCGCTTTGAACAAAGCATCCACTTTGTCCGCATCCAGTTTGATCGGCAGAATGCCGTTCTTGAAACAGTTGTTAAAAAAGATGTCAGCGAAACTCGGGGCGATGATGGCGCGGAAACCGCAGTCTTCGAGCGCCCAAGGCGCGTGCTCACGCGACGAACCGCAGCCGAAGTTTTCACGCACCAACAACACCTGCGCACCCTGATAGCGCGCTTGGTTCAAAACAAACTCGGGATTGAGTGGACGCTTGCTGTTATCCATGCCGGGTTCACCGTGATCCAGATAACGCCATTCATCAAAGGCATTCGGGCCGAAACCAGAACGCTTGATGGATTTCAAAAACTGCTTGGGGATGATGGCATCGGTATCGACGTTGGCCCTATCCAAAGGCGCAACCAGACCGTGCAGCAATGTGAATTTATTCATTTTGACTTCAAAACCTTTCCGATTTGCTCGCCGCCTTTGCGCAGATCCTTACCCAGACCCTCAACAGTGTTACAGGCCGCAAGGGCCAGACACACCATGAGCAAGCGCGCGAGCTGATTCATTTCTTTACAGCTTGCTGACATCAATAAAATGACCGGCGATGGCGGCGGCAGCAGCCATCTCGGGGCTAACGAGGTGCGTGCGTCCGCCCTGCCCTTGACGCCCCTCAAAGTTGCGATTCGATGTCGAAGCACAACGCTCACCGGGTGACAATCTGTCATCGTTCATCGCCAGACACATAGAACAACCTGGATCGCGCCACTCGAAACCGGCTGCGATGAAGATCTTGTCCAAGCCCTCTTGTTCCGCTTGCAGTTTCACCAGACCGGAGCCGGGCACTACCATCGCCAGCATGACATTAGCGGCAACCTTCTTGCCCTTGGCGACCGTAGCCGCAGCACGCATATCTTCAATGCGTCCGTTGGTGCAAGAGCCAATAAACACCTTGTCGATTTTAATATCGGTGATCGCGGTATTAGCCTGCAAACCCATATAGGACAGGGCGCGCTCCATGTCACCACGCTTGCCCGCATCGCTCAGCTTGGCGGGATCAGGTACGCACCCATCAATATCCACCACCATTTCGGGCGAAGTACCCCAAGTCACTTGCGGCTTGATCTGCGCAGCATCCAGCACGATGGTCGCATCAAACTTAGCCCCCGCATCACTATGTAAAGTGCGCCAATACGCAACAGCTTGCTCCCACTGAGCACCTTGCGGAGCGTAAGGGCGGCCTTGCAAGTAGGCAAAGGTCACCTCGTCCGCAGCGATCATGCCGGCACGAGCACCTGCTTCGATTGCCATATTGCACAAGGTCATACGGCCTTCCATACTCAAAGCTCGGATAGTTTCGCCGCCGAACTCGATAGCGTAGCCCGTACCCCCTGCTGTGCCGATCTTACCGATCACCGCCAACGCGATGTCCTTGGCAGTCACCCCCTTGCGCAGCTTGCCGTCTACTTTGACCAGCATCGCTTTGGATTTCTTTGCCACCAGACATTGTGTGGCCATCACGTGTTCAACTTCGGAAGTGCCGATGCCGTGCGCCAATGCCGCAAATGCGCCATGGGTACTGGTATGCGAATCGCCACATACCACGGTCATGCCGGGCAGAGTCGCGCCTTGCTCAGGTCCCATCACATGCACCACGCCCTGCCGAATGTCGCCCATCTTGAATTCGGTGATGCCGTACTCGCTACAGTTCGCATCCAGCGTTTCAACTTGCAGGCGCGACACGGGATCGATAATCCCGGCGGCACGATTGGCCGTCGGTACGTTGTGGTCAGGCACGGCCAGCATGGACGCGATGCGCCAAGGCTTGCGCTTGGCCAGCTTCAACCCTTCAAAGGCTTGCGGGCTGGTCACTTCATGCACTAGTTGACGGTCGATATAAATCAACGCAGTGCCATCGGCTTCCTGCCGCACCACATGCGAATCCCAAAGTTTGTCGTATAAGGTTTTTGAGTTCATCTTTTCAGTATTCCTAATTAAGCGCGCGATTATGCCACAGCCAGCCCTCATTCAGCCAAGCTTCAGCCTAGCTTCGTTGGGCTAACTGGCGCGACCAGCGCGTATTCCAAGCTATCCGAGAGTGCATGCCAACTGGCTTCTATGATGTTGGTGCTAGCTCCCACGGTAGTCCATACCTTGCCGCCACCTTGAAAAGTAATCAGCACGCGTATCTGCGCCGAAGTGCCGTTGGCACTATCCAAGATGCGCACTTTGTAGTCGATCAAACGCACCAACTTCAAGGCCGGATAGATGCCCTCCAAGGCACTGCGCAATGCCGATGACAAAGCGTTAACCGGGCCATTGCCTTCCGCCGCAACAAACCTCACTTCGCCATTCACCCTCACCTTGACAGTCGCTTCCGACAACAAGCCGCGACTCTGACGACGTTCGGTGACCACAAAGTAATCAAGCAACTCAAAAGGCCGCACGTAGTCGCTGCGCAAACGATGCAACATCAGCTCGACACTGGCCTCAGCTGCCTCAAAGGTGAAACCCTCATGTTCCAAATGCTTGATGTCATTGAGCACACGCTGCGCATCATCGTTGTTCAGATCGATACCCAACGCCTGCGCATTGCGCTGGATGTTGCCGCGCCCAGACAGCTCCGACACTACCGAGCGCATCTCGTTGCCAACCAGTGCTGGATCAATATGCTGATAAGTGTCGGGCGATTTAAGTATGGCGGCGACATGAATGCCACCCTTGTGCGCAAAGGCACTATGACCGATATAAGGCGCGTGATTGTAGTGCTTGAGGTTGACCACTTCGGCGACAAAGTGCGCCAAGGAAGTCAACTCGCGCAACTGCGCTGCCGCAACCGCCTGCTTGTCCATCTTGAGCTGCAAGTTGGGGATGATGGTGGTGAGATTGGCATTGCCGACACGCTCGCCATAACCATTGATAGTGCCTTGTATCTGAGTGCAACCGCCGCGCACCGCAGACAGCGTATTGGATACACCACAACCGCTATCGTTGTGGCAGTGCACCCCCAAAGGCGTGCGTATCTGCGCAGCTACTTCGCGCACGATCTCTTCCACCTCCCAAGGCAGCTTGCCGCCATTGGTCTCACACAACACTAACCAGTCGGCCCCGGCATCTGCCGCCGCACGCAAAGTCGCCAGCGCGTAATCGCGATTAGCGATAAAGCCGTCGAAGAAATGCTCGGCATCGAACACCACCTCGCGCCCTTTGGATTTCATATAGGCCACGCTATCGCGAATCATCGCGAGGTTCTCTTCCAGCGTGGCGGTGAGCACCACTTTGACATGGTAATCGGAACTCTTGCCCACCATGGTCACCACTGGTGTCTGAGCGTCCAGCAAAGCCTGCAAATTAGCGTCCTGCTCACAACGCTTGCTCTTCTGCCGTGTGCGCCCGAACGCCGCCAACTTGGCCGCGCCTAAATCCAGCTTGGCCGCACGTGCGAAGAACTCGGCATCCTTGGGATTGGAGCCTGGCCAACCGCCCTCGATATAGTGGAAACCAAAATCTGCCAAGCGTTTAGCGATGAGCAGCTTGTCGTCAACCGACAAGGAAATGTCTTCACGCTGTGTGCCATCGCGCAAGGTGGTGTCGTACAGGAAGATTTGATTCATGAAGGTTCGCTGCGAATCGAAGAGGCCGCCGAGTTTAACACCTTAGTTTCACGCAACTGACTACGCAGCTTCCATATCATCAGCATCATGCCGAGCAGCGCAGCCAGTGCACTGGCGCTGAACATCATGGACGCGCCCAGTCTTTCCCACAAAGGGCCACTGACCAGCCCCCCCACCATGCCGCCCGCGCCGTAGGTAAGACTACCGAACAACGCTTGCCCCTTGGCCTGATGCCGTCCTTTGAAGAACTCATGCACCAGCCCCACCGACGCAGCGTGATAAGCGCCAAAGGTCGCGGCATGCAACACCTGCGCGATGAGCAACACCAGCAATATATCGACATACCAACCTATCATCACAAAGCGCACCACCGCGCAGGCAAAACTCACCAGCAGGATGCGCGTGTAGCCATATCGATTGGCCAGACTAGGCATGATGAAGAACACCGCAATCTCGCAGATCACGCCCAGCGCCCACAGCCCACCGATGGCACTTTTGGCATAGCCATGCTCGACCAGATAGATGGAGTAAAAGGTGTAGTAAGGGCCATGCGCCATGGACATACAGAAGCACGCGCCCAACAAGGCCAGCACGCGCGGCTTGAACACGATCTGTTTGATGGGCAGGGTGTCGGTGTGATGCGCCGCGACTTCGGTGTGCGGTATTTGGCGCGAGAACAGCAAGATACCCACCTCGCACACCAGCCCAGCCCATAACAGCCAGGCAATCGCGATATGGTCGAAGGCATAGCCCAAGCCCACTACCGTCATGATGAAACCAATCGAGCCCCACGAGCGTATGCGCCCATAGCGCGCACTGTGTTTACCCAGATAGGACAAAGTGGTCGCTTCCACCAGCGGCATGGACGCGCTCCAGAAAAAACTCATCAACGCCAATACCGTCAACATGCCCCAGAAATTAGTCGTGAAGAACACGCCCATGTAAAAGACCGCACTCAAAGTTGCCGCAATCTTCAACACGTACAAACGTTGACCAGTGTGGTCGGCCAGCCAGCCCCACAGATTAGGCGCAATCATGCGCATCACCGGCTGCACCGAGAGCAGGATGGATATTTCTACCGCGTCGAAATGGATGGATTTGAGATACAAGCTCCAATACGGAGCGAACATGCCAATGAAGGCGTAATAGAAGAAGTAGAACCCGGCGATGCGCCAGTAGTAGTTTTTATGGGTGTTCATGACAGCTAACCTGCTTAACGGCGCGCATTATCGCACGCGAAAAAAAATTCCGGCCAGACACTTGAAATGCTCAGGGTTGCCCCCATAACGCTCAAATCGAACAAGGAGACCGTCGCATGACACAAGCTGAAAATACCCCGCAAACCGAAGCTCAGACTGAAGCCGTCGAGGCGCAAAGCACTGCCGAAGTGATGCCTGGCATGGAAGAGCAACTGCAAGCTGCCGAACGCAAGGCGCAAGAGCATTACGACGCTTGGATGTATGCCAAAGCAGAAGGCGAGAACATCCGTCGCCGTGCCGCCGAAGATGTAAGCAAGGCACAAAAATTCGCAGTGGAACGCTTCTCCAACGAGATGCTGGCGGTAATGGATAGCTTACAAGCGGCATTGGCGGTGGAGAACAGCAGCATCGAAAACTTCAAGAGCGGCATGGAGTTGACCCAAAAACAACTGACCAACGTGTTCGAGAAATTCAACATCACCGAGATCAACCCAGTGGGTGAAAAGCTCGATCCGCACAAACATCAGGCCATCAGCATGATAGAGAGCGAGCAGCCCGCCAACACCGTGGTCAGCGTGATGCAAAAAGGCTATGCGCTTAACGAGCGTGTACTGCGTCCAGCATTGGTGCTGGTGGCGAAAAGCAAGGATTAAACATAGGGAAGAGTAAAGAGGGAAGGGTAAAACCGGCTCATTTAATTCAACGCGGCATTGTTACCCTTCTCCAAAATTAACCACTTGAAATTATCAACAAGCCGCCCCATCTAGGGCACATCGAATACAAATCAATTCAACTGAAAGGAATCGCATCATGGCAAAAATCATCGGTATCGACTTGGGCACGACTAACTCTTGCGTGGCCGTCATGGAAAACGGCAAGACCAAGGTGATTGAGAACGCGGAAGGCGCGCGTACTACTCCTTCTATCATCGCGTACATGGAAGACGGCGAAGTGCTGGTGGGCGCGCCCGCGAAACGCCAAGCGGTGACTAATCCAACCAACACCTTGTATGGCGTAAAGCGTCTGATTGGCCGCAACTTCGATGAAAAGATGGTACAGAAGGACATCGACATGGTGCCTTTCAAGATTGTCAAAGCCAAGAACGGCGACGCTTGGATTAAGGTGCGCGATAAAGAATTCTCTGCGCCTGAAATCTCCGCGCAAGTCTTGATGAAGATGAAGAAAACCGCCGAAGACTACTTAGGCGAGCCGGTCAGCGAAGCCGTCATCACGGTGCCTGCTTACTTCAACGATGCACAACGTCAAGCCACCAAAGACGCGGGCCGTATCGCCGGTCTGGACGTGAAGCGCATCATCAATGAGCCGACTGCGGCGGCATTGGCGTTCGGTATGGACAAGCAAGAAGGCGACCGCAAAATCGCCGTGTACGACTTGGGCGGCGGCACGTTCGATATCTCCATCATCGACATCGCTGAGCTGGATGGCGAACACCAATTTGAAGTGATGTCCACCAACGGCGACACCTTCTTGGGTGGTGAAGACTTCGACATGCGCGTGATCGACTTTCTGGTGGAAGAGTTCCAAAAGGAAAACGGCATCGACTTGCGCAAAGACGTATTGGCCTTGCAACGCCTGAAAGACGCGGCAGAAAAAGCCAAGATCGAATTGTCTTCCGCACAGCAGACCGAAGTGAATCTGCCTTACGTGACTGCCGATGCGACCGGCCCTAAGCACTTGGCGGTGAAGATCACGCGCGCCAAATTGGAAAGCCTGGTTGACGACCTGATCGCGCGCACCATCGAGCCCTGCAAGATCGCCATGAAGGATGCTGGCGTTTCTGCTGCCGACATCGGCGACGTGATTCTGGTCGGTGGCCAGACGCGTATGCCTTTGGTACAAGAGCGCGTCAAAGCCTTCTTCGGCAAAGAGCCCCGTAAAGACGTGAACCCAGACGAAGCTGTGGCAGTCGGCGCAGCCATTCAGGGCGGCGTGTTGCAAGGCGAAGTGAAAGACGTGTTGCTGCTGGACGTGACACCGTTGTCTCTGGGTATCGAGACCATGGGCAGCGTGATGACCAAGCTCATCAAGAAGAACACCACCATCCCGACCAAGGCATCGCAAGTGTTCTCTACCGCCGAAGACAACCAAAGCGCCGTGACCATCCACGTGCTGCAAGGTGAGCGCGAGATCGCTTCCGGCAACAAGAGCCTAGGGCAATTCAACCTGTCCGACATCCCGCCAGCTCCACGCGGCATGCCGCAGATCGAAGTGTCGTTCAACATCGATGCCAACGGTATCTTGCATGTGAGCGCGAAAGACAAGGCCACCAACAAGGAAGCCAACATCACCATCAAGGCCAGCTCCGGCTTGAGCGAAGAAGAAATTCAACGCATGGTGAACGATGCCGAAGCTAACGCGGAAGATGACCGCAAGGCAGTGGAACTGGTGACTGCGCGCAACCAACTGGACGCGCTGATCCACTCCACCAACAAGTCGATGAAGGAATACGGTGAACAACTGTCCGCCGAAGAGAAGTCCACCATCGAAGCTGCGGTGAAGGAAGCCGAAGAAGTGGTGAAGACCGATGACAAGGCTGCTATCGAAGCCAAGGCTGAAGCGTTAGCGACTGCGGCGCAAAAGCTGGGCGAGAAGATGTACGCCGCCGAGCAAGCCAAGGCGCAAGGTGCGGATGCGGGTGCAGCGCCTCGCGCCGACGCGCCCAAGCATGACGACAATGTGGTGGATGCGGAATTCACGGAAGTTAAAGACAAGAAGTAAGGAAATGACAATGTCAAATTCGATTCAGTATTTCGATACGGCCTACATCCGGGGTTTGAATGGGAAAAATCAATTTTTTGTTGTCGATAAATTCCAGAATATTGACACACCTGTCAATATTGACCATGTCGCCATACGCGGCGGAGATTTGGAAAAATGGAATGTGCGAGTTGTTCCGAAAAGTGGCGCAACATTTCAATATCGGGAGAAATTTCCAAGCCAAGAATCTGCAATGGCTCTCGCTAACGCTCTTACGTCACTTAATGCGGAAATTAACCTTGTCGATTTCCGCAAGATTAGTTTTTAGCCCCTAGGTTACGGCTGAACGTAGTTGCAAAGCCCAACGCTTCATTTCGCAAACTGTTGGGCTTCGCCACGCTCCGCACAAGCTACAACACACAAAGGAGTTGAACGGAAAAGTGGATAAAGTTTCGGGATTGATTATGGGCTTGGCAGCATCAATTAAACGCCGCGCTCAATAACCCTTCCCCCTTCCCTCTTCTCCCTTCTCAAATTGAATGAGCAAAAAAGACTATTACGAAACGCTGGGCGTGAATCGCGATGCGTCTGAGGATGAGCTGAAAAAAGCCTATCGCAAGATGGCGATGAAGTATCACCCTGACCGCAATCCTGACAATCCCGCCGCCGAGGCGCATTTCAAGGAAGCCAAGGAAGCTTACGAGACTTTGAGCGATGCGCAAAAGCGTGCCGCTTACGATCAATACGGCCACGCGGCTTTCGAGGCGGGCGGCATGGGCGGCGGCAATCCCTTCGGCGGCGCGGGTGCGGGCTTCGATTTCTCCGACATCTTCGGCGACATCTTCGGTGGTGGGCGTGGCGGTGGCGGACGCAGCAGTGCGCAACGCGGCTCTGACCTGCGCTACAACCTAGAGATCACGCTGGAAGAAGCGGCGCGCGGTGCTGACAAACAGATCCGCATCCCGGTCATGGAAGAGTGCGAGACCTGCCACGGCTCGGGCGCGAAGCCCGGCACCACGCCGACCACCTGCACCACCTGTGCCGGTCATGGCCAAGTGCGTATGCAGCAGGGCTTCTTCTCGGTACAGCAAGCCTGTCCGCGTTGTCACGGTAGCGGCAAGATGATTAACTCACCGTGCAAACCTTGTAACGGTCAGGGGCGCATCAAGAAGCACAAGACGCTGGAAATCAAAATACCGGCAGGCATCGACACCGGCATGCGTTTGCGCCACAGCGGCCACGGTGAACCCGGCATCAATGGCGGCCCACATGGCGATCTGTACGTGGAGATTCATATCAAGGCGCATAGCGTGTTCGAACGCAACGGTGACGACCTGCATTGCGAGATGCCGATCAGCTTCTCCACAGCAGCATTGGGTGGCGAGATCGAGATTCCCACACTGGATGGCAAAGCCAGCATCAAGATTCCTGCCGAAACCCAGAGCGGCAAGCAGTTCCGTCTGCGCGGCAAGGGCATCAAGGGTATGCGCAACCACACCCATGGCGATTTGCATTGCCATGTCATCGTAGAAACGCCCGTCAACCTGACCGAGAAGCAGAAGGAATTGCTGCGCGAATTCGAGTCTATCAACGACAAGGACAACGAGTGCCATAACCCGCGCGCGAAATCCTGGATGAACAAAGTGAAGGACTTCTTCGCCGAGTAATTGCCTCACCTATCACAATAAAAAACGCCCTGTCGCGGGCGTTTTTTATTGCCTGCCATTCTGCTGCTTAACGCTTCAGCGCATCCTTCAAAAACTCAGTTGCTTGTTGCCATGAATCCTTATCGGCAGCCGCGTTGTAGGCCAGTGGCAGATTGAATTTTTTGCCCAACTCATCCGCATCGGGATTGGTAAAACTGTGCCGCACACCAGGATAAGTGACCACGTGGAAATCCGCTTGGGCGGCAGCCATTTCCAGTCGGAACGCAGCCACCTTGTCTGCCGTAATCATGGCATCGTCCTCACCCGTAAAGGACATGATGTGCGCCTTGATTTGACCTGCTTGAGCGGGGGTATCGGTACTCAAAGAGCCGTGGAAACTCACCACTGCCTTGAGCGGCTCACCCATACGCGCCATGTTCAGCACCACGCCGCCGCCGAAACAGTAACCAATCGCCGCCATCTCTTTAGCATCGACATTCTTTTGCTTGCGCAATACCTGCATGCCCGCTTCGAAGCGCGCTTTAGCCATAGGCATGTTCTTGCTCACCTCGGTGGCGAACTTGCCCGCATCATCAGGATGCGCGGCTTGCTTGCCGTCGCCATACATATCCACCGCCAGCGCGGTATAACCCTGCTGCGCCAACATATCGGCACGATGACGGGCATAGGCGTTATGCCCCCACCATTCATGCACCACCAACACCGCAGGGCGCTTACCTTTGAAGGCATCGTCATAGGCGAGATAGCCTTTCAAGGTCGTGCCATCGGCACGATAGCTCACCTCTTTACCAACCACCTCCGCACAAGCTGTACCAATAGATAACACCGCCAAGGACACTAGCAATAGTTTGCGTTTCATCTTCACTCCCTCATTCATCAATCAAAGTTTCACCATCAGCAATACCGCCGTAGCACAGCTTGCAACTGTGATACTGCCTCCGCCAAGTCTGCTGTTACCAGACGCTGCATCTCGTCCACATCCGCGCGCGCCGCTGCGTTCTCAATGTCCAAGCATATCTGCGCCAACTGCAATGCCCCCATCATGCGGCTCGCGCCTTTGATGCGATGCGCCACGCTTCGCACCGCGCCAACCTCGTGCTGCTGCAATGCGGCATGCAGTTGCGCAAGATCGAGCTGGTTCTGCTTATCAAACTCGCGCAACAACTCGGCCTGCTGGGCAGGCTCGTGCGAGAACTGTTCGATGACTTTCATATCGAGTACGGCGAGCGACTCGGGCTGTGGCACTGCTTTACTGACCCCGCTGTCAGCCATCTTGTCCTGCGGCAACCAGCGCACCAACTTCTGCCGGAGTTCATGCAAATCAGTGGGCTTGGTCAGGATGTCATCCATACCCACGAGACGGCAGTGTTCCGCTTCCTCGTCCAACACATTGGCGGTCCACGCGATGATAGGCACATGACGACTGCCGCCCGATTCAGCAGCACGAATATGAGCCGTCAAGGTATAGCCATCCATCTCCGGCATATGGCAGTCGGTAATCACCACATCGAAATTTTTCTCACGCCACAACGCCAAGGCTTGCACGCCATCGGCAGCGGCTTCGACTTGCAGCCCCAGCAAGCCCAGTTGTTGTTTGAGTAACAAGCGGTTCACCGGATGATCGTCCACGATCAACAGTCGCACCGCTGCGCCGTCCAGCACCAGTGGCGCAAGCACCTGTGGCTGGATGTGACCAACCACTGGCACGAGCTCATGCTTGACTGCTGCCTGTGCCGCGACAACTTCCAGCGTGAGGGTCAGGCTGAACGTAGAGCCTACGCCTAGCGTGCTCTCCACCTTGATCGTGCCTTCCATCAGATCGGCCAGCCTGCGGCAAATGGACAAACCCAAACCGGTACCGCCATACATGCGCGCGGTATCGGCACTGGCTTGCTCGTAGTGCTGGAACAAGCGCTCCTGATGCTGACGATCTATGCCAGGACCGCTATCGATCACACTCAACTGCACCGTCACGTGTCCGTTATGACGGTTGAGCAGATGTGCCGTCACCCTTACCGAACCTTGCGCGGTGAACTTAATCGCATTGCTGGTGAAATTATTCAGTATCTGTGACACACGCAATGCGTCGAACAGATACGTGCCATCCAACTGCGGATCGACCTCCTGATGCAGCATGATGTTTTTGGCGTTGGCCAGTTGCGAGTAGGTATTCACCACGCCATTGAGCAACTGCACCAGAGAGGATGGACGCGGCGCAAGCTGCAACTTACCGGCCTCAATCTTGGACCAATCGAGTATGTCGTCCACGATGCGCAACAGACTTTCGCCGGACTGGCCCGCCACCTGTAGCGTATCGCGCTGGTCTTGATCCAGCCTGGTCAGACTCAGTAGTTCCAACATCCCCAACAAGCCGCCCAGTGGCGTGCGGATCTCATGGCTCATGGTGGCGAGGAAGGAATCCTTGGCACTGTTGGCATAGCGCAACTGTGCGGTGCGCTCCTGGACACGCTGCTCCAGTTCGATATTGAGGTTCTTAAACGCTTCCTCTGCCAACTTGCGCGCGGTGATGTCTTGTATAGTCCCTAACATCTTAATCGGCACACTCTCGGCATCGAACTCCAGTTTGCCCAACCCCGCCATCCAACGCACAGCATGGTCAGTGCCGCGCACGATGCGATACTCCTTGTCGAACATCTGCCTGTTTGCGAGCACTTCATCACGGAAATAATCGTGCATCATTTGCCGGTCGTCGGGATGAATCAACGCCTCCCAGCCGTCCACAGTACGCACATAGTGTGCGTCTATTCCCAATAAGCGGTCGAGCAAGGCCGAGCTGCGCCACAAGCCAGTACGCAGGTCGAGCGCATAACTCCCCAGTCCGGCAATGATCTGCGACTCGCGGAGTGCCGCCTCACTTTCTTCCAAAGCCTGCGAGGTGAGTTTGCGTTCGGTAATGTCTTGGGCAGTACCGATAATCTTGAGTGGCTGCCCCTGCTCGTCGTAGATCACGTCGCCACGATCTTCGGTCCAATACAAGATGCCGTTCACGATGATGCGATACACCGCCATATAGGGCTTATGTTCTGCGATGGCGCGACGCATCGCCTCTTGATAGATCGCTTTGTCATCGGGATGCACAATGCTGAGCAGATAGTCCTGCAAATGACCCACATTATCGGTGTGCAGATGCGCATGGATCTCAGGTGACCAATACAAAACACCCGTGACAAAGTTGTACTCCCACACGCCCATATGGGCAGCATCCAAGGCTAGATGCAGACGCTTCTCACTTTCCAGTAGCGAGCTTTCGATATTCTTGCGCGCCGTAATATCGGTCAAAATCCCGCACAGCGCATAGACTTTGCCGTCCTCACCGCGCAGCGGCAGCTTGGTGGACAGATAGGTCGATGTGACTCCGGTAGCAGGGACGGTGTTGCTCTCTTCGATGCGCACCGTCTCAGCATCGCGCAACACCCGTGCATCGTTGCGCTGGATATGCTCCACCGTGGCAGCATCGAAGAATTTACTGTCGTCGCAGCCGACCACCTCATCGATTCCCACTTGCCACAACTCCAACACCGGGCGATTAGCGAACAGATAACGGCCTTGCGTGTCTTTCATATAGGGCGCGCTCAAACCCCAAGTGCAACATATTTAGGAGAGAATGTTGCATGAGTAAAATCTACACACAATTGAGTATTGAAGAGCGGACGATGATTCAGACGCAGTTATCGCTAGGGTTCAAG